>Ga0213833_1001527_pt1 | contig 16456 bp, 24 predicted proteins | sample SWATP21_FD_160575 | JGI IMG/M metagenome (GOLD analysis project Ga0213833, IMG submission 160575) | Coastal seawater microbial communities from Marineland, Florida, United States - SWA TP2 #1 | ecosystem: Environmental > Aquatic > Marine > Coastal | place: USA: Florida | collected 2016-08-14
GCACTATCACCAGCACTAGCACTAGCACCAGCACCAACACCAGCACCAGCACCAGCACCTGCACTTGTACCTGCACCAGCACCAGCACCTGCACCTGCACCAGCACCTGCACCAGCACCTGCACCAGCACCTGCACCAGCACCTGCACCAGCACCTGCACCTGCACCTACCCCAGCGCCTGCACCAACACCAACAGTGGCGTGCTCGCCCAAGCTGGCGCCGTATGAGTCAGGGAGTGTTCCAGCACCTCCAGGACCCTCCGCAGCCGCCTGTTCTTCCAATGACGCCAGCATGGCCGCAACCTCGGGCGAGTTCTCGTCCAAATCGCCAAGCGCCTCCAGCATGGCAGATGCAAAGGCATCTCCTAGCGTGTCTGCCAATGCATCACCAACCTCATCCATGCCATCGGTGAAATCCATGCGGCCCGGCAGCAGGTGACAAAGTGTTCTGTGCGAGAAGTGCTGTCTGTGTGATCGGGCGAACATGACGCGACTATTTCTTGCAGCAGCATTCGCTCAGCATGTGGACTTGTGTTGATCAGTGCGACACAACAGCGCGCGAGAAACAAACGGAAGAGCTGTACACTACTTTAGGAGAGTGCTCACAGCTCCGACTCCGTCTCGTCCTCATCCTCAAACTCGGCACTATCATCCTCGTCCTCGAACTCAGCGCCATCCTCATCCTCACCCTCATCGTCGTCCTCGTACTCGCCATCGTCCTCGAGGTCAGCCTCATCCTCTTCGTCGTCCTCGTCGTCCTCCTCTTCCACATCAGGGACCTCGATTTCAGGGGCAAGCTCCAAGCTCTCGATGTTCATGCTGCCCTGCATCACACGCAACATGCGTGCGCTGAAGTCGGCAGGATCCTCCATCGTGAAGCCGGAGGTCAACAGGGCGCTATCGAACAGCACCTCAACCATATCCTTGGTCTCCTGGTCCAACTCGCCGTCGCTCAGCTCAGCAACGCGGTTGTTGAGCTCGATGATGATCGGGTGGCGCGGGTTGATCTCCATGGTCTTCTTGGACATGAGGTACTTGGCGCGGGCAGGGTCAGCGAAGGCCTGGCTCTTCATGATGCGCTCCATGTTGGCGGAGTAGCCGTACTGGCTGGTGACCAACACGACGGGGTTGGAGGCGAGGCGGTCGGACACGCGCACCTTCTCAACCTTGTCGCCAAGGTTCTCCTTCAACGCATCCACCAAAGGCTCGAAAGTCTCGGCGTACATCTCCAGGCGGCGCTTCTCGATCTCCTCACCGGACAGCTTCAAGCCCTCCTTGGTGATGCTCTGCAGCTTGTGGCCGTCGAACTCGGACAGGTTCTGGATGGCGTACTCATCGATGGGGTCCACCAGGTACAGAACCTCGATGTCCTTGTGCTTGAAGTGCTCCAAGAAGGGAGACTCCTCCACAGCCTCGCGGCTCTCGCCAGCGATGTAGTAGATGGAATCCTGGGTCTCCTTCATGCGCGACACGTAGTCCTCCAGGGACGTGAACTCACCGGTCACACTGGACAGGAAGCGCACGAGCTTGGACAGCTTCGTCTTGTTGCTGGCGTCCTCGACCAGGCCAAGCTTGATGTTCTTGCCGAAGTTCTTCCAGAACTCGAGGTACTCATCCTCGATCTCCTCCTTGTCGGCACCCTCCTCGCTGTCCTCATCCTCATCCTCAGCGGCCTCGCGCGCCTTCTTGGCCTTGTTGGCCAACTTGCGAAGCATCTCCAGAGACTTGCGCACGAGCTTCTTGCTCATGACCTTCAACACCTTGTGCTGCTGCAGGGTCTCACGGGACACGTTCAAGGGCAGGTCGTCACTGTCCACAACGCCGCGGATGAAGTTCAGGTAGCGCGGCATCAGGTCCTCAAACTCGTCGGTGATTAAGACCTTGCGCACATACAGGCGCAGAGCGTTGCTCTTGCCGTAGTAGTCCTCGTACAGGTCGTAGGGAGCGGCCTTGGGCGCAAACAGCACGGCACGGAACTCGATCTCGCCCTCAGCCACGAAGTGAATCCAGGCAATCGGGTCCTCAGTGTCCTTGGTGATGCTCTTGTAGAAGCTGATGTACTCCTCATCCTCGATCTCGTTCTTGGAACGAGTCCAGATGGCCTTGGTGTCGTTGATGAGCTCCCAGTTCCACACAGTGCGAGTCTCCGTGCGGGTCTTGGGCGCCTCGTCCTCATCCTCGTCCTCGTCCTCCACAACCATGTCGTCCTCCTCGTCAGTAGACGCCTCATCCTCCTCCACAGCATCCTCCACCTCGTCCTCCACGGGCACCTCCACGGTCTCGGTGGTGCTGGTGCGCAGGTAGATGGGGAAGGTCACGAACTCGGAGTAGCGCTTGATGAGCTCCTTCAGCTTGGCCTGCTCCACGAACTCGCCAGCATCTTCCTTCAAGAACAGGGTGATCTCAGTTCCACGGCCCAAGGTGTTACCGCGGGGGTCCTCAGCCACGCTGAAGGTGGCGTCGGCGGTGGACTCCCAGACGTGCTGCTCGTCCTCGTTGTGCTTGGACACCACACGCACGCGGTCGGCGACAAGGTACACGGAGTAGAAACCGACACCAAACTGGCCGATGAGGTTCATGTCACCGCCAGAAGCCATGGCCTCCATGAAGGCGGACGTGCCGGACTTGGCGACAGTGCCAAGGTTGTTGATCATGTCCTGCTTGGTCATGCCAATGCCGCTGTCACGGATGGTCAGCGTGCGCTCCTCCTTGTCGAATGAGATGCGGATCTCCAACTCGGCGTCGTCACCCTCACCCAGCTGTGATGCGTCGCTCAGGGCAAGGAAGCGAAGCTTGTCGAGGGCATCAGACGCGTTGCTGATAATCTCACGCAGGAAGATCTCCTTCTTGGTGTACAGGCTGTTGATGATGATGTCCATCAAACGGGACACCTCAGCCTGGAACTCGAACTGCTCCTGACCAGCCTCCAGATCCTGCTGCTCCTTGATGGAGAAACCTTCGGAAGAGATGGCCTCGGCTTCACGATCCACAACCTCGTCATCGGTCTTCAGACCCACCCGGTGCGCTGCCAGATCGAAGTCAGCGGTGGCATGCAGCGGCGTGGAAGCCTGCTGCACAGCAGCACTCACGAACGGAGTGGCATCTAGAAACATACAAACGCACAGCGACGGGAAACTGGGTCAGGCACCAGCGGCAGCACGACCAACTACAAATGCGCACATGGCGCGACAGAGCACACAGGCGGCCCTCTTGACAACGCGGGAACGTACATGGAAGTGCGATCGTGTACAGAGCGAACACAGCCAGCACAACGAAACCTGCTTTCATACCCATGGTGACCGGACAAGCAGTCCACACGGAGCACGCCCAAGTTGGAAGAAGAACAAAGGTGTGGTGTGCGACGCCGCACTCACACACGCTGGATCCGCATTTGGCGTGCGGTGGTGGAAACTGTCACACCATATTCGCACAGTGCGAACAGTGTTAGTTTCGTTAGATTGGTGCAGCACTGTGAGCTCAACACTCACCGCGGTGCATTGACGCTGGCGTTCTTACCGGTGAAGGCCCAGTGAGCAGGCGAGAAAAGTGTCATCGTACAGTATCATTAGTGCGCCTAGGGGCTCAGGCGGCTGAGCGGCTGGGTTGCCCTCCTAAACGCCCGCCGCGGGACGGCAAGACTGGATCCTGCGCGTGCGGTATCTGCAGTGTGACAGATACGGCACACGCAGGGGAGAGGTTGCTGGTCTGCCACACGCTTCGATTCGCTCGGACCTCATGTCACACACACCAGAGTATGTTGGCGGAAGTGTCATGGCGGTGGACGACTTGGTGGTGTCACCGCGTGCCACTGGTTCGCCTCACTCTGTGCACGGCAAACCGCCAAACGACGAAGCGGTCGTGGTGTTGAAGCACCAGCTCACCCAATTAGCCCAGGTACGCAGTGAAACATGCTTCATCACGTGTCGGAGTTGTTATGCTCACGCTGTGCCTTGCAGGAGAAATCCCAGCTGATCAAGTCGCTGGAGCAAGTGGTGGGCATGTACGGCGATCTTAAGCAGCAGTACGACTCGCTGCACGCTGAACACGAGCAGCTCAAAGACGACCATCAGGAGGTGTTGCGCAGTGGTGTCTTGCCAAATGTCAATCTGGTACGAGGCAGTTCTGCTGCCCATGCGCTACCTACGTTCACGACTCGATGCCTGTGTTGTGCAGGACATTCCCGAAGTGTCCGATGACATGTCTGAGGACGATCGTCTGCGCCAACAAGTAGCAAAGCTTCAAGCACAGCTCGCAGTTGCCCTTAAATCCAAGGTGTGCAACATAACCACTGTTTGTGGTGGACATCAACTCAACGCTGTGTCCACACCGCAGATCTCAACGACAAAGTCTGTGCATTTGCAACGGCAAGCCTTTTCAGCCGAGAAACGGCAGATGAAGGAGGAGATGGCCTCCATGAGGCAACTTCTGGATGAAACGCGATTGTCCCATGACAGCATGAAACAGGAGCGCAAAGCACTCCTGCACTACGCACAGGCACTTGAAGCTGATGTTGCCCGGGTGGGTGCTGGCCCCGCTCACGCTTCACGCAGCTAGTTTTCTTCACAGACCTGCTTTCACATGTTGCATGCAGATGCGCGTCGCGGCTGATGAAGGCGGGGAGCTCAAGAAAAGCACTGAAAAGTTGCGGCAAGAGCTGGCCGACGCTCGTGAGACTTTGAACAGAACAAAGGAAGCCCTGTATTGTGCTCAACACGAGCTTGAGTGGCGGTTGAGTGCGGTGCGTCGGTGTTGCTCAAGCAGTGCTTCGAAGAACGCATCTGGATCACGGTTGTGCCTGCTCGTACCAGCCTGGTGATGACCCGCAAGAGTATGAAGAGTTCGCACTGAAGGCGGAGCGTGAGCTGCACCTTGCCAAGATGAAGCTCCAGCAACGAACAAGCGTCGCAAGGTTTGTTTGTTGTTTGTGTATGCAGCGCCGCCGGGGCTTGTTGATCACGACGTGTTTTGCTCGTCAGACATGTGAACGAAGCGAAGGCTGCGAAAGCCGAGGATGACTTGCGGCGAGTAACATCGTTGTGGTGGACACTTGCTCAATACGTGGGTCTTGATATGAAGCGGGTCAACCCAGAAATCGACCCCAGCTCGCGTGATGTTCTTGCGGTAAGTATGGCCGTAGTTATGAGTCGCTGATGGCCTGGGTGCACTCGTTCCGTACATGACATGCCGACATGAGCAGGCGTCAGACGGGGGTGATTTGGCGACAGTGTTGTTCCGCAAGATTCGGCATAGGATCCAGCCTTTCGCAGAAGCCATCAAGTCTGGACACCCGCCACCCACCCAGCCGCTCACTAGCACCCCAGAGAGGCGACGTGTTCGGTTCGCGGCTTCTGAAACGACGGACACGCCAGACAGCAGCGGCTCCGCCAGTGACGACGAGGAGGCGGCGAGTCGGCGACGACAGGTGCGAAGATTGGCTGATACATTCGTGACAGTAGTGATACGTGCCACTGTGAACACGTTTGTTTCGGGAGAGCGCTCGTTAGGGAGGAGATAAGAGAAACCAATCAACAGCAGTGTGTCTGTAATCGCACCGCGACGAGCAACCAACGGAAACACACACCCACACACCCACACAACAAACTATGCCCAAGCGCAAATACGATCAAATGTTGCCAAGGCAGACACCTGTTGGACCTTCGGGGCGGTGGGTGCGATGTAGGAGACCACTGGCGCCGGCGCCGTGCACGTGCGGGCAAGGGTGTGGAAGCCCTGGCGTTGCTTGTGCTTGGGGTTGGTCTTGCAGATAACCATCACCTTCTTGCCACGGCGTACGATCTTGCAGTCTTGGCACATGCGCTTCACAGCCGAACGGACCTTCATTGTAGAGGCGGGGCTGAGACGGCTAGACGCTGGTTGAAAGCAGCAACACCGTCAGCAGCAGCAGCGCTGCAGCCACACGCAACACTATATGGCATATTTTATGTCTTTTGCGTCGTTACACACGCGCACGTTTGCTGGTGGGGTTTGGCGGGACCGCAGCCTGTGACAGCACTTTGACAGGTCGCCATGGCCGGCCGGCCGCGAACCCGAGCTGATGTACGCGCCATTCCCAAACCTAGTCCCATTCAGGCCCGTGCTTCGGCGGTTTCCCTTCAAAATGCTGGCGAAACAGTGGGTATGCAGCGCACGGTTCTGGTGCGACCAGGCGCCTCGCAACATGACCTTGCTGATGATGACAACCTCGAGTTTCTCGATCGCACCTTGGGCGTGCGTGTGTCCGCCACGAGAACCACGCGAGGCACAAAGCATGGTCGTAAGACGAAGCGTGGTCGGGGTGGTGCAGAACAGGGGAGGCGCAAGCGTCGGCGTCGCCAAATGCCCGAGGAACTGCAACACTTGATGGATGATGCCAACCAGGCTTACATTGATGGAAGGTGCGGTGCGAGTGCAGTGGTTGTGCTTCGACTAGTGGGAGGTGTTGGCTGCATTGCATGTGGTGTGGCTGGGACTCACATGTATGTCATCTGTAGACCGGCTGAGGCAATCCAGCTTTGTCAAGCGGTCGTGGCGCAGAGTGCGAAGTTCTCTCAACCGTACCTCCTCCTTGCCCTCATCTATGAGCACCAGGGCGATAAAAAGAAGGCCCTGGCGAGCTGCTTTGCCGCGGTTCACATTGACACCACAGATGCGGCACTGTGGAAGCGTGTCGGCACCATGAGCCACGACCTGGGCATGTTGGACGAGGCGCTGGACGCATTCAAACGGGCTCATAAGTTGGATCCGGACGACGAAAACGCCGCAGCGGATCTTGCCCACTTGTACACACAAAAGGCTCAGTATGAAAAGGTCGGTTGACATATGGAGCCGGTGGTGCGGTGCGACGTGGAGCTGACACGTGACTGCGGCTTCAGAGCATTGACATCTACAAGGACATGTTGAAGTCCAAGGACGCCAATGCCGTGGTGATCTTGAATCGATTGGCCGAGGTCCAAGTCAAAGCCGGAAGGAGACGCGCTGCTGAAGCCACGTTGAAGCGCTGCCTCGATGCCGCGTTCGGCAAGGAAGGGGAGTTCCACGAAGAAGTGGAAATGGATGCTACAGGTTTGTTGGTGCCTTTGTGCTTCGTGCCTAGTGTGGAACGTTTCCTGCTTTGTTGCCACCTCGAAGCTCACATTGCGTCGCCTGGCCTCAGCACAAGTGCAGCGCACCTTTGGGCTCACAGCTGGGAACTATTTGGTCGAACTCTTGATTTCGCAGAGAAGGTGCAGTGTGGTGCTGCCAGCGTCGTTGTCCCTCACAGCGTGCTCACGTACCGCTGTTTACGTAGGTTTGAGGAAGGTGTAGCTGTTGTCAATCGCTGCAACGCATACTTGCATCGCGTGAATAGTGAGCTCGGACTCCCTTTGCAGCTTGGTGTGAACTTTGCCATTTGTCAGGTACGGATGGTGATTTCTCCGCAACCTCGTCGCGACTGACCATGTCCCAATGCTTCGCAGCTGCATTTGGGCCACCATGAACTTGCCGATCGACTGTTGTCACGGCTTCATGCCACCCCAGTGCATCACCACCCAGACCTGTTCTTCTGTGTTGCAGAGGCACTTGCCGAGACTGGTCGTCATGCAAACGCCCTGACCATACTTACCGAGCTTGGGGATCACGACTCTGACGTGGTAGGTGTTCGTTCCTTTGCATGCCGTGCGCCAGGCGATTTCACCACCTCGTCGCGAACGTCAATGGTTCAGATTGGTCCTTTCGATGTGGTGCTCCTTGAAGCGAAGTGCATGGCGAAGGTCGGGCGTGACACGGAGGCAATGGAACGGTGAGATAAGTGTGCTTACCTGGTTGAACTCCGTTCTGAAGCCATCTGATGGTCCGCAGCTACGAATTTGTTCGTACAAACGCCGAGGACGGAGCAGCTGAGCAAACCGAAGCGCTAGAGGGGCTCCTCTCCATTTTCACACAACTGGTGTGAACGTCCTGCCGCAGTGTGCTGTGCATCGGTGTTTGTCGCCCTCTGACGCGAGGGTGTTGGTGCTCAGGGTCATGTTGATAAGGCCGTTGCACTATTGAATGAAAGTAACTTGGGTCCCAACGTGGAGCAGTCTCGTGCGGCACTCGTACTCAAGGTATGCTTGCTTTTGCTGCAGCCTTCTGTTGCGAAGCAATCACATAGTGGGTCCCAGAATGCTGGTCGCAAGCACGAGTACTTTGCGAGTGCTCGCAATTTGGTATGCGCTAGCCGAGCTTCGCGACGCGAGATCCATTTTGTCATGGCGATTGGACCTCAGATTTACCTCACACTCATTCGAGATGTGCAGCAGGTTTGTAGCTGCAAACCGTTCGCTGTTTCCCTGTCTCACACTCTTGTGATCAGCACTTGCTGGACGTTGGGAGATGTGGCGAGGCGCTGAAAGTTGTCGAAGACCTGCTCGAGCGCCTGACTCACGAGATAGAGTCCCATCGCCCTCGTACCACGTCAAATGCCACACCTGGTGCTGGTGTTGGTGCTGGCGCTGGCGCTGGCGCTGGTGCTGGTGCTGGTGCTGGTGCTGGTGCTAGTGCTGTTGTCGGTGGTGACTCAACATCGGCTGGTGCGGGCAGCACGAGAGCAGTGCCCCGGGCGGGTCAGGCATCTGGACGGACTGAGAGTGGGAAGGCGAGAACTTCACCTATGCGGCAGAACCAGCGAGAACGTTCTGGCACTGGTGTGGACAGCGAAGCTGGGCGTTCGGACGGCACACCTTCTGTGAAAAGAAAGAAGGCAGAAGAGAAACGACGTGTGCACATGGATGTCGTTCGACAGTTGCTTGCTATGCGCGCTCGCCTGGTGGACATCTGTGTGAGAGACGGCGACTATCACGCGGTACGGCTCCGATGTTGCTGTGGTCTTATGCATGTCACGATGCTGAACCCCAGTTTGAGTGTCCCACAGCTGTTTCGGTCAATCAAGCAGGTCGCAGTGAAGCGTGGAGCCCCGCTTGAGGTATGGAACCTTCTTTCGGGATTGATTGGGAAGGCTGGTGGCTACGACTCGAAAATCCAGAAGATGCTTGTGCGTGTGCTGTGCTGTTGGGTGTGCCCGTCCCCGTCGCCACGAAAACCCTCATTGCAGCAACGCCCAACAACCACGGAGCAGGTGCGAACCTTGTGGACCGATCCGGAACATGTTCCTCTGCTTCTCTTGATGGGCCATCATGCCACACGTTCCAAGTACCATCACTTAGCTAGTGGTGCCTACTTTCAAGCAATGCGTGCGTGGTCCTGCCGTCTTCTCCTCCACAGAGCGATGCTGCAGTGCTGCACTAACGTGGACGTGTGGGCTCGAGCAGGTGTGCTGCCAGACCATCCGCTTGTCACTCTCTGCCTCGCGATCTCGTACTTGGCTGCGGGTCGCCTTCCCCATGCCAAGACAGATACCTACACACAGAACGAGAAATATTTCAAAGGACTTGCGTTCTTGAACCAGTATGTCGCTTGAGGACCGATGCATGCGTTGAGCAAGGATTCACGTGTGTTGCGGCTGCAGGTACCAAACACTGCGGCTTCGGTCCGGCAAGCTGCCTAAGTACATCCTCAACATCGAAACCGAGTACAACATGGGAAGAGCACTTCAACAGGTGATGGCATGACCTGTTCTAAATGAGTTCTTCATGCTGACGGGTTTGCTCCTGCAACCAGATTGGACTACCGCACTTGGCCATCCCGTGCTACGAACGTGCTCTGGCCACGGCTATCCCAGACACTCAACACAAACACCATGCATCCCTGGATCTCCGGCAGGAAGCAGCATTCAATTTGGTTGCCATGCTTGACCGTGCTGGCGCCTCGTGCCGCGCTCGTGTTCTTGTCGCCAAGTTTTTGACAGAGCCGGCGTAGCACCATTTGTTTGTCGGGGTCCAAAAGTGCTCCAAGAAAAACACGTTTCGTCGTCAACTGCCCTATCCAACCCTCTCTCCGCTTCAACCCTTGCCACAATGGCCGCAGAGCATGGTGATGCGCATGGTGCACGCAAAAGACGCTCTTCGCCCCGGAAAGGTCGTGTTGCAAGCATTATTGCTGACACAAGTGGCACCAGCATGACACGCACACGGTCGTTGCGCTTGGCACGCTTGGGACAGTCTGAGCGTGACATGGTGTGGAAGATCGGAGGGCATAGAGTCTATCGTGTGCCAAGCTTGATGCACATTCTGTTGAACCACCTCATCTATGAAGTTGTTGTCAAGCGCCGCTCGTGGAGTGTGGACGAGCTCATGCGCTACATGCCGTATCGTTCGTTCACTCAGAAAAAGTTTTTCGACGAACTTGAGCGCCAAGGTTTCATTACCTCTGGAGCCTTTCGCAAGTATCTTCCTGAGCACAACTGGATGCAAGGGATGAAAGAGGTGATCATGCCCAGCATGGGGCTTTCGGCACCCGACCTGTACCTCCTCCGGTTTTGTTTGGAGACAGTCGCCTACACGAAGGTGAACTTTCAAGACAACCCACTCATTGGTCCTGCAATTGTATGTATTGGGCCTATTTGTGGCGCTTCGTACGTTCAACGTGGACATTTTGGTTACCATTTGCGTCCACAGCGGCATTGACACTGACACATGTACCATTATCACAGAACTGTCATGGACATCAATCTCAGCGACACGAACCTGGGGCCTTTGGGAGCTCAGACGTTGGCCGACTCTTTGCCGACTGCCACCGCGCTGCAGACGCTGCATGTCCGCTCCTGCTCGCTCCTGCACGACAGACATGAAGAGGTGACACAGTGGTGCTGGTAGTGGTGAGGCGATCACGGGCTCGGTGTGATAACAGCTTGTTGCTGTGGTCTGGTCGCGTTCAGGTGCATACTGAAGGGATGGCGGCACTCCTTATCACCCTTGGGGCCATGCCGAATCTTCTGGACCTGGACATTAGCGGCAACAGTCTGTTCGGAGCCCGTTGGGACAAGTACAGTCTTGCATGGGTGGGAACTTTGCAACACGATGTGGTTCGAGCGTTCGCTACGTTTCTTCGTGACAACGACAGCATCATGAGCCTGCGGACAAGCAGCAACGTAATAGGTGGCTACTACAACCGATCCAACTTGCTTCTAGTTGACGCAGACCCCCAGGTTCGTGGACCTGCTTCCTAGCACCACGTGTACCAATTGTGCAGGAAGGAACAATGGAAGACGTAGCTGATGTGGCTGTGTTACAGGCACACTTTCTCTTCCACGGTCTTGCCAAGCCAGCCAAGACTTTGGCCGTCTTTGATATCTCCAACAACGGCTTCCGACGACCTGGATCGGAGTCTGTGGCGCGCCTGCTGCGTATCAACAACACAATCACAGACTTGGACGTGTCCAGCAATGCCTTTGGACGCCTGGGCTGTGCGAATGTCAGCGCAGCGCTTCGCGAGAACAAGGTGATCACGAAACTCAACATTTCTGGGAACGCCATCGGGGACGACGGTGCCGAGTCGTTGGCGGCGATGCTGCAGCACAACAACACACTTCGCTGGCTCAACATGGGGCACAACGCCTTTGGCGTTCCTGGCACTCTTGCGCTCGCGGAAGCTCTGAAAATGAACGCGGCACTGCGGTACCTCAGCATTGCCACGTCTGAGGCACAGGGTCGAGGCGTTCGGGCGTTGTGTGACACATTGATGAACGACAACTCTACGGTGGAGGAGATGTACGTGTTGTGTAAAGTATGGTTCAATGCTGTGGAGCACAGTGCAGGTTTGTGAAGTGAAATGGTGATTCGTGGCTCTCCAGGCACGTTCGTGATTGCCACGCCCTGACAGGCCACAGCGAGTTGGACGTGCCAACTGTCGAAGCGCTTGCGGCACTTGTGGCAACAAATTCTCGGCTGCACACTTTAAACTTGACCCGAAACGGCTTGACTACGACACAAACCAGCTTCATTCGGCACCATGCAAAGTTTGGTTGTGAGGTGCGGAGATAGTCGAGTAGCCACAAAATGTATCACCATGACATGTCAAGTCCTTGAAATTCAGAATTCTGAAGGCTTGAATTCATGTTTTTTCATGAAATGTGTGGGTGCGACACCCTGCTGCGTCATGCACACTGTGGCACATACTCGTCTTGCAAGCCGTTACTTGCTATGGCACGCAACACAGCCAGCGGGCTTCTCCCCCGGGTGCATAGCGACTTTCGTCGCCGTCGCTATTGGGACAGCTTCTTCAAGAAGCGTGACCAGGAAACGTTCGAGTGGTGCGTTGGGTGGAAGGGAGACGCAGACGTCATCCCTGGAATCACCCGATGTGGCTGACTCCGTTGCTTCTTCTGTTTCAGGTATGGATCATGGGATACACTACAAGAGGCCATTGCTTCACGGTGCCGAAAGGAAGACTTTGTGCTCTCGGTTGGGTGTGGAAACTCCGAGCTAAGTGGCGACATGTGGGACGAAGGGTACAAAAACCAGGTGCGTTCAAGAGCCTCGCGCATTCTGAGGCGACCGGCCTGGGACCTGTAACAAATGTATTCATGGCACGAACAGCTCGCCGTGGACTTTTCTGCGCGCGTTATTCAAGAAATGAAAGCGAAAAACGCACTCACTCGGCCTGGTCTTCGGTTTGAGGTGATGGACGTCACCAAGATGGCACTGGAAAGCTCCAGCGTGGACGTGGTGCTTGACAAAGGCCTGCTGGATGCCATGGCTGCAGACGGCGACGAAAGTGCCATGGAAGGCGTGGACAAGCTGTTCAGTGAGGTTGTCCGTGTCTTGAAACCCGGCGGCAAGTACTTGATCGTGTCGCTGGCACAGCGTCACATCGTGGAGAAACTGCTGGCGGTGTTTGATGAAGCCGCCACAGGATGCACCCTTGAGGCCGGCGTGTTGACTGCCGCTGCAGCAACCAGCAAGCTTCCGCCGTTCTTGTTCACGATCACAAAGCAGCCCAGCTCGGACGAGGAGCGCATCTCCTTTCGACACAGGGCCACCGCCACGGCCGAAGCATCAGCGATTTCATGCGATGCGGATGCGTTGCTCAAGCTGGTGCAGGACTCTCAGTGGGCCCATCAATCGCAGCAGCGGTTGCGCGAAATTAACCCTGGGAACTACTTTTCCTTTCAACTGTGGGGCGAGCCCGGCTCGGAAAGTGGGGCGGTGAACTCAGCACGTTTCAACGTCACCGTGGTTGATAGCTCGTCCACGCCTCGTGTTGCCGTACTGATCGTACCCCAGGGTCGGGAGACGGAGTTTTTGTTCGGGCAACGGGAAGGACAAGAACAGGTGAGGGGGTTTTGTTTTCGCAAGCGCCGGCGCCCGCGCGTGGCGGTGGGCGCTTGGAGGGACCGCAACAGAGTGGTAACGTGGTTGTGCTTGTGGCACTTCGACAGTTGGCGAGGCAGCAAAAGTTTGGCCGTCTTGTGTTCGTGTCGTTGAATCGTGGCCACACGTTCGGCAGTATGGAGGACGTGAAAGAAGAGCTGTCTCCCGCAATGTCGAAATTGGCGCCGACCAACTACAAGGGTGACTTTCCTTTCCTCACCGTGGCTGATGATGTTGGGTCACGCGACACCATCCACGAGGCCACGTCCGAGCTATCTGGAGACTTGGTCATTGAAGACGTGGATAAGGCTACAGACGGAAGCACGTGCACACGCCGACTTATTTTCTTGTACAACAGCAATGTGGTGCAGTCCGAAGCCCGGTACGTGTCAGGTTTGGTGCTGTGCAGATGCAGCTGTCATGATGTGGTCGCGTGGTGTGTGTGGACCCCCACAGGATGATCAAACCAGCGACCAGCACCACTACATCGGGCCCCAAGGGAAAAGGGAAAGGCAAAGGCAAGGGGAAGGGAAAGCGGGGCAAGGGCAAGAAGGGTCGAGGCAGAAGGAAGCGTGGGTCAACTTCTCAGAGTGGACACACAGAAGTTGCAGAGGGCGACGGCGCAGATGGTGAAACCCGTCTTGTGCCTGACTTCGGTTACCTGGCATTCGAGTTTCAGCGGTACGTGGTCCTTGGATGCGTTGTGTAATGTGGGTTCATTGTCCTTGACGGAGCGTGCGCATTCTGCACGGTTTCGTATGCCACGTGTTCCCGAAACACAGGGCTATGGTATCTGGGCTTGCTCTTGCCCCACAATTATTCTCAGGCAGTCCCCAGCGTTCACACGTTGATGTGTTGCTCATTGGCTTGGGTGGTGGTGCATTGGCCACTTTCCTTTGGCGCTACTTCGAACATGTGCGTGCCTTGTTCCGCGCTGGGCTTTCCCGTCGCGTTTTTGCGTGCCATGTGTTGATGCAAGTGCTGTGCGTGATCCCCAGGTGCATGTTGAAGCCGTCGAATTGGATGCCACGGTTGTGGACATGGCCAAACGGTTTTTTGGCTTTGAGACGAACGAGCGGTGCTCAGTTGTTGTTGGAGATGGTTTGGCGCGCCTTTGCGAACTGGATGGACCCTCCACCAACACTGTGGGCGAAGCAACAGTCAGTGGCGTGTCCGATGCAGTCCCAAGTGAAGGTGCAGGCGCAGGTGCAGGCGCGGGTGCAGGCGCAGGCGCAGGCGCTGGCGCAGGCGCTGGCACAGGCGCATGTTCCGCGGACAGTGCTGTTGCTTGCAAACACGTGATCATATTCGATGTGGACTCCAAGGACGTCTCATCAGGGCTGGCGTTTCCATCCCGCCAGTTTTTGTCCACTGACACGCTCGAGCGCTGCAAACGCTTGTTGCACCCCGGTGGCGTGTTGATGGTGAACTTTGCCTGTCGGTCATCAACGCTCCGCGACACGATCTTGGATGAGTTCCGTGCTGTGTTTGACGACGTTCACCAGTGCCCCGTGCCAGGCTCCACCAACACTATTCTTTTTGGCGTCAAGGCGATCTCCGATGCCGCGCGGATGACTCCTGCTTTGTTGCGCAAGACTGCATCGGCAGTCACCGCGTGCGCAGCCCGGCCGTGGGACGAGTGCTTGGACCTGGGCGCTCTTGTCAACGGCTTCAAGTTGAACGGTAGGAGCAACGTTGCGCAGCGACACACGGATGCCCAGTTCTTTCAGTTCATTTACCTCGCTTTATTCCCGCCGTTGTGTGTGCGCGTGTGTCTGGGTCAGGTAAAACGTTGGATGAGCTTACTGCTGAGGCTCGTGCCGCAGCCAAGAAACGTCGCCGGAAGAAGCGGCGATGAGTAGCACAGCGCCACACAGGAGGCGTGAGAGGGGCGGGGCGTAGTCTCAACGAATATGCACGGTGGACGCTCCAAGTTCGTTCTCACAACGCACACGACACGCTCGACGACAAAACTGAGTGGCAGGACTAAATAACATCTAAGGTTTTGTTCCTTGTCTCATGTTGGGAGAAACCGCTTGTGTGGGCTGCAGGTTTGACGTGGGTGCAGAAGAAGCCGACTTCGCGCTGGCTGGTTGCGCACTGGCGCGTTGCTGTGTTTGAGCTACACCCGGCACAAAACGCGCGAGGTACTCTTGCAGCGCAACAAACGAGCCGTTGGCACACGGAACACATGGAACGCCATTCACGAGTCGCACCTGGGTGGAAACACTGCAATGAACAACACGGCTTCGCAAGACAACACCTCACTCCGTCGCCGCCCGACCACACCAAACAGCATGTTCACACCTTGATTTGAAGCCGCTGCTTGCGGATTGTTGCGGCTTGGCCGTTGTGTTGTGCTGCAAGATGCGATGGCAAGGTGTCAATGACTCGCACAGGCACACCTTTGACCCCGTCTCGCATCCGCCACAGATCAATGGCGAGGGGCGATGCTTTGCCCAAGTTGTGCAGCATGTCCACCACAACTGCATCAATGTCATCATCCCCAGGGCTGATCGCACTTGACGAAGCCGCGTTGCCAGGACTGTTCGAGGTGCTGCTCGCTACCAATCCTGGGCGTTGAAGCAATGATGGCTGTGAAGGGGCAACTGTCTCGCCAACACTGCCCGGGCTGGTGAATGAAACGTTATCACCATCAGTCGTAGTTGGCGAAGGCATCGCCATCGCAGCGTCAGCAGCCGCCATTTGTACGGCCATTTGCTCTCGTTGCTTGGCGGCCTCACGGTCTCTCTCGTTTGTCGAGTCCGCAGCTGTCAACTGTACAGGCAGTTGCTTGGGTGGACTGCCATCCTCACGAGCTTGTTGCGCGCCGGCAGCTGACGGCGCTTGTGCTGGTGGTGGGGGTTGTTTTGAGTGTTCCGCCACCACAGACTGGGGTCGCCACGGCGCGTTCTTCGACGCAGGCGAACCCGCAGCGGGGGGCGCCACATGTGGATCCCCGCCGGTGGTGGCCGTGCGGGAAGGGGGCAGGGGAAACAACTTGGCCTCGTCAGCTTCAGACACAACGCCCTGTGTGGTGTCCACTGACGCCGCAGCGGAAGCCAGCACGGCTCGAAGGACCGAGGCATTGCACGCCGGTTGGATGTTTGCGGCACGCAACTGTGTGGCCAAGACAACCACCACTCGTGACAACGCTGTGGTGGTGGTGGTGGGACGCAGGAAGAACGGAGCGTGCATGTATCACAAGGGCCATTGCAACACACATGG
>Ga0213833_1001528_pt1 | contig 16440 bp, 19 predicted proteins | sample SWATP21_FD_160575 | JGI IMG/M metagenome (GOLD analysis project Ga0213833, IMG submission 160575) | Coastal seawater microbial communities from Marineland, Florida, United States - SWA TP2 #1 | ecosystem: Environmental > Aquatic > Marine > Coastal | place: USA: Florida | collected 2016-08-14
TGGCGGTGGCGGGCGGGGGGGGGGGGGGGGGGGGGGGGCAATGCCTTTCTTGTTCCTGAGACGTTGTCTGTGGTGTGGCAGGCGAACATACGCTGGGCAACTGGCTGCGGTTGCAAGAAGAGGATGACGAACTCGCGTACGACGAAGTGGCCGCGTCATCCGCCACCGGTGCAGCAGCAACTCGGTCGACTGTTGTTCTCGCTGAATCTGTGCGCACGTGGCTTGAGCTTCTGCCAGAGTCCCTAGCCCTCATGGAACGCACTGCCGATTTGATTCAAAGCGCGTTGTTCCGCTGCTGCGATCGTGAGGTGTCTGCCATTGCCTCGCTGCTGTCCAGCATCCGAGTGGGAGACTTGGCTGCCATCCTGGATGTGTGTGCGGGCGATGTCAAGTCGTCGAATCGATTGCGTGACGTCATGGCCAAGCTGTCGAAGGGTACGTGTCATGTTGGGGGGCTCCCCTCGCGGCAGCTGTTTTCCTGTGGTGCTGCGTTTGCTTGTGCTGTGTCACCGTGCATTTACCAAGTGTGTCCTGCTGGTGTGCCGAATTGTGTGCACACGCCTGCCAGACACGTTGCCCGGAGCATGGACGTCCGTGTACAGCACTGTGACCATGCCGGTGCAAGCTTGGCTGCAAGATCTTGGCCAGCGCGTGTCCCAACTGGCCACAATCGTCACAACACCCATGCGCTCCATCGGGTCGGCGGGGCTGTGGCTTGGTGGGCTGAGTTCGCCTGAAGCGTTCATCACCGCAACCCGCCAAGAAGTGGCGCGTGTACGTTCTGCGCCGGCCCAACACTGCCAACCTTTGCGTATCAACCCATTCTCGCATTAAACTCATGTGTGCTTTTGTGGGGTGTGTATGGATCTTGGGGTCTGCGTGGTTGTTGTTTCGTTTCCAGTTGCGCGGTTGGCCCTTGGAGGAGCTTCGCATGGTGGTGAATCTGGAGAGCACCGCGCCTCCAACCCTCTCGGATGCCACCATCGACCTGTCCGACTGCTCCTACATCATCACGGGTCTGACCATGGAAGGTGCCGCGTGGGACGGCGACCGTGCCCAACTTGCTCTCTCTTCAGTTGTGCGCACGCCACTTGGCGCGGCCACGTTTACGTGGGTGCCGTCAGACGCCGCAGTAGCACACGCCTCGGACGCAGCGTGCCACATGGTCAAGCTTCCGGTGTACCTCAACACGTCACGGAAGCAGCTGATTTTCCATATCTTCCTGCGTGCGCCGCGTGATGTCCCGCTTCCGGTTTGGGAGCAACGTGCTGTGTGCTTGTTGGCGTGGAGCCAACATCACCGCTGATGCTTCAGAGACGCTGCGCGTCGCTCAATGCCATCGACACGAAAGTGATGTTAGTCTCCATCAAACAAAATACACTTGTCATTTGATAGCATCTGTTGGCGTGACGCAGTTGTGTTGCTGCCCACACAACACTCCGAACCATGGCAATGCGAACCGTCTCGTCGCCTGTGATGGCGGTAGCATCTGGTTGGCGAGTGCCTCTGCACAGTGTCCGTGCGGTTGCTGGTGCTCCCTTTCTTCGGTCCACTCGCTGTGCAAGTCGTGTGTCGCGACGGTGGTTGGTGACGAGCCTGCCTGTTGCAAAGCCACGCGGCAAGGTGCTCCCACGCTTTGAGCCGCCAAGCAAGCCACCCGCGGACACGAGCCAGCGCGTACGTGGTGTTCCAGGACCTCCATTGGTTGTGGTGTTGCGTATCATATGGTGTGTGGACCGCCTTGAACGAAAGACGATGACCGCTGTGCGCCGTGCCGAACGCCAATGTGGATGTGGTGTTGTGTGTGCGCTGTGTGGAATGCGTTGTGGGGGGACCAGATCACGCGCATCATCGACTCGCGCGCGTATTCCATGTTTGTGGGAGTGTGCGGAATTGGTCTGGTGGGGTACATTTACTGGCGTACTCGCAGTCGTTGGCTCGCGGACGAGGAACGTGACGCTCTGGCTAATCGACTGCGTCGTAGCCGGAAGGAAGCAACTGCCGCCTGGGCGTCTCTCGCAGACTCTCCAGGTGTGACAATGCATGAAGATACATTCAAACTGCCTGGCTCTAGCGCCACCGTTGTCTCCGTGGCGTCGGACACCGCACCCGCGTCCAACCCGCACCACCTCGTCCTGTTTGTGCCGACCATTGGTGCGTTGCTTGAGAGAGTCAACGCTCGTGTCAACTTCTGGTGCAGCCCTTGCGTCTCTCACGCTGAATACAACCCGCAGGCGATCAGCCCGTGTTCTGGGGCCCAACATTGTCGCACTTGCTTGAGCTTAACACCGAGTACGCCCGCACTGGTTTTCCTCGATTGCCCCAGCCCCTCACATGCTTGAGCTGTTTCTTGACACAGAGGGTCTGCCAAGCTGGCCACGTTTTCCAGTGACCACGGTCCAAAACATTCGCCGTCAGTGCTTGCATTTGGTGATGACATTGCGCGAGTGTGCGGGCACATCTTGAAGGACGGCCTCAGGGGGACGCGCATCACACTTGTTTGTAGCGGGGTACGATGAAGTGGCTGGGGTTGGTGCAATGTCAACTGGTTCCCACACAACGTTGCTGCAGAAATCAACCTGGGCCACCCTGTTCGCTGCTTCAATCCTTGAGAAAACAGCGAACCGCGTTGATGTTGCTGTGGTGCAACCCCAAGCTGTTACCATCCCGTCGGTAGGTGCAAATGTGGCATTGTCATCGTCTCCACCGCGCTGTCACTGACCATGTGTCCTGCACGCTAGGCCCTCTCCTGGTGGGTGGATGCGTTGTACGCCGGGATCCCGGACGAACAGCAACCAGATCGTTCGTTTGCCCTGGACGAAGACAGTGAGGCTGACACGACGAAGAACAGCTCTTGGAACCCAGCAGCGAAGCTCGAGTCTCGGCGCAATCGCGTGGTTGCACAATGGGTACGCTGGTAGAGTGGACCTCAGCGTTTTATGACTGTCGTTGTGCACGCTAACCGTTTGTTTTGTTGCTCGTGGTTTTCTTTTGACCAATACCCTCAGCAACGAACCCATGTACTGTCCACGCTTGAGGTTCGTGGGAAAGGGGGTTGTTGGGGTGGGCGCTGTCTCACTTTGAAGCTTGTGTCCCACAGGCGGCTACGCTGAAGGCCCAATCCGACGTGTTGCAGCGAGTTCGGGTGAATGTGGTGCGACTTGATGACGCAGCTTATCCAGACAGTTGCATGTGGGATTACGGTCACCAGCAGCAGGTGGGGTGCGGGTTGTTGTGTGTACCTCCCGTTGCTGGTGCTGGTGCTGTTGCTGGTCCTGGTGCTGTTGTTGTTGCTTGTTCGCCTCACCTCCACTCGAACTTGGTTTGTTTGGTTGCTGTTACAGACACGCCAGTACTGGCAGAACGCCATTTTGCAGGTTGCTCGTTTCATTGCGCCCCAAGTGCGTTGCCAGAGTGGGTGTTGTCAGGGGTGGAGGGGTTTTGACGGCGTTACTGCTGTGCTGGTGAAGGTTGTGACATCCAATAGCGAAGACATCGAAGTCGCGGAAGATAGCACAAGCGACGGAACACCAGCTCCTCCGGCTCAACCACAAGTCGAGTTGCCAAAGAACATGACTGAGTGCCACGTGCCAGGGACCAGTGTTGTCAGCATCCCGCTGCAGCAGCCTCAGGTTCGTCCCTGCAACCACTGTCTGGGCTGGGCGTTTATTTTCATGATGTTTCGTGTGCCAGGCCTTGGCTGCCATCATTTCACAACAAATTATGCACTGAGGCGGTGTCACACACGGTCCGGTTGGGTCATCATCGTTTCTTCGTCACAGTGTGGCGCATACATAGCAGTGCCAAGCATGCTCTGAAAACAGCAATAAATCAACATAAGCAGCACTCAACCTCTATGGCAAAAAGTCATCTCTTCGTGGCTGCCGTGCTCTTGCTGCGGCCACGCGGCAGAAGCGCACGTAGGAAGGGGTTCGAATGAACCTCTTGAACGCATCCTTTCGCATCAACCTGCATGCATCCATCATGAGTCTTTGCCTGCCTGCCACAACGCGAGCACACGGAACTGTGAACCCGCGACGCACTCGTAGATCTCGGTTCGGGCTCGATCAAGAGCAACCGCGGCTGGGTGGTTCTTCATCACACAAAATCCAATGCTGTGACGCAGCTTGCTTCCAAGATTCACCTGGAATGGTGCCCCCACACGCACAAAGCGGTAGTAGATGGCGTGGGCAAGCTTTGCAAGAGTTGTGTGCTGCTCTTCACTAGTGCTGTTCACAAACGCTGACACAGAGGACTGCGACACTGACAGGGCAGACGGTGGACCACCCTGCGTCTTTGTTGACGCGCGGGGGGTCTCAACTCCAAGTGTGTGATGATGGAAGCCATCGTGGGTAGCCTTTCCACCTCTGTGTATCGAACCAACTGCAACGTCAACGTCCGGGTCGCTGATCCGCAAAATTTTGCCAACAGCGACGTTGCGACAGTGGTGGCAATCAATCCCAATTATGTGTGCAGCTCGAGACAGGTTCCAGCCTGTGATCGGCGCAGCAGTGTTGACGGTTGGGCGAGCGTCTGTTGAGACCATGGCGGTGCCTTCTTCCAGGAGTGTGCCCGCCCCAGCAGGACAAGAGGCGATTGTGGTGGATTGGTCTGCTTGCCGTGCGGCGAGGATGGAGGTGTTCATGGCTTCCGGGGGCGAGGTGCGGACCCCAGCAACGTCGCGTGCTGTGAGAAACTTGGCAGCAGCCCGACGAGTTGGGAACGACAGTTGCTCTGGTACAGCTGATTGGCCCTGCGCCATGTCTCTCTGGGATGTAGGTGCCATGTGAACCGCGCTAGGCCAGCGTGTGTCACAGTACGTGCTATTGACAGGCGATGGAGGCGAAGTCAATGTTCCACAACCATTCATTCGACACGAGCCGTACTTGCGATGCCTCACCTGAAAGTCTCAGGGTGCGTTCTGTCGTTGTGGACAACCCTTGAAGTGTGCGCACTAAAGGCATGAGCCGACACAGGTTGGGGGAGCTTGGCAAGTCCGTTCAGATGCAAGAACCGCGAGACAACCTGCGCCAAACAGAAACCGAGTGAGAGTGTGCGTCCGGGCAACCACACTGCGCAGAAGTGCTGCACCTGGTAGAACCGGAGGTTCTCTGAAGAGAACTCGCTCTGAACATGCGATTGGAATAGTTGCATTCCGTGTGCATCGGCCAACACCTCGTGAAGATCGAGTAGAAGACTTGCTCTCCGACCGTTGTGTGTGGCGAGACGAGCATCTGTACTTCCTGGCATTCGATTGGGCTCCGTACTTCTCTGATGTGGACGTTTCGATCGCGTACTCGGCAGTGGCACCACAGCGCGAGCACACCCCCAGCACCAGCGACTTCGTGGGGTTACGTCAAGCGATGGGATGGACGGGGCATCCAGCTCGTTGAACGACTCCACCAGGGGAAGAACGCCCTGCACAACACGCGGGTGCCCAAGCGGTGGTCAGTGCCGGGTACCACGACGGGCATGACAAAGGTCCAGCAACACACAGCCGCTCAGATCACGAACAGACACAAGCAGAGTCGCTAACGCGCTTGCGAGAAGCAGCACAAGGGCAGGGCCTCCGTCAACAACATCGCCTGACAAGTGAACTATCACCACCCCAAGCTGCACCACCAAGAACAACCACGACACGGTGGCCAGCTCGATCCTCATGCTTCCCGTTCCTGCTGAGGTGGCAAGCTGTCCAGACGGTACAAACGTAAGCATAGCGATGTGGCAGTTGGGCATGACCCGATTCACCAACACCCACGCACCGTCGAGACGCGATTCAACAGAACAAGAATGCGAATCAGGCAGCCAAAAGTGCAAGCAAACAAATGCACGATGCACAGCCGCTCCGTAAAGGTAAAACACTGTGCATTCGCAGCACCGTGTGTTGAAACAGCTCGTGCGAGCACAATGGCGGAGACTGGAGCAAAAACAGGCACAAGACGGGAGGCGAGAGCTTTCCTGACACCACCCACATGGTCATGAAACGCCACCAATGCCTTGCCGAGCGCCAATCATACCGTGGTGTTTGCTTCCAGTTTGGTTCGGAATCACCAATCCCAAAGTCGTGCACCGTCGGTGCACGAGACTCGGTTTCATGGATCGACGATAGCACAGCGTCCGGCTCAAAGTCGTTGCTCAGAAGTCCGAGTGAGTCGCTACCTCGGCTTCGTGACGCCCCACGCGATAGAATCGGCCGAAACACGAGATGCTGAAATACGACGGCTCGTATAAACAGCTCCACCCGAACCCAGAGGACAGTAACTGGAAGTGTGGTGAGGATTTGTATCGAGCACAGCACACAAGCCTGCTGCACACCACCTACCGGGCACGACAGCGAAGAAGCAGCTTGCTCCAAATCGGACGGAACATGGCAGGGTGCCAAGCAGGTATGTTTGGTCAAGTAGCCCTGGAGCCACGCGACATTGAGGGCACATTTCCCACGAAGTCCTGTGGCGGTACCAGTGCGTACGTACCAGCACTCCCAAGGATGCCAGTGACACTCACGAGACAAACACTGAGACCCACGTGGCGCTGCGCCAAACAGCCAACCTTCTTTCTGCAGTGTAAAGCGACACTCACACTAACAAAAGCGCTGACATACAGTACGATGAGGATACCCCACCCAGTGTTCATGGCAACACCAGTTTCTGACATGCGGCTTGGCAATGGGCAATCAGTCTTCGTCGTAGAACAGGCAAGATGCCCTTCCCCATGTTGCGAGCCCCGCAATGCCTAGTTTGAAACATGGGTGTTTGCTTGGTGTAAGATACTCATTGTGCAGCCGCTGCGCAGAAGCACACCGCATCAAGCCCAGAAGGCGGCACATGCAATCGGGGAATGTGCACACGTGGTCTGTTCAAACTCTAACAGATCTGGCCTGGTTTGAAGTGATTGTGCTACCGTTCCAGCTCGAAGAACGGGTTGTGTTGAGCGAGCACAAACAATGGAGCGATACAAGAACCTTCAGCAGATTGGCGAGGGAACGTACGGCGTAGTGTTCAAGGCAAAGGACCTTGTGTCTGGAGAAATTGTTGCGTTGAAAAAGATCCGCCTCGATGCTCCTGACGAAGGTATTCCTTCAACAGCAATTCGCGAAATTGCACTGCTCAAGGAGCTTCAGCACACGAACATCGTCCGGTGCGCAGCGCGTGCAGTTGTGGTGCTCCCCTCACCTTCTCCCTCCCTCACCACGCTCCTCCACCCAGCCTCTATGACGTCGTGCACACCGATAAACGTCTTACGCTGGTGTTCGAGTTCCTGGACCAAGATTTGAAGAAGTGTCTCGACCTCAAAGAGGGCGGATTCGACATTCCTACCGTCAAGGTGCGTTGGACCCGGCCGGCAGTTGGCTCTCCGAAGTACTATGTACTGACGACGCCGTGTGGAATTTCAGTCATACTTGTGGCAACTGTTGTTGGGGATCGCTTTTTGTCACGATAACCGCGTCCTGCACCGGTACGTGGCGCTGTTGCCCTTGTCTTCCGGCCCTGGCCTCCTCGATGCCTCGATGTGTGTCCGGGCCTGCCCTTGGTTTTGAACCCCTCCTTTCCTTTCCTTCCTTGTTTCATACGGTGTGACCTTTGTTGCAGGGATTTGAAGCCCCAGAACCTCCTCATCAATCGTGAAGGAGAGCTGAAATTGGCGGATTTCGGTCTGGCCCGCGCGTTCGGTATTCCTGTGCGCAGGTTCGTTGGGTGCCATTTGCAGCGCCCCGTGCAAAGTGTGATTCACTGTTCTGTTGTTCAGCTACACACATGAAGTGGTTACGCTGTGGTACCGCGCCCCGGATGTGCTGATGGGCTCCAGGTGGGATTATTGTTGTGTGTGTACGTTGCACAGCAAGGTGCGTGTTTACCATCGTTCTGTGCATTGTCCCGCAGGAACTACTCCACCCCCGTCGATCTTTGGAGTGTTGGATGTATTTTTGCAGGTTTGGTTGCTTGCTGATGTTTGCACAGGTAGTCTTCAAACGTCTTACATCTTCTCTGTTGTCTCCGTCCAGAAATGGTGAATGGACGCCCATTGTTCCCTGGCACGTCCGACATCGACCAACTCGAGTCCATTTTCAGCACCCTCGGCACCCCAGATGAGACCATTTTCCCTGGCATTGTCGATTTGCCTCACTACTCGGTAGGTTGTAGTGGGTCAGGGCGCAATGGTTCGTGTTGGTCTCGTGCATGATGTGACCCCAAATTCGTTCGCGCACTCGCAGCGCATGTCCATGCGCAAGTATCCACGCCCGGACTCCTTGGCCGACCTTGTGCCAAGGCTACCTGCTGATGGTGTGGACTTGTTCACTGTTCGTTTTGTGTGTGTTGATCTACCTTACGTTGCTTCCGTCGTCTGACCGCAACTGTTGTGACACTGTTGCACCATCCTTGCAGCAAATGTTGCAGTACGACCCAGCGAAGCGATGTACCGCCAAACAAGCCATGAGCCACCCATTTTTTGACGACCTGCCTGCAGCTGGTCGTATGAAAACGACGCGCCGCACAGAACATACGGGCAGTGGGGCTGCTGCAGCAACTGCGGCAGCGCCTGGAGGAGCGGGCGCAGGCGCGGGGGCCGGAGCAGGAGCCAGGTGACAAGTTATTGATTCTAAAATAAATATCTTGGATGATTTGGGGTCGGAAGGTTCTGAGATGCCGAGACACGACAGTCTGTGTCGCAGCGTGCCACAGTCATCCCCAAACAGCTTTCCACCAGCACCCTCCAACAACCTTTCGCTAGCCATGTCAACAACAACATCAACAGCCCGCAAGTGGGCTTGTCCGCGGTGCACATTCCACAACAGCATGCGGGCACCCCAGTGCAAGATGTGCTTTCAGCCGCACGACATGGGGGCATCCGAGGCACACAAATGGACGCCAGAAGCCACTTCGAACAATTTTGTTCCTCCCCCCACCGTCGATGACTCAATATCATGGCCACCCTTGGCATCAGCCGCTCCGGAAGAAGAGTCGAAAACCAGTGTTCCCCCTTCAGCGCCGGTCGTTTCCAAGAGTCACGACTCCGAGACCCTCCACACTGCACACAAGGCTCCACCGTCTGATACACGAGAGGTGTCCCCGGCTGCGCCACCTCGTGTTCACGCTCGAGACTTGTACGTACTGTGGGACTACGAGAACGTGCGGCTGCCTCCGCACAAAGCTGCGGCAAGGGCACAACTGTTCAAGCTGCACGATTGGATGCGATCCACTTTCGGCCTTGCCACACCTGGCAAGACCTGGCAGCAGCAGTTCTTTCACTCCCCGAAGTCCACTCCCCCGGAGTTCATTCAAGAAACCCTGGGCAAGTTGCAGTGGGAGGCGGTGAACAGTTTGTCCAACAAGCCAGAAGCCGCAGACAAGAAAATCAAGGACCAGGTGGCCACCATTCGAATGTCACTTGGCGCGGCGCCAACCGCAGCAGCAGCATCGACCACAATTGTGCTCATCACAGGGGATTCTGACTTCACAGAGGAGATCAGCAAAGCGACACAAGCCGGCGCCTCGGTGCACGTTGTTCGTCGACGTCTGCGTGCCTTTGAGAACCCGTGGCTCAGTCACTTCGCCCAAACGGTGACGTACTGGGAGGATGTCGTCGGCTGCGACAGTGCTCCTGGCGCTTCGGGTCTGTACGATGCACCCAGTGCTGCTGGCGCGCGATCCCACCCCCACCACAACCACCACCGCCGAGGCTCTTCACCCCCCAGCTCCAGCTCCAGCTCCAGCTCCAGCTCCAGCTCCAGGTCCCCGCCACGCGACCGTGGGAGGTCACCCACTCGTTCCCGTGCGAGGTATGTGCCCCGAGGTGCTCGGTACCCGACCCACGGCGTGCACGGCTCGCCACCTCCCTTCCCTGGAGAGAGTGCCGGGCCACCTCTGCCACGTGCTGAGCATGACTGGCGTCACTCGCACGCCGTTCATCACTCGGCTGGTCCGCCACGACACCCACACCCACACCCACACGTGCGCGCGCGCCCGAGGCAACAACGCCAACAACGCCATCAGCACCCGTCGTCCAGGCGTCACGGGCAGCGGATGCCGTCCCGTGGACCTCGTGGGCCCCAAGCTCGGCGCCATTCGAACCATGTATACCAGGGACATCCACGCAGCTTTCGTCAGTCCCCACATTCGTCTTATGACGGGAACCCGCACATGGTGAACGCTGCCGCCGTCGAGCTCCCTCCAGATGTGGCCGCGCTGCTGCAAGCAGTGGGTGTTCCACAGCCGGGCCTCCTTCCCATGCCAGTTGCATGCTTCGCCCCCCCAGGCCTTGCGCCGTAGGAGACAGGCCTTGCGCCGTACGTGGCACCTGGCGAGTATTTAGTCGTGACTCCCGAGTGAGTCTTCCGACATGGGCTGTGCCCGTCATTTTACCTTCCCGCTTCGTTGTCCTTCGCGCACCTTGCATACACGTGAATGTGGAAGTGAGTCTCCTGTGTTTTGCTTTTGTCTTGTCCGGCGATGTGTTATTTGTATTGCTGTCACACACGTGCGCGTTTCGCCGTGGCGTCAGCGTTATTTGTGTGCAATGATTTTTGGTGTTTCCGGGGTTCGAAGAGTTGTGCTACGTTCTTCGCTCAAAGCATAGTCGTTTCAACATCCGTTCTACCACACTACTCACACGCACACGCACGACGAATTAGCAGGATTATTGTATCCGACTCTCTGTGAATGTCCTACTCTCTGTGAACCATTGCCCCAACATGAACGATGCCTTCGCCGTCGTGACAGTACTCCCTGCGCACGCCGTTGAGGTTAATGCGCGCACAGCGAGCATAGACACTGGAGGATGCCAGGACCAAGTTGCTGATGTTCTTCAAGATAAGCGCAAAGGTGCCCACAGAGTGTGCCATAGCAGCGATGCGCATAGCCAGAAACGGAGCGTCACAAAAAACAATGCCCACCAGAGGAGCCAGCCATCTCGTCTTGACGATGCTGAGCTGTGCGGCAAAAGCGGTCTGAAAAAAGTTGATGGAGACAAACAGTGTTGCAGAACAGGCGATGAGCGGAGGGAAAGCACCTGAGATCAACAGCCGCATGAAGAAAACTGTATCCAACAGGGTGACGAAAACTCGGGCGTGGCTTCGAACCAGCATCAGCATCCGCATTTCCCAGGGAGCGGCGAGGAGTGGCGCCCGGGACTTCTCGAAGGGCGAAGCCAGTCTTGCACCAATGAGGAGCTGGAGAATCAAAACCAGCAAGGACGTGCCTGGTCCCAGAGCCCAAATGACATACAACTCGGGGGTGGTCAGTGTGGGGAGCCACGCGGTCACCACTACAAGTGGTATGGACAGTATGAAGTACATGAACTGTGTCTGGTCCACAAAGTACAGAAGGCACTGTCGCCGTTGGTGCAGGAGCTGGAGTTCCTCCGGAGTCATACTCACTTCCAGCCGCGGGTTGTTGTATGAGCCGCGCGCGTACGTATTGATCAACGCGAAGAACCGATTGACGTTGAACGTTTTGCTTCCACTGATTCTCCAAGCTTGAATCACGTGGTAACAGAGGCCGATGGGACACAGGAAGAGGATCCAAGGCAGCCAGGACAGGAGTTCGCATATCGTCGGAGGTAGGGTGCAATCAGCGCCTGACCACCAAACCCGCAGCAGGGAAGACCACCACACCAAATGGAGGATGGCAACCCCAGACCACAGCTTCAAGCACCACCGGCTTCCGTTCACTCGTTGATGCATCGTTATGAGTTCTTCATCCAGAATGGAAATCTCCGCCACACTTCGAAAGTATCGTGCTGCCCGTGCAAAGAGAGGGGCTCCGATTCCATGCATGCCCACACCCACCGGGCGTGGGTCTGTCGGCGAAAAACGCCACGCGGGGTGGCGCGGATTGGCGTCTCCAAACAAGAAGGTGTAGTCCACAGGTCGTGTTTCATTCTGTTTTTGCAGCCGCAGAAAACATGCCTGTGCTGGTGCGAGCACCGTGGCTTCGTCCGCACCCAGTGTGGGGCACACGTTGCCCCGCAACTCAAACGCGTCGCAGCAGTGCGCACCGCACTTCTGCTCATTACTAGTTGCGAGAGAGTCAACAATTCCTGGCAACACCGAGGAAATGGAAGACGGCGAGCTCGTTGAACGGTCCGCCCCAGATAGTTGGAACCTTGGCTGAACGGGTTCGACAACCACATCCACAACGTGCCTTGCGCGACGCCCCTCTGACGGCATATCCAGGCGCCTTCGCCTCGACGGGATCTGCAAAGATGAGCGACGTTGGCTGTGCATATGAGAGGAACATGCAAAGCAGGAAATGCGACAAAACACTTCAAGTGTGACAAGTGTGGCACACTGAGACTTCAATGCTTGTCTCACTGACAGTCTCAGTGCTTCAACCTTGAGTTACTATGATTAAAAATTACACGAGGACGATGGGCGGTGGCTCATGACGAACTTGCAGTGCTGGTGGGTGTGGCACACGCACCGTGTCGCCCATCCCGCTGCTGTTGTTGCTTCAAGTCCGCGCAGCCAAGACACGGCGTACGAAATTGACGTGTTGGGAGGGTTCTCCTCCTCTGTCGGCTCGATGGGCAACACATCTAGTGCTCCCGGCAGGCGAAGCAACGCGGAGCTCACACTTCGTGTGGCGCTTGGCGTGGCCAATGTGGCACTTGTCGTGTGGTTCGGGAGATACCTCGTGGACAAGGTAATGAATGTGCACACAGAAGACCATGAAGCTGCTGATCGAGTCAGACAGCGAATGCAGTCTCGCCTCCGCGCCTCAGGGGCCAGCAAGCTCAAGTTCAACTCCTACGAGAAACTCGCCATGGGTGTACGTCTGCTGTAGCCCCGTTCTTTTCCCGAAGTCCTGTGCGCCACGTCCTCATGCCTTTGCTTGGCAATAGCTTCTTGTTAACCCAGATGATATGGATGTGTCCTTTGCTCAAGTCGGTGGCTTGGATGCGGAGATTACGGCGCTGCGAGAAATTGCCGTGCTGCCGATGACTCGCCCAGATTTGTATGTGCACTCCCAACTTGCCCGCCCACCAAGTGGAGTGCTGCTTTATGGTGCGTGGTGTGCAGTGCATATTGTACGGGCTTCCATGATGCGAGCCTGCGACCTCTGTGCAGGCCCTCCTGGCACTGGGAAGACGATGCTTGCGAAAGCAGTGGCCAAAGAGTGTGGCGCGTTCTTTCTCAACTTGTCGCCTTCCGCGTTGGTCAACAAGTACTATGGCGAGTCAGAGAAGATACTGCAGGTGTGTGTGATCAAAACGAAGTGGGTTTGCAAAAAGGCCATGCAGAGCCAGTCTCAAACGTGCCATTGCAGGGTGTGTTTAGCTTGGCCTTCAAGCTGTCTCCCGCCATTATATTCGTGGACGAGATTGATGGGTTGTTGTGCAAGAGAGGGGCTCATACCAATGAGCTTGAGCTGAGACTGAAAACACAATTCATGTCGTTGTGCGTTGCGTGGTGGGGTTGGTTCGACTGGCGGCGTGCGTGCCGCGCTAACATATGTGTGGCAACACAAACTGCTGGTTTGCTTTGCCACAGGTGGAGTGGCCTCAACTCCACCTCCTCAGGGCAGCCGAACCAAGTGCTCGTGATTGGAACCACGAACAGGCCAGACGCTTTGGACCCGGCTGTGCTTCGTAGACTCCCCCGTAGTATTCACATTGGTCTACCGAAGCTTGGGCAGCGAGAGCACATCCTTCGTGTTGTGTTGCGCAGTGAACGACTGGATGACGACTTTGACTTCGGCATCATTGCCCAGAAAACCGAGGGCATGTCAGGCAGCGACCTCAAGGTACGAGCTAAATGAGGGAGTGGCGGCCCATGCAGAATCCCCTGACAGTTGTATATATTGCCATGTCAGGAACTCGCGAAGGCGGCGGCCCTGGGCCCCATTCGCGACCGCCTGCATCGTGAGCAAACGGAAATCATGACCCCGTCACAGCGTGCCTCACCGCCACGGTCACTTGCCACACATGACTTTTTGGACGCCATCGCTGCTCAAAGTCGCCCGGAGTCGGTGGGGACCTTGTTAGAGGGTCTCATCACGGGCTGGGGTCGATCTTGATGGTTGCTCTTGATGTTTACTTTCGCACGTGTGGAGGTGTTTTACGTGCTCGGTGGCTGGAAGGACACCTTGTGCGGCACTGCAGCCAGCGGTCCGGGGCATTTTTTCGCTTTCCTTGAAAAAATGGAAAACTCACTGAAAACTGGCAAAAAGAGTCAGCTGGGAGTCAGTTGGTACTGACACCATGTTTGCTTGCAGCATCCACTCACACAATGCAGAGTGAGTTCCCCATCCAAACCCCCTCCCTTCGTGCTCGCCCCCACGCCAAGCCACTCGTGACGCCGTACCCCTGTGGTTGGCATTTACAAGCAGTGGCCTTGCAATAGTAATCAGAGTTGCTGCACCCGCACCGTTCGTGCCGTGCCACGCAGCGCTTGGCAGTGGGCTTTGCCGGCACCATGCGTCCAGGACATGGCTCTGAGCGCCACTCACAGTCCCCAGACTCCAAGTCAGCGCAGTTCCTTCACAGTGGGGCAGTTGCTTCCACTGTGCCTCTCATGGCAGTGGATGGTGAGCGTTATGTGCCTGCTTTCGGTCGTGGCCCGACTTCACTGCAGGGCCCGGTTCCACTTGGCCTACAGTCGCAGCCGTATCCCGCTCCATATCCACCGGTGGGAGCCTTCTATCCCCCGTCACTTGGCGCTTCGTTCACATCTCACTCCCAACTGCAGTACTTGGCGCGGATCCGGGCTCAGGTTGAGGCACGTGCGTACGCGCAGGCCCAGGCGCAGGCACAGGCCTTCGCGCTTGCACGCGCGTCACCGTTGCAGGCAGCAAGGCGCCATGTGCAAGGACTTCCCCCCCAGGAGCTCATGACGATGCATCCTGGAATGGTCATGTGGAGAGCAAGTGCAGCGCCACCGTCCACGCAGGTTTGGAAGGCGCCGCAGCGCAGCACTGCTGCCGCGGTGCGGGCAAGCCAGGGAACCGTCACCTTGGCTTCCACCGCCGCTCCCGCCCCTGTGGTCACCTGGAACGACTCCATGGCGACGGGACCACCTGATTCTGAGCCCGCCCAAGCATCGCGTTCATTCAGGGCGAGGCAGGGCCCGGAAATGGTCACGGGCACGGTGCGTGTGGGTGCCACCAGCCCCAAGGCTCCGCGGCCCAACGCCCGGAACGGCAACCGGCCACGCGGAGATCGTCCAAGCGGCGACACCACTTCCAAACGTGGTAAGGCAGCCGCGTCAAACAGCACCGGCAATGAATCCCAGCCACCGCAGAAGCTGAAAGGGGTGAGCAAAAGCGGCTCCCGCTGGAGAACCAAAGTGTATCACAACGGGCGGTGCGTGAATGTGGGGCATTTTCCCGATCGGACTACGGCCGCAGTCGCGTACGATGTCGCCGCCCGGTGTCTGCGAGGCAACACAGGGTGCAATTTCAGCGATGCAGAGCTTGAAGCACTTGTGACACCGGCGGTGACGACAAAGGTGGCCATGGCGCTGCATGCCGCGACCGTTAAGGCTCGGGGCTTTGCGCGCGAAATGGAGCCCTCACAACGGGGCTTCCAGCGGCAACGTCCGAGCAGCAAACGCTCTCGTGATGACGCGGATTCCGACCGCTCATCCCGGGCTCCGAAACGCGCTGCGCGAGGTCGCAAGGCCAAGTAGCATTGTGGATCATGCTTCGCTGATGGGTCATCACTGACCCATCCGTGGTGCGACTTGCAAGTTGCAACTTGCTACGGGGCCGTCACTGATGTCCCTTCAACGATGGTGCAACTGACACGGCCATGCACATTAGGAGGCCGAAAGCCGTGTTCCCAAGTTGGATGCGTTCCCAAGTCGGACGAGTTGCCTTGAATACTATAGGGGATTTGTGGCTCGTTTCTCAGTCGATTACCCGTGTAGTGTGCCATGGATTGTGAGCACCGCGGCTTGTTTCCTTTTTTATTCCTTCTTTCTTTTCTTTCCACCAGCCAGCCTGGTCAGCGATATTTGTAGCGTAAGTGTGTCCACGCCTTCTGATGTTTGTACAGAGAGCTCAGGTTGCCCTGAGTCGAGTCAGTGGAGTAGTGGCGTGGCTTGTAGGTTTGCGGTGTGTCGTTTTTTGTGTTGTTTTCCGCCTCTTGTGCTGTGCTGGCGCGAGAATACCCAACTAAAATTATCTTGCAACGAAGTGCAGTGGTGTCAGAGCTGGGTGGTCTGCAAGCCGCCATGTCTGCCCAGGTACGCGAGGCCACAGATGCCAAGCTTGTGTGGTGCTGGTGGGATTGTTGTGGTTGGTATGGTGTGCATGCATCGTGCTCAATGGTATGGTTGGCTGGTGTCCCAACGATCGCTGGGCTGGGTGTTTGACGTCGCCAGGAGCGTGACGATGACGACGCCGTGTCCTCGCCCACACGCCCTGCGACTCCACATAAACAAAGGCCCGTGGTTTCACGCTCACCTTCAACCCCAAGCAAGATGGATGGGCCTGAACTCCG
>Ga0213833_1001529_pt1 | contig 16438 bp, 21 predicted proteins | sample SWATP21_FD_160575 | JGI IMG/M metagenome (GOLD analysis project Ga0213833, IMG submission 160575) | Coastal seawater microbial communities from Marineland, Florida, United States - SWA TP2 #1 | ecosystem: Environmental > Aquatic > Marine > Coastal | place: USA: Florida | collected 2016-08-14
ACACACACGCACGCACACGCACACACACACACCACCACCACCACCACCACCACCACACACGCACAGGCAGGTGCAGGGTCACACCAAGACGGACAACGACGGACATATGGTACGGGTAATGGAAGGCGTGGGGAGCAGACGTACACACGAGATCCAAAGGCGTACTGCCCGCCCGACAGGACAGTCGAAGCCTGGGACACCGCTGGCGAATCCGCGGGTTGAGAGGCGCCCGGGCCGCGAGACCGCATGGACTGGGCCTGTGATGGTCGTCCGTGCAAGTTCCAGGACGAGAACGAAGGGAAAGCGGGGACGTGGAGCGTTCCTGCGCGCTTCAAGGCTTGGGAGTGCAGATTGGCTTGTTCGTGGAGCTTCTTTTCCTCGCGCTTTTGTTTGTGCCTGGTGCAACGCAGGCCAGGTCATCGAGCACAGCGTCCGACAAGCACAACAATGGCATAGTGTGAGGCGGAGGAAGTGCGAATGACACGAGGCCATACTAGCACGCCAAGCACACACATTGAAACATACACACACACACACACATTGCCCAACATGGTGTTCACGCACTGTTTCACAGCAGCAACCAAGTCGCTGCCGGTTGGTTCGAAAGCTCCAAACAGCTTCCGCCAACGCTCCTGGGCATTCAGGGGCACAGGATCTTGGTTGGCGGCTTCCTGGTCTGTCACCGCGGTGAACCTGGCACGATCATCGTGCGATGTTCCCACATAGCTGCGTGAACGAACCCAACCCAAACAAACACCACGAGTGAGCACCAAGCTAGCAAAAGCGAACAAACTACGGGGGCGCGCAGAAGGCAGCACACGCGGCGCGCCAACTCGTGCCGGTGCATGCGCTTCCCAAAAGCAAGAGACAACAAAGTAGGGCAAACGTACAAGCTGGGGTTGGTGCGAGCATCATTGACCTTGAAGATGGGTTCGCTACGGGCCCGAGACACTCGAAACGACGTCGTTGACCGGTCAAGAACCGCGGAGTTGCCGAAGTTGCCACCGCCACTGCGCAGGAACCCGGACTGTTGTTGCGTGCTAGACGACGAGGTTTGCATGAGGGCAGTGGACGCACTGCCGGATGCAGAGACTGACTCACGCGGCAAGGAGAATGACATGTGGTCGTGCACGGGTAGCGAGCTTGACGACGCCAAGGCGGTCCGGGCTCGACGTGGCAGCGACATGTCGCCGCCTGCCTGCCTAAACCGAGCCTTCCCGGGGCGTTCTCGAAGCGGTGTGGTGCACGCCAGTGCAGCGTTGCGGTGGACAAAGTCCGTGCCCTTCGTACGGGCTTGCCGGCGACGCCACTTGGTGGCCGCCACTCGATCGCGCAGCTGCTGAACGCCCTCCGGGTCATGCTCATACCCTTGCTTCGCAAGAAGGCGCTCGGCCGTGGACAAGCGATGTGACGTGGCGACCTCCTTGGACTTGGTGACCGACACGTAGAAGGACACGTTGGGGGACTTGCTTGTCGCGCCGGACTGTCCAAACACACCCACGTAGTAGGTGCCTTCAATGACAGCAGGGTCCTCGGGTCGCAGCACCACAAAGTCCGTGCCCTCCCGACAACTGCGCCACGTGAAGTCCTGTGGATTGGGATGCATGGTGGTGGTGGAGACATACAAGTCCGAGTTCCCGCTCACCGCCCTCACAACGATGCGTGCTTCCACCACTTCGTCGAGCTCGAACGAAAAGTACGCCCAGGTCCCCACAGCCACAACTCCCTGCCGCCCCACCCCAAACTCCAGCGGCTCCACAGCCCGCCCGCCCTTTCCACCGGAACCACCACCACCCATGCGGTGGCGATCGTATCGTTTGTCATCCTTGGAGTCCACGACCTTCTTCTTCAGCTCCTCCAGCGCGGCGGCGAAATCCATGTTGGCAACCTCGGGCGGGGGTGGAAGATGGCTCTTCCTGCCCCGAGACCGGGAGCCCTTTCGACCCCCATACTTGCTGGTGAGAGCAGAAACAGACTCTTGTTGTCTTGCGGCCTTGGCCTTGACCTGGGCAATGCGGAAGGACTGTGCCGTCAATCGTGTGCGTGTGTTGGCACGCTCTGCCAGGCGACTAATGCCGCGCTGCGTCGAGCGGATTACAGTTTGAGCTCGTCGACGCGCCACACCCTCAGATATGGTGCTGTAGGAGTCAACACTTTCATCGTACTCGCCACGCCGCAGCATGGCAACTATGGAGCACTGCGCACTCAGCCAGGTGCTTGCTTCTTGGGGACGCCATGCGCGCAAACAACGGAACGATGAAAAGGGGTACATGATTGGTGTTATACACCCAATCAAAGGATCCAACGCCGTCTGCGCGGGGGCTCATACAGGGTGCGGATCATCTTCTCGCCAAGGCTGGGTGCCACTGCGCCGCTGTCATTTTGTTTCATGGACATGCGCACGCTGTGGCTCCTTCCAATAATCGCAAAGAAGCGACTGCTTGGGGTTGCTGCAGGTGATGCATTGCATGTGCGGGCACAACAGTTGGAACGTGGTAAAAGTTCTCTTGTGGCACGGTGCAAAACGGAAACTACGCGCGCGTTACAGGATTGCCCACAACAAGCGGGAGCGAACGAAACACAAGACGACGAAAGAATACGGGGGGAAGAGAAAACTTAAACCTCTGCGCGCTTCGCAGGTGTAACGGCTGAGCCTGGCACGGGCGGTTGGGGAAGCTGGTGCGCCAGGTGGTGTGCATGCGCGTGGTGGTGCGCATGAGCAACAGGTGCTGACGCGAGCTGTGCGGCCACTTGCTGCAAATTCACACCCAATGACGGCACTGTGGCAGTGGACGGTGTGCCCTTGGGTCCCTTGGACGGCTTTGGCGTCTTTGCACGCACCCACCACGGGCACAACTTCTTGAAGGTAGAAAGGCCCACCTTCTTCACTGAGGGGTGGTCATGCTTGAACTTCTCAAACAACTTCTCAAACGTGACCTCGCGCCAGTGAATGCGGTGGGTGTCCACCCGCCCACCAGCACCTTCCCGTTTCAGCAGGTACTTGACATCGTCGGGAGCCGCCCGGGTGTTCTCTGCGTAGAACGAGTTGACCAAATCCTTGATGTCCTGTGGCGTGGCATCGCTCCGAGTTTTGCGCTTCTCGATGAAGCCACCCGCGGACTTGGCGAGTTCTTGGTTCCATGTTTGGAGAGTGGCGTAGCGCATGCCAAGTGCCTGGGCCACCTTCCCCATCGTGACCTTTGGGTAATCAGAGCCCTCACCGATGTCACTCAGTGCAGCATCCGCAATCGCAGACCGTCTGATGCGGTCCTTCGTGCTGCAAGAGGCACTCTCCTTGAGCTTACGGCGCAGCCCAGCCACAATGGCTTTGTGAACCAGCATCTCCTTGGGGGTGACGCCGTTCATGACGCGGTTCAAAATCGGCTTCATGTCAGCATGATCCAGGAAGTCTCGTAGCAAGCATGTTGCATTGTGGATCTTACTCCGAGAAAACTTATCAAACGCCCGAAGAAGGGCCATCTTGGCTTCTGATCTTCGGCTGGCGCTGCCACCAAACGGGGGCTCGCCCTTGCGCTCCTCTTCATCAGAAAATTTCAACACGAGGCGACGGTTGCGCTTGGTCGGACGGGAGTTACCCGACAGCTTGACCATGTCCGTCGTTCGCTTCATGCTGGCACGCTGTTGAGCGTGCGAGTGGGGGTGTGCCATGGGCACCTGTGAAATGTGGGACATGACGCCCACGGATGCCCCTGTCAACACCGCTGCTTGGTGCGCGGCGTTCACAGCTGCGACGTGGCCAGGCACGTGCTGTGCCTGCATGTGAGGCGGCGGCGGTGCCATGTGGCCCGCAGGTGGTTGCCCCGCAGCTGCAGCGGCAGTGGCCACGTGCGCGGGCACGGGCCCGCGCACGTGTTGCGGGGCCACATGAGGTTGTGGTACGTGCTGCACGTGCTGCACGTGTGGCGCGTGCGGAACTGAGTGTGCGTGTGCAGGCAGGCCCGCGGATACGACGCCTGCTGGGACGTTCACCGCCGAGGAGGTTGGTACAGTGCTCACGGCCGTGACAGCAGACATCTGGACAACACCAGGGACTTGAGTGACCACGGGCGCATGGCCGTGGAGAAGGTGCTGCGTGGCGTGCGCCATGTGTGCGTCCGAAGCCACAGGTGTGGCAGAAGCGGCCGCGACTGCAGCTGTTGCAGACGCGTGTCCCACTTGTGGGGCACCTGCGAGGGCCCAAGGCTCGTCTAGAGACGCGGCAGTGCCAGCGGCGCGCGCCGTGGTGAAGGTGTGGCGGCACCGGCCACGCACCCAAGCGCGTCGGTCACCGCACTACCCCAAGGAACGGCCGACCGCCAGGGTCCAAGGCCGCACGACCCAGCCTCCCGCTGGCACACACGTGCGGTGTGGGTTGGGACCCGGGATCTCGCGGGAATCCGGAAGTTCACGCAAGATGCTGATGCTCGGTCGCGGAAAGGCGGGGCGTGAGTTTGGAATGGAATCGATGATGTTGCTTAGCATGCCACGCCCGTGTTTCCGCTTGCGAAGTCACGGTCACTCAAAGGTGCTATGAATAATTCGTTTCATCCGATGTTGCGAAACTACCATTCGAAAACAGAGGAATAAAGTAGTGACATGCATGCAGAGCTCAGTCATGTCACTGATTTGCTCACGTATTTCCGCACAAGCAGACTTTCTCGCGCGCGCCAGCGTTCGCCCACGCGCGGTCCGGACAGTAGATCATGCGATGTGATGGATATGGGCAGATCAGTTCCACAGTTGACCAGATTATGAGAGTAGGGCGCCTGTGTTCCCAAATCCTGAGAAAAATGTTGATTCGGGTGAAGTATTCCGCATGGGCGGCGTGTTGGTGTGCGTGGGTGGTGGTGCGCCTGGCATCGCCTTGGCGAGACTCAAGAGACGCGAGGCACATGGCACAATCCCCATGGTGTGGCTGGTACGACAAGCAAAAGCCAACGAGAATGGCACAGTTTTTACACTTGGTGTGGTGATGTTTCACGAACAAAAACGTGACGAAGGCAAACAAACAAGCCACACACACGCTAGGACCACAACTCGGCAATGTAGCGCTTGTCATGGTGCATCTGTTGCACGTAATCGTGGCCGGATGTTTGGGGGGCTGCACAGCAACACATGGCCAGGTTAGATCCACATCATCCGAAGATAAGCAACACAACGCGCGTACCCAGGTACTCCTCAGCAATACGCTCAAGAACGTCTTGGACATCCTTGCCCATGTGTGTGCCACTGACAACGCGTTGCACAAACGGGGTGAGTGTGGGTTCATAGTCACCACACGTGTCCTGTACATACCCGCACACGTAGAAATGGCCACGCTGTTCGTGGATGAGGTTCCACACAAGCTCCTTGTGCTCCTCCAAGCGGTGCTGCACGTAAACCTTCTTCGACGGGTCCTGGTAACACATGGAGTGAAACGAGAACAGTGTGAGGCCACGCAACCGACGAAGTCTGGATCAGTGGGGGCAAAACAAACCAACGAACGAACGAACCTCGCGAGAAAAGGCAATTGGCATCTCCGTCAGTGTCCCGTTCGCCCTGTACATCTCCAGCTCTTCTTGATAAATGTAGTCTTCCGAGGGACGGCGGCAGCCAAAGAACAGCACTGTGTCACCGACTTCCATGCCTTGGCTGCGTTGGTAGTTTCGCTCTTGGAGGAACGCACGCATGGGTGCAATGCCAGTGCCGGGGCCCACCATGATGATAGGCACAGATGGGTCCTTGGGGAGGTGGAACGTGGAGGGACGCACGTGGACCAACATGGTGGGCCACGGTCCGCGCCTTCCCTCAGACTTGGACTCTTCGCCTGTGTCATCGCGCGCGGTGATGAGTCGGAGAACTGCAGTTGACACATAGCAGACACACACAGCAGACAACACTCACCATCTGTGCGGCGACCGCCGGCAGTGGATGGTGGCAGGCATCTCGCCATGTAGTTCGAGCAGACGCCGTGGAACACACGGTTGCCGGGCCCCGGTTTCTTCTGCAGAGGCCAAGACAGGATTACAACTGACCACAGGCGACACCCAGGACACCACACCAACACAAACACGACGAACCTCTTGGACAACGGAAACGACAGCGTGGATACGAGAAGGACTGACGTGAGGGGAGTTGCAGATCGTGTACAAGCGAGGTGCAAGACGAGGGACGAGTTGGAACAGGCGATCGAGAGGAATGCGGCAAGACGGAAACTCCTGACCAGGATCACAACGACTGGTTAGCCACACGCTCTTGCAAGTTTCTGCACACCTCACCCGCACACCTCCAACACTTCAAACATGGAACGCTTTGCGTCCACAATGAACTCGTGAAACTCTTGCTTGCCTTCCTTCGAGCTCAAACGCATCAGGACATCCTTCTGCGGGGGCCAAGCATTGCCGTGTGAGCAACACGCCGTGCACCGCAACAAAGACACAAGGAAAAGAAAAGAAAAGCAAACAAACAAACACACGTCACAGTACGACCCCATTCAACACGCACATGGGAGTCCTTCGTTGCAAAGTGAGCAAGGTGCCCCAAAAAGTCCTTGCGCACGTGGCCGTTGAAGTCGCAGTATCGAGACAGCGCCTCACGGACTGTGCAGGGGGTGGGGAACATGGGTTTAGCGCTGCGCCCGACCTCAGAATCAGCACGCTCCAGCGTGAACCACGCATCCAAATCGTAGTCCATCCACCGTGCCAAACTCTCCACAACCTCGGTGGCGTTCTCGGCGCAAACACCCAGGTTGTCGGCTTCGGTGTACGTGAGTGAGGTGCCCTTGATGTCAATTTCGATGTGGCGCGTCGAGCCTTCGCCACCCTTACGAAGCTCGCGGTTCACAATGACCTTGGCTGGTACTGATGTGAAGTAGTATCGCGAGGACATGTTGCAGGAAGACGGCAGCACAGCGCGGTGCGCTGCTTGCACCTCCTCTTTGGATGGCACACTTTTAAGGTACCGCACGGTCCACTCGAGATCATCCAGCGGCACTGGGCCGCCTGTCGTGTCGGCATCGACGGCACCCAGGCCAACTGCCGCCGCGATGGGTCCCCACATGCTCTCCTTCCACTCCTCGAAGTCTTCGTCCAGTGTGCCGTCGTCATCGCCTTCGCCGCTGGGGAAGACCTCCTCGGCACCCAGAGCAGCCAGCCGCTTCTTGGTGACACGACCCATCTTGTTGTAGTGCTCATACTGGCGGTTTCCCAGCCCGAACACTGTGAACTTCATGCCCTGCAAGCAGTCCGCCGCGAGCTCGCCGTTGCTATCCTTCAACCACTCGTAAAACTCAGTGGCGTTGTCCGTCGGCTCGCCCTCGCCGTAGGTGGACATGAGGAACACGACCATGGCATTCGAGGAAGCCGATTCCACAAAAGCATCCGCCTCAAAGTCCTCCAAGTCCACGATGGAGGGCTTGAAGCCGGCACGACGGGACTCGCTGGCGAGCGTCTTGCAGAACCCTTCGGCTGTGCCTGTTTGAGAGCCGAAGTAAAATGTGATCGGGACGCGGGAGCCGTCATCCTCCTCTTCCTTTGAGTCCCCATTGCCAGTTCCGCCCGATGAAGATACGGAAATGGCACCACCGGCCGCAAAGTCTGGCGCCTCCTTGGAGCTGCCCGAGTTCTTCGCGATGTAGAAGAGGACCGCTGCCAGTAGCACTGCAACAGCACCAATGATAGCCCACATGTTGACGCCTCAACGCTGTTGCACACTGTTACAACCACGCCCCCAGCGTCTTGATGCCAAAACAAGGTGTCCTCGGTCACCAGAGTGCGTGTGGTGGCGCGGGGTTGTCTTGTGTGCCGCACTGCGTAGCATGACACATCATCCGCACGAAGGGCTCGTTTGACGATCTTTTTCGATGACGTGTCACACTATTCTGTCCTTTTGCGCAATTTCCTGCGCGCGAGACGATCACACTGACAGGCTGCTCCAACAATGCAGCTGGCCTGCTCCAGGTATGTTAGCTGACTGGTCTCCTTCGTCCAATGAAGATAGTGAAGATGACGACACAGTGGCGCGTGGGGGCAACGGTGCCGCAGCGTCTGCCACTCTGGCGAGTGGTGACGCGGTAGTTGACACGCACGCACACAGCCGGACCATCCTGCACATCGACATGTGCGATATCAACACCTCCACTCACGTCCTCGCTCTCATGAAACTGACAGCACAATGCATCACATGTTTGTGTTTTCCAGGGACTGCTTTTATGCACAAGTAGAGATGCTGGAGCGTCCAGAATTGAGAGAAAAACCTGTGGGCGTGACACAGAAGTACCTGGTTGTGACGTGCAATTACCCTGCTCGTGCTCGGGGCGTAAAGAAGCTCATGGCCATCACTGCTGCAAGAGCAGTCTGTCCAGGTGATCGTCCACGTGAAAAGCACACAAGTGGATCCGCGTCGCCTCACGAGTGCGTCTGTGCGTGGTCAGAGCTGATCTTGTTCAACGGTGAGGATCTTGGTCGCTACCGCGTAGCATCCATGCGTCTGTTCAACCTCGTACACCAATACAGCCCATTGACGGAACGCATGGGATTGGACGAAGTGTTTCTGGATGTTACCGCCCAGGTGGCAGCCCTCGAGCCGCTCGCTGACAGTCGTCTGCCGGCCTCGCCCCGTTTCATTGGCCACGTCGTGGGTGATGGCGGAGACGCATGCCGTTGCGGTTGCATGAAGCGACTCCAGTTGGGTTCCATGCTCCTCAGTGAAATCAGACGTGCTATCTTTGATGAATTGGGGTGTGTGTATGTGTGTGTGGTGTTGGCATGCGGTCACCTGCCTGACTCCCTGCCATGTTTTGCATTGTGATTGACAGCCTGACCACAACTGGGGGCGTTGGAACCTCTCGCATGCTATCGAAGTTGGCTGCGGGCTTGTACAAGCCCAATCAACAGTCCTGCGTTTTGCCCCACCATGTGGCAAGTTTTCTTGGACCCATGCCTCCTCGAGCACTTCCTGGTGTTGGCAGGGCGTTGAACAAGCGATTGAAGATGCTGCATGTACGTGTGCAACTTGTCTTCTGGGTACTGTTGGCGTTGCTCACTTCGTATTCATTGTGGACTTGTGCCATGCGTTTACTGGATTAGATGAACACGGTTGCTGATCTGCGCAAGCTGCCACTATCAACCATGATAATGATGCTGGGGAACGATGCTACCTCTGCACACTTGGTCTACCACTTGTGTCGTGGCGTCGACAACTCACCTGTGGTGGAGTTTGTCGCACCCAAGTCAATATCAGATGAAGACTCCTTCAAAAGGTGTGTCGTCTTCTCTGGTGTGGCTGTGGTGAGAGGCTGGTGCTGACATTGTGTGTGAACCATGCAGGTGTGATTCCGTGCCCGACGCCAAACGTCGCCTCCTCGGCTTGCTCGTGGGACTAATTCGGCGCGTGGATGAAGACATAGCAGAGTTCAACAGGTTCCCCACGGTGTTTCGTGTCAGCGTGCGTCACCGCTCGTCGCGTCGCTACAGTGGCCGGACCAGTCGGCAGTGCCGTGTCCCCATCCATATGTTCTCTCGCTCCGCAAAGCCGGCATCACACGCCGACGTGCTGCATCGAGCCACTCTGGTGCTGTCAACGGCGTTTGCTCTGTTCGAGAAATTGGTGGACACGGCTGCACCGTTCCATTTGACGCTTCTCAATGTGGCTGTGTCCAAGTTTACGAATGCTGCGCCGACACGCACCAGCGTCGACGCCTTCTTTGCAGCAGCGCCAACAAGTACCACGCGTGTGCCACGTCCTGAGACTGGGCTGAAGCGTGACAGAGGAGGCGCCGCGGGTGTGGAAGAAGCCGAGGTGGATTGGTCTGTGTATTCAACTCTTCCGCCTGCAATGAAACTGGAACTACGTCGACAATGGAAGCGGCGAAGAAAATAGCAACGCCATGTTTTCTTGGCGAAGCGTAACACAACGGTGTAACATACCACACCTCGTTGCTACGAAAAACCATGCCACCCTTGTCCAGGGTGTCGCTACAACCGAACAAAGCCGGAGGATGATGACCCATGCTTCTCGAGTACCGGTTCTGGCGCAAAGTTGTGCACTTGAGCGCGGCCAGCCTCGTGTGTCCATGATGTCGCAAGCAGCATGGACAAAACGATCAACAACACAACGATCATCAAAGCCACACGGGCTTCCCAGAAGCCAGACACGCCCTCACCCAAAGTGAAAGCGAGGACGGCGTACAGAGGGACACCTGAAAACCGACACGACAAGGGACACAAGGCACCACGATTACACCTCCCAAGCCTGCTCATCACACGCACAACACACACACACACCACACACACACCACCACCACTGCCACTGCCACCTGTGCTGGGTAGCGAAACGGGTACATACCTACAACAAAGCTTGCCACAAGGTACACCGCGCCACCACGACCTTTGCGCTCAATGCCACGCAGCACACCGCGGGCGGTGAAGCCGGAGATATCACAGAACAGGCAAAAAGCGGCGATTTGCATGGCCCCGGTACAGGCGGTCGTCACCTCAATGTTGTTGGTGAAGACAAGAGGAAGAGTGGCGCTGGTGGGCGGGGGGCATAACAGTCACAACAAGCACAGCAAACAAGAAACGGAGCGCTCCACAATGGTCACGGCCGAGCGTGCAGCACGCAACTCGAGCAGCACAGAGCGATCACGGACCTAAACGCATACACAAGGGCTGCTGCAATGAAAGCAAGAACTGTTGACTGTATCGTTGCAATGCGCACAACGTTGCGGGCTTCTTGTCCAGCACCATCCCGCACAGCTTCTCGGACAAGGCGCTGGGCGGCCAATCCAGAGCCCTGAATCACCAAGCATCCACCAGGCATCACCAGGCATCACCAGGCGTCACCGGGAAAACCAACACAGCGGCGCCACAGGACATGAACACACGGACTGCCGGGTCAGTGCCGCCGTGGAAACACAGACGGTGGTGGTGGGGAACGGACCTGAAACAGCAGCCATAAATTCAGGTACATTGTGGAGACGATGCCTTGGGCTGCCACTGATCCAGGCGGAAGGTATCCAGCGATGACGGTGGGACTAAGGTACCTGATGCAATGTGTCGACACCCACCACCCAACGCGTTAGCAGCGCATTTGTGTACCACAACACCCACAACACACGCGTGTGGCACGCGATGTCGAAACGGAAGGACTGCCGACGACGAGGTCACGACGCCACGGCATGTAACTCACACCAGCATCTCGAATGCCTCCATGAGACCGAGAGACTTTGCGCTCCGCACAACAGCACCCAAGGAAGTTGGGCGACATGCGCGGGCAGAGCAGCCAGCCAACACATCAGAGGCCATGCCCGACAGTAACAGGAACGCCAGCACCGACACTGTAGTCAGCGTCCATGACACCGCCAAGGCAACTGGGACCCCGCTAAATCCAAGCCCTTCCCACCCCATGATACCAGACATGAGAAGCTCAGTGATGAAGAAGTGCATCACAAGGACACTGGCGTTGATGACGAACAACGGGGCCACTCGATGGTGGGCTCGCAAGAGCTGGCTTAGCACGCGGTAGACAAGTACTTGTGGCAAACCGAAGATAGCGTGCCGGAGAAACAGCGTGGCAGCGTCACAGTTGGCTGAGGTCTGATGCAGTGCACCCAGCGCCGCACCGCCAAACACCTACAGCAGAACGCATGTGGTAATGAGGTGGTTGTACAGTGCACCCGGGTGCACGAGCAACATTGAAGTTACAACGTACCCACACAGGCAAGAGCACAATGGCGCACATGATCGCCACAAGGATGCCGGATTGCACTATGCGAGCCACCTGGGAGGCACCACGCACCCATTGTGAAGAGGGAGCACAACTGGAAATACAAAACGCAGGCACGCCATGGCCCATAACACGCACCTGTCGATCGTCCTCCACAGTGAGCGCCTCTAGCACAACATCGAAAATGCCATGCAACAGAGCTTGGGCAAAGTACAGCGTGGCCAGCATCCAAGCCAGAGCGAGTGATGTTCCTGCAAGGAATTGTAGGCCATGGGTACTGCTCCACTTTGCGGCATGACTTGGGTGGCAGGTGCGGGCACGAAAAAGAACAAGCGCGCAGCGGCACAGATGTTGAGGGATTCACGACAATCAGCTGTCATGGAAATGGCAGACAGCACGTACAACAGGGTGACCATGAACAGACCAAACTCCAACGCCGGGACAACGGACAGAGGAAGACTCGTAACAAACACACGTCGCATCAGACGCATGACATTGACATTGCTTATTCCCTCCAGAGGTTGGTGCTCGGCAAACCGCAAGTATGCATTCGAATCCTGCGCATGTTCCAACGCGAACGACTGAGGACGGCGGCAGCATGCTACGGCACACAGACACGCCCGCGTACGTCTGCCAAGACATGTTGCTGACGAAAGCTACGTTGAGACTGGCTTCCGACTGAAGAAGCAAGTTCCACGTCTTCGCCACGTCCGCCACTGTCACTGCCACCTGCGAAGGCCTGTGGTGGTCGGTACCGCCCCGAGTGCGTCGAACGGGGACTCGCCACGAAGGCCATTCCCGCACCCAGTGCACCCACCAGGTAGCTGCTGTGTCTCTTATCCACTCAGATTCACACCCACATCACAGTGGTCTGCTGTCGGCACGGGATGGTGCGGACGGTGGATGTGTGAACTTCCGGCGTGCCCACGATAAATACAGCGTTCAATTTTCAATCGTCGTCATTGCGGCATCGCGTGAAGTTCACAGTGCAACAACACACATGGTGTCACCTTGCTGTCCTGAGGTCTGCGGAGCAGTGGACCCGTGAGAGGCCACCTCGCATCCCGTACTAGGCACTGGTGTGGTTTAGTCGGCCCTCGGTCGTGTGACAACATACAGACCACATGGCCCGATCAGACAACCTCAACGAACTTGCCAGCATGTTGGGTCCTCTCACGTTCCACTTCCATCATATAACCCGTGCCATGAGTTCCAACGAACCCTTGATGCACGCAGTCAAGCACGGGCATGTGGAAGCCGTGAAGGAAATGTGTCAACAGGCACAACAGCGCGCTGCGGTGAGCCCGATGGCCTTGAACGTCGCTCTGCTTTTTGCTGCCCAAAGGGGCCACGTTTCCGTAGTGCAACACCTGTGCCGGCTACCAGCTGATCGGGGTGTCAAACCAGGCACGTGGTTGAATGCACCGCTGCGCTTGGCGTCCAAGAACGGTCATGTGCAGGTCGTCAAGTGGCTGTGCCAACTCCCTCTCGATCGAGGTGTCCGCCCAGCCATTTCCGACAACCTGGCGGTGCGACTAGCAGCCGGGAACGGTCACGTGGACGTCGTGCGTTTTCTGTGTGAGCTTCCATGTGAGCGTGGCGTAGATCCTGCTTCCCATGACAACGAAGCTGTGGGAACTGCCGCGGAGTGTGGAGACATCACCACTATGCGACTGCTCCTCAGCCTTCCACGTGCACGAGGAGTTGACAAACATGTCGCCTTGCAACGTGCGTTCACCTCACCGATTCCGAGAGCTGCTGATGTTGTACGGTACTTGTGCTATCATCTTCCCCCGAGCAGGCGTTTCTGTGAAGCAGACCTCACAGAGGCATGCACTTGGGACAAGGCTAGTCCAGTCTGTGTCGCGGTTGCCAAGGAAGCGGTTGTGTGGCATCGGCGTGCGGTTGTGTGGCATCGGCGTGCGCCATTGTTGAGGTTGTGGTCATTGCGACGGCAGTTCCGAGGGTCTGTGGCCCATATTTGTTAGTGATTTCTGCTGTTGTTGTTCGTCTTTCTCTTTCGTTCTGTGTGGTGGTGTCGTCAATTCACAGTGCCGTTGTCCGCGTCGTCGTCACGTTGATAGCCCGGCTTTGTTGTCGCATATTCTGACGCGACATTGCGCGTCGTCAAGGTTGAAAACCCAGCTTTGTAATCGCATGTGCAGATGCGACAGTGACACCCTGTGGACTATGAGCAGCTTCTTGCAGGAGTCCTGAATCGTGACTCCCTGATGCACAACTTGTGATAGTCAGTGATGTTGTACGGTGCTTGTGCTATCATCTTCCACCGAGCATGCCTTTCTGTGAAGCAGACCTCGCAGCGGCTTGCACCTGGGACAAGGCTAGCCCGGTTTGTGTCGCGGTTGCCAAGGAAGCGGTTGTGTGGCATCGGCGTGCGCCATTGTTGAGAATGTGGTCATTCATGATTCATTTGCGGCGGCAGTTCCCAGGATCAACTCGAGTTATTGCAATTGAAACTATTTCCGCGGTCTCAGACGTGATGTCGCGCTGCACATGCGATGACAACAATCGAAACGTGGTTATCCAAAATGATAACGACGCGCAATGATCGCGTCAGAATATGCGATTACAAAGCCGGGCTATCAAACGTGATGACGACACGGACAACGGCACGGTGAGTGGATGACACCACCACACAGAACGAAAGAGAAAGACGAACAACAGCAGCTCACTAGCAATGGGTGATAGATCCTCGGAGCAGCCGTCGTAATGTCCATAATCTCAACAATGGCGCACGCCGATGCCACACAACCGCTTCCTTGGCAACCGCAACACAGACCGGACTCGCCTTGTCCCAAGTGCATGCCTCTGTGAGGTCTGCTTCACAGAAACGCCTGCTCGGGGGAAGATGATAGCACAAGTACCGTACAACATCAGCAGCTCTCGGAGTCGGTGAGGTGAACGCACGTTGCAAGGCGACATGTTTGTCAACTCCTCGCGCACGTGGAAGGCTGAGGAGCAGCTGCACAGTGGCGATGTCACCACACTCCGCGGCAGTTCCCACAGCGTCGTTGTCATGGGAAGCAGGATCTACGCCACGCTCACATGGAAGCTCACACAGAATGTGGACGACGTCCACGTGACCGTTCTCGGCTGCTTCTCGCACAGCATAGTTGTCGCAAGCGGACGGGCACACATCTCGATCGAGAGGGAGTTGGCACAGCCACTTGATGACCTGCACATGACCATTCTTGGCTGCCACGCGGAGTGGGACATTCAACCACGAGCTTGGTTTGACACCCCAATCAACTGGTAGCCGGCACAGATACTGTACCACAGAAACGTGTCCCCTTTGCGCAGCGAGAAGCAGAGCGGTGTTCAAGACCAACGGGCTCACAGGCTGAGTCACAGCAGCATAGGGCTGTGGCGTTTGGCACATTTCCTTCACGGCCCCCACATGGCCGTGTTCTACTGCTTGCATCAAGGGTTCGTTGGATTTCATGGCATGGTAAACGCGGTAGTGGTCGGACAAAAGTGGAGACAACGCAAGGTATCTGTCTTTGAAGATGAACGGCCTCTCGACCATTGTGCTCTGTATGTCTTGCCGTGGCCGAGGGTCGACAACACCACACCACACCAGCGCCGAGTAAGCGTGGTGATGTCACGGGTCCACTCCTCTGCAGCAGCGTGATACACACACACGTGCGCTCAAGTGATGCCACAACACTGAGTTATGACGATTGAAAATAAAGCGTTCGCGCCGCAAACTTTGCACGAGCCGTGCCGGTGGCGCCGCACGCGGCGGCATCAACTGAGCGTGTGCCGCCCGGTGCGCGCTTTGTGTCGCAATTTGCGTGTCGCGTTTCTGCAGTGGGGTGGCAAGATCACTACGGATGCCTCCTTCCAGTGTCTTGGCCCTGGGCGTCGTGAATCACGCGTCATGATTCACGACTTCTGACAACCTGGAGGTGCGACTAGCCGTCCACATTCGGTGACCTTCCATGTGAGCGTGGCGTAGATCCTGCTTCCCATGACAACGACGCTGTGGGAACTGCCGCGGGGTGTGGTGACATCGCCACTGTGCAGCTGCTCCTCAGCCTTCCACGTGCACGAGGAGTTGACAAACATGTCGCCTTGCAACGTGCGTTCACCTCACCGATTCCGAGAGCTGCTGATGTTGTACGGTACTTGTGCTATCATCTCCCCCTGAGCAGGCGTTTCTGTGAAGCAGACCTCACAGAGGCATGCACTTGGGACAAGGCGAGTCCGGTCTGTGTTGCGGTTGCCAAGGAAGCGGTTGTGTGGCATCCGCGTGCGTCGTTGTTGAGAAGATAGGCGTTGCGACGGCAGTTCCGAGGGTCTGTGGCCCTTTGCTAGTGATTGCTGCTGTTGTTCGTCTTTCTCTTCTGTTCTGTATGGTAGCGTGTGTGTGTTGATGCATCGTGGCGCCGAATGCAGGCGGCACTTGCAAACCAAAACTTGATGCTGTCCAACGTGACGAATACTGCCGCGAACCACTTGCAGCACCCCGCACGAAGCACAAGTAGCAACTAGCGGTCGGTGGTATCTGTCAAAGACCGAGAGCGTGGGCGGCCGGAAGCTGGTGACATGGTAGCTGCGTCGGCTTCGGACAAGGCACGGATCTTGGACAGGTACCTGCCAATGCAGAGACGAGGTCAGAGGCAGCCCACGCATACACACGCTTCCTCTCGCTCTTGAGCCCCCCCCCCCCCCCCCCCCCCCCCCCCCCCCCCCCCCCCCCCCCCCCCCCCCC
>Ga0213833_1001532_pt1 | contig 16426 bp, 8 predicted proteins | sample SWATP21_FD_160575 | JGI IMG/M metagenome (GOLD analysis project Ga0213833, IMG submission 160575) | Coastal seawater microbial communities from Marineland, Florida, United States - SWA TP2 #1 | ecosystem: Environmental > Aquatic > Marine > Coastal | place: USA: Florida | collected 2016-08-14
GGGGGGGGCACTTTAGTCACAGCTGGCGCCATAGAAACCCAAGCACGTCCTCACATTTGCAGGTCGGATGATTTGCGCCGAAGTAATACCCGAGCTTCCCCAGGTGTTTGGTCTTTCCTTTACCACGCTTTCCCCTCGCGCGGATTCTGCGCGTTGCCATACGCGCCGTGACTTGTGCAATGGAACACGGCACGGAGCCCTGGTTGCGCGGCGCAATGCAATGCAGCAAAGCCAAGCGGGTTGAAGCGAGAATACCACTTCACAACAAAGCAGGGTATACAGCAGATGCTGTAGCGCAGTTGTCGCCTGCAACTAGCACAACAAACACGCATGTGCGCAAACCAACAAGCAATGATTAATACATGTATCCTTAGTCCTCAGTCCTATAAACTTTCTTTATAGGAGCCACGAAGCCACACAGTGCCGTGGGGCTCCGGCGGTACACCTACTATAATGAAACGTATGCCTCCGTCATCGAACACAAAAATAATTCTTTTTTTCCACACACCGGCGCCAGAAGGGGGCGCATCCCTATAATGTTTCTTTATAGGAGCCAGGAACGGGGACGGTGCTGTAACAGCATGTCCTATAAGGTTTCATTATAGGATTGGAAATACTAAGGGTATGTGGATATTTACCCCGCACACAATCTTTCTTTGAGGAGCTAAACGGTGTCCATGAACCAACGGGGCCCAACAGTGCTGGTAACTCGGCATGGTACACAGCCTCGTTGCAAACTTTACGAAACCACACATGCACAATGCACAAGGTGAGCAGCACAGGTCAACAGCCGACGCCACGCGGCGTGTGTTCCACGCGTACGAGCAAGGCTGTGAGTCAACCTGTGACGCGACAGTACCACAGAGCATAGCACACGCAAACGGGTCAGGTCTGAGCGCTCTGACAGCCTCTGACTGACAGTCTCTGACTCAGAGGCTCTGAGCAATTTCATGGCGCAACAGCCACGGTGGCTCCGACTCGGAGCCTCCGAGTCATCTTTGCCAAGCTGGGGCGTGGTGTGTATGTCACAGTGGAGTCCACTGAGTGGACCATCAGTGGGAGAAACGTTGCGAGGGACACCGTGAGTCAGTCGGTGACTGTCAGCCGTGCAGGCAGACATACGAGACGAACAGAAAGTGGGCTGTTGTGTTGTTCAGAAAACAACTAAGGCTGGCAGCGGACCACATGAAACAAAACGGCCAACAAGCCTGACTGCAAACTCAAGACGCAGCGCCGCGGGTGCTGTCAAAACATTCATGACGACACAAAAAACAAAAAACAATGTCACGGCTTTGGGTCGAGCAGCTCTTGGAGCGCTGCAAGACTAAAATGCGCATCGCCCTCAACACCCAAAAGGGGGCCCGCAACTGCAGCTGAACGGTCCAGCGATACTCCCTCTCTCGTGGGGAGTGGCGCGGCTTGGGCAGGGGCCCAACGGTGCTGCGGTCGTTGGCCTGCAAAGGGGCTGCACGCGTCAGCTTTGACCGGAACGCTGGCAGAGCGAGCACGCGCCAAGTTCTGCAACACCAGCTCCAGCTGGATGCGTCGCGATCTTTCGTGACTCAGCTCTGTATGAGCCATGTAGAGTTGTTGGTAGGCTGACTCGGCTGATGTACGCCAAAACTGCATGAGTTGCCGCTGCTTGAGCCTGTACTCAGCTGCACTCTTGCGATTGCGCTCCCTCCGCTCCATCTCTTTCTTGGACATGGGCTGCTGTGGGCCTGTCTTTTCTCCCAGCTTACTACCATGTGGCTGTGTGCCTTTAGCAGCGGCACCTGTCATGGCGGAGCAGCAAGGGGGGGCGTGGGTGCTCATTCTGTGACAGACACCGTGGCTGCGAACGAATCTCGTTAAATCTGAATTGTGCAAATATGTGTATTCGTCGCTGCGCCGTGCTAAGGGCCAGCTTCGGCAGCCCAGCCGCTTGGGCCCCTGCATCGGATGGAGTGCAGGCAATTGCCCATTGCTTGCGCACACACAAGTTCGGTGGAGTCAACAGTTTTGGCACGTTTGGGCATGGCCGACGTCACTGCCCGGGGTCATATCTCGTGCACACGCGAGCAAGGCTTGCAGGCCAAAGCCACGCGTATGAGCCACATACGGTGCGGAAGAACAACCATCAGCAGTTGACTAAATTGATAGGGGCCACATGAGCGCTGTGCGTGTTGTACAAGGCCGCAACATGTTGTGCTCAACGGAGTTGGGATTCCAACTTGGGAATGCTCAAGCACAAATATCTTATGCGCTACTGCACATGAAAGACGACTCCAGAGGTGCGCACGCAAGCAAGCACAAAAATGACCGCGGAAACAATACACAGCACAGCTGCAAGCTCAGGATACACTGGCACAAAACTGGCAAAACGGTATCACTGCTTCGAGTCGAGCAGCTCTTGCAGGGCTGCAAGGCTCGCTTCTGCATCTTCCTCATCATCCAAAGGGGGCGCCGGGACCGCGACCGGACTTTCGACGATTCCTCTCCCGGGGAATGGTGCGGCTGCAGCTGGAGCAGGGAGCCAAACGTGTTGTCCTGCGATGGGGCTGCACGCGTCAGCATTCAGGGGACGGCCTGCACGCGCCAAGTTCTGCAACACAAGCTCCAGCTGGATGCGTCGCGATCTTTCGTGACTCAGCTCTGCATGAACCATGCAGAGCTGTCGGCAAGCAGACTCTGCGGATGTGCGCCAAAACTGCATGAGCTGCCGCTGCTTGACCCTGTACTCAGCTGCGCTCTTTCGGTTGCGCTCCCTCCGCTCCATTTCTTTCTTGGACATGGGTTTCTTTGCGCCTGTCTTCATCTCTGAGTTCCTTTCATGTGACTGTGCGCCGTTGGAGGTGTCAGATATTGCGGTCGCGCGCTGGGAAGTTTGGGTGCTCCTCATTCTGCGTCGTCGTGGTTGGGGTCTCCCAGCTCGAATGCCTGAAGCCCAGACGCAAAAATCTCGTTCAATCTCAAACAGAAAGTACAATCATGTGTATGTGTATTAGTCAACGCTTGCTTGCTAAATGTCGAACAGCGACGTCACGTCAAAGCTCGAAGCAGATTGTGATCGTCCCACGAGCCCACACTCAGAAGGAGCATCCTTCGACAGCCAGTCCCAAGAGAACAATTCTGTGTCCTCAAGATCCGTGTCCTTAAGATCCGCGGGCTGGTAGCTGTCGTGACGGACTGCGCCGGGCGAACCAGCCCGTGGGTTGAGGATGGCGGACCGTGGACAGGAGAAGGAGGCGGGGAGAACAGCTGCTGGGGGTGGGGACGGCGCGTGCACAACCGATGCGCGACTCCGGGGAAGACGAAGAGGAACCGGCAACACACAAGCGGCTGTGATGCGTGCGCGCTTGTTGCGTCGCATAGCGCCGGCAGTGCTAGTGGGCGCCTGCAACGCTGGTTGCGGAGCAGCCACGTCACACCGTGAGCGCTTCGTGGGCCGCGACCGCAGCAGCGAACCAACCGACGCAGCAGCCACATGCGCTTGCGCGGTGTGATGCTGTGGCCCTGACGATTGGCAGGACAGCGAGCTGGCAGCCGACGAAGAGGTGCAGCTGCGCTGGCGGCGGGCCGCATGCGGTTGCGGTTGAATTGACACCAGGCGCTGCTCTGCCCACTGGCCCCGCACGCACTTGGACGGGGCAGGCACAAACTCGAGCTGAGGGTCATCCACAACTTGGCGGTTCATGCTGCCCATCATCGACACCGTAATAGCACCCAGTCTTGGGTGGGCATCACCACGAGCGGCGGCCGCCATGAACGCGAGCATGACATCTCGGGCTTGAGTACGCTTCGTGAACTTGGCGAAAGCGTACCGGCACCCCGACAAACCGTCGTGGTGCACGAAGAGTCGCAGGGGAGCAGGGCCAGGATGGGAGGCCGCGTAAAAAGAACGCTCGCTGTCAGCTGTGCAGGGCGTCGGGGCTTGCACAGAGAGAAGAGACTGAACAAGCGCTGGATCCGCCCACGAGTGTGGCAGGCCTTCGACACAAAGCCACTCGGACGGCTTCGTCCGCACCTCGAAGGCGTGTGATGTCACACTGTGACGATCTGGAGATGAAGAGGAGGAAGAGGAGGAAAGATGGGAACAAGATGACGACGAACGATAGGTTGTTGCAGCATGGGGGGAGAAGGGAAGACATGATGGCGAAGCCGTCACGACACACCGAATCAGTTGACCAAACTGAGGCAGTCGCTTGGGCTTCAGCACCAGGTGCCACTCCCCACGCTTCACACACCCCACACCTGCCGCTTGCGAGGGCAGGTGGTGGGTAGTAGACGCGTGGGAGGCGCCCCGAGACGAGGAAGATGGAGAAGGGGAGAGGCTGGAAGGAGACGGTGACACCCACAGAGAACGCTCCAAGCATCCATCATGGCGCTGCGCACCAAACTGCAGCTCCACGGATGGAGGATGGGCACGGAAGTGTGAGTGTACTGCGTCTTGTGCTGCGGGGCTGGACATGCCACGAGTGTCCACCCCAACAGCAGCGACCAGCCGGGACTTAGCGCAGAAAAAGTCCTTGAAAAACACGCCGGTGCATTGACACTGTGTGCGAAAGCACGGATACAGGTCACGCAGCGTGTGGCCAAGCTTCAGGAGCATGCGAACGCGCAATCGCGCGCCCACGGAGGCGTACGAATCGCCACGGCCCAACGCTGCTGCAACCTCCTCGGCTGACAAGTCAGGCGAGGCGTGCAAACACGGGGAACGAGGCGAGTCTCTGGCGGACGCAACCGAGCTGCTGGTGCTGCTGCAGCTGCTGAAGCTTGATGCGGAGCCGCCTGATGACTGGTGCCGAAGGCTGCGTGGGCAGGTCGGTATCAAATCAGGCGGCTCCGTCGGAGCGCCTCCCATGCTAAAAACAGGGTGTCAGGCGCGCTGAAAAAGCAACGCAGGCCGCTCCATCCATGACACGGCCAGCAACGGCGGCACAGGAACGAGTATCGTTCATGGTGACGCGAGTGGCCGCCTGGAAGGCGTCCTCGGAGAGCTCAAACGTGTTGTCGTCGGAGAACATGGCCGCAACAGGGGAGGCATCGCCACCCGCAGGGCGGGAGGAGGATGACACGGTACGCAGCAAAGCGGTCGGACGAGAGGCAAGGGAGCTCTCCTCGGCCTCGGCAAACGTGGTGGCCACGCTCGCATCGGCCGAAGAAGGTGCGGACGACGAGATGGTGGCAGTTTGCTCATGGATAGAGTGGCGAGGAGCGTTGATCGACAAGCGATCTGACACGGGACGGGGACAAGAGGTGGCAGGGTTCGAGACGGGGGTGGTCAAGTCCATATCGTGGTGAGCAATATGGTCGATGCTGTCGCACAGACAACATAAAACGCGCAGTCAAAACAAAACAAACACACAAGACACACGGACAAACACGTGAGAAGTTGGGAGCATGACGGGGCGGGGTGTGATGCGATGGACGCACCTGGACGTCGAGGTCGAAAGACGACGACACTCAGGTGGAGGCAACGGAACGCGGCCAGCACACCCGGCAGAGCCGGTGGCTGTGCTCCACACAGAGGGTGTCCAGGGTGTGAGGACAGTGCGAGCAGCGCAGAGGCCAACAGGGATGGCGCTTGGCAACAAGGTGCCGGTGGTGGTGACCGCTGACGCGGCCACCGAGTTGATTGCGACTTGGTTCTTCGACATTTCTACTGGCCGTGTGGCGACGCAGACGGTCGCACGCACGGCGGATTGGGGGATAACCGGGAGAAAGACTCGGTCGATGTTACCCACGCAGGCAGCGGGGGTAGCACCGGGGGGGAGAAAAGAAGGTCGGGTGGGTCGAGCCACCGGAACGACAGGCGTCGACTGGGGTGGGTGAGGGGGCAGGGAGGGGGTTGAGCACCGAAAGGTGGTCAACAAACAGCACCTGCGGAAGCAGCAGGTACGAAAAAGGTTCGGAACTCGCAAGCGGTTGGGCGCTTGCGTTGAATCGGAACTGGGAAGCACCACGGAAACGTGCCGAGTGGAGTGCGGCACTTGTGCGCGCGTTCCACGAATGTTGCGGATTCCATGATGGTATTTTCGATGCTGTTGGAAGTTTGCTGCTGCCGGACTCCCGTGCTGAAACAGGGCAGCAGCTGTTTTGAGGCCAGATTTTTACGACGCCAAATCTGAGTGTGCTGCGGTGCTTCGTACCTTCGACCCAAGCACGCTGGCCCAGCGCCGCAGCAACACCAGTGTCACGAACAAACATTGGAAGACTAAAGGGCACATGTCACGTACAGAGGGGTTCCTTGCTTCAGTGAACGCCCGTGCACCTTGGCGGTAGCAACAAACACGTCACTGTGTGCATGAAATTGTCAATAATGGTAGCACGCTGACTCTGGTTTGACGTGAAACGGTTGCCAGGATGACGGCGCTTCCGTGTGTGGTGACTGGACACAACCTGGGCCGCTTGTGAAACACCGTGCCCACGCAGCACCAAGCAAACGCTTCACCTCGTACATACACCTCTTTGTAGACATGTGGCGCTAGTTCCTGTGCGCCGTGCACTCGCCTCGGGCGTCCTTTCTGTTGTGATTGGCCGAACGACGCGCCGTGTGTGTTCCGCAGGTGCACGACGTGCACAACTGGGAAGCACACCCGTGACCGTTCGCCATGGAAAGTCGAGCACTGGGTGAGCCGTCCGCGGCCGACTCCCTGTACAAGAAAGCCAAGTACTCCGTATTCGGTGTGTTCCACAGCATGACGGACAAGACAGCCTCCAAGCATCCCACTGCGCGAAGCCAATGGGTTCAACTCGGCGTCATTCTGTTCGACTTTGTGCAGGCCCTGACGATTGTTCTGCACAGCAAGTTCCACTGGCCTGGTTCAGTGCTCAGTTGGATGAATCACTTCCACCTTCTGGACGCGCTCCTGCCCGATGACCCCTTGCTTTCGAGCCTGGTGCGTGCACACGGTGCCACGTGTTTTGCGGCGCCATGTTCTGTTCACCCACGTTCATCACGTGAATGTGCCGGTTGCAGGCATTCCTGAGTGTTGTGTTCTTTGTGTGGCTATCTGTCGGGGCTGGAATTCATGTCGGCCACTCGTTCCGCACAAACTTGTTCACAACCTTGCTCCCCCTCAAGCTACTGACGGCGTTTGTGTCCATCCTCGTGACCGCCGGTTTCATCCCGTCGCTCGGGGTGCTTGCAGCCCCTCTCAGCTGCTCCAAGTTCCAGTAGTACGTTCGTTGTGTTGTCCACTGTTGTCCACATGTATGGTGTGCATGGCTTGCCTCCACCTGGCAGACGCTGTGTTTGTGAGCATACATCTGACTCGGGTGGGATTTGTGTCATGGCCAGCCTCCATGGAGATGACGTTTCTTGCAGTAGCCTTCACCGCGTGGGCTTCATGGTGATGTCACTTGCGACCATTGCCGTATTCGTGCCATTTGGGCTCGCTAGCAGCCTGGTATTTCACCACAGTGACTGCACCTCTCCGCACATCACTGCCATGGCCAGTGGGAGGTACAAGTTCTACGCCACGCTGACGAAAGCGGTGATGGTGCTGAGCGTGTTGTTGATCGCCGAACGTTCGCCCCACTTGGTCACTGCAGTCATTTGCTTGATGCAAGCCGGGATCACCGCCTTCATCGCCAATACCCTTCCGTACTACCGTGCCTGGATGAACCGCTACGTGTGCGCACTGCATGCCACCCTGGCGTTCCTGGCCTTCGGCTCTTTCGTCCACACGTACACGGGCGAGCATCCCACCCTCTCGGCGATCTTCTTGCTGTCAACCCTCGTCGTGACACCGGGGGGTTACATGCTGCCGTCCATCAAGTACTACTTCCTGCGCCGTCAATTGCAGGCGCTGCACCGCCCCATGCAGCGGTACATCATGGGCTTCCACAGATCCGCGTCCGGCCCTGTCTCACCCAAGCTGCAAGGGGGTGTCCGTACAGTCTCCAACGTCACAACCACGCCCACGCCCGTCCACGCACGCACGTCGGACCGATCCGAATCCGCTGTCGATGTCGTGGTGGATGGCGACACCGCGTCGGGCCACTCCAAGCAGGGCATCGAGCTGCCGGAGGCGCGCAGCTTGCGCCTCACCACCAGTTTCACTGGCGCCCAGGTGATGGAAGTGTTGGCGGACGCGGCGGGAAGCGACACCCAACCCGTGGGCGGCCCCGGTGCCAACTACGTCATGGACGACTCGGAAGTGGACCTGGACAGCGACGAAGACCTTGTCGCCTCCACTCTACGCCGTGTGTCGCGCGCCAGGGAAGGCCGACAGCAGCGTCAACAAGCCGCCCAGCAGCAGCAGCAGCAACAACAACAGCCGCCGCACACGGCTGGTCGACCTACGTTCTTCGGCCCCATGTCGCCTGCGCGTCACCCGCACAGCACGTCGTTTGATGATGAGTACGACGCGGCGTCGGACCAAGCCAGCACTGGGAGCGGCTCGGACCACGGTGGCGGTGGCGGTGTCGGGGCCATGCCCAGTGGTGTCCAGGCCTCGATGAATGCCCTGCCCCGCACGTCTTCGGGCGTGTTGCAGAAGGAACGCCGCCGCAGCATCAGCTTGTTCGCGCAGACGGTGAACACCACGAAGCACGACGACTCGGCGGACCCGTTCACCGCGCAGGCGACGGCCCAACGCATCCTGTTGAAGTCGGGGCAGAACAGCCAAGAGGTGCGCCTGTTCCGGGAACAGCTGATCAACGTCGCCAAGGACGCCGCCTCCCGGGGTGAGGTCCCCGTGGGGCACTCGCCGCGGGACGTGGAACTGCTCGCGCGCCTCGAGCTGGAGCAGCAGGAGAACATTCTTGTGCCGGCGCGCCGCTGGTGGCTGCGCCCGAAGCCCAAGACGCGTGCTGTGGAGCGGTCGATGTGGCTGTTTGCCACGGCGGCGCGACAGTACCGCCACACGCCCGTCGACATTGCGGCGGTGAAGATCGCGTTTGCGGCGTTTGTCATGGTGTACACCGACGACGCGTCGTTGGCGCAGCAGGCCCTCGAGGCCGCGTACTCCTCCAACCCGACGCTGGACCAGGAGTTTGAGGTGTTCTCGCGCATCCGCGTGCTGCAGCAAATGCGGCAGAGCCAGTCCATTGGCACCGGGCAGCTGAACGCAGTGGCGCTGGTGGAGTTCCAAAAACGCTTCAACGACGCGCTGCGGCACCACTCTGCCGCTGTCAAGGCGATCTACCAGGTGTTCAGTCGCATCGGGCGGCGACTGAATGTGCAGAGCAAGCGCAAGGGCGCGTCCAAGGTGTCCTCCGCGTCCTTGGAGGACATGGGAGACAAGGTGGGGCAACTGGTGCAGTCGGCGGTGCAGAACGGCAAGTTGGCGCACGTGGAGTACAAGCGCCTGCTGAACTCCCACGCCGGCACCGCCCAGCTCGCCATGGCCTACCGCATGTTCGTCACCGACGTGCTCCACAACCCTGCGCTGGCTGCAGAGTACATCCGGCGTGCGCGCCGTGCCGCCGACGGAGGAGACGGGGACAACGGCTCCGTCGCCTCGTCCATCGCCTTCGCCAAGACCCGCATGTTCGTGCCGAAGCGCCGGACGCAAAGCGTCACCACCATGAACAACCGCTTCCGTTCCGGCTTGCTCGCCTTCGCCGCGCTGTCCCTCGCCATGTTCATCGTGTCGTCCGTGTGGCTTGGCGACGCCAACACCAAGCTCGACATCGTCCACACGGCCTCCACACTCGGCTCGTCCAGTGTGGCGGCCGGCATGGCGGCGCGTGAACTGTACCTGCTTGGTGTCGCCAGCCAAGCTGCCGTGCCGGGTGCGGCCGCCGCGCTGCTGGAGCAACGCAACCTCACCCTGGCCGACATGCTGGAGTTCCAAAACCGCGCCTCGTACCTGTTCAACCACGACACGCAGCCCGGGAGCACAGAAAGCGCCTGGGGCACCGAGTCGGTGCGCATCCTGAAGCTTGTGCCCGGCGCGAGCGGCGGAAGTGCCTGGCTGAACGTCTCCTCCACGCCGTGGGACGCCTCGAACCTCATGATCAGCCGCGCCGCCGGGCTGGCTCGGTTGCCCGCCGCAGACCTGGCCACGGCGCCCTCCTCCCCCGACTGGCGCGTCGTGTTTGACAACGCCGTGCCGGCCGTGATGCCGGCGCTCCACGGCCTGGCCCGTGCGTACCGCGACGAGGTGGAGGACTCCATCTCGGAGTGGCTCTTGGTCATGCTGCCGCTGGGCGCCGTGTCCGTGCTGACGCTGGTGTTCCTCGGCTACGGCGTGTTCTGGCGCGCGCTGCGCACCGTGTCGACGGAGGACCAGGGTGTGGTGGAGGTGGCCAGGCTCATCCCCCCCTTGACCGTGAAGGCCATGATGAAGAAGTACCGCACGCGCCTGCGCAAGACGCGGCGCCTGCGGGCTGCACTGCTGCGGGCCGCGGAGACCGACACGATGCTGTTTGACGAGGACGACGACGAAGACGGCGCCGAGGATGGCGCCGTGCAGCAAACCCCCGCGTCGTACCGCTTTTCCGTGAACAAACCACGCGCCACCGGCAGCGCGGGCAGCGCTGGCAGTGGGGACGGCGGCAAGCCTCCCCATCAGCAGTACGCGTCACAGAGCACCGCGTCGCCGTTGTTGTCCTTGGACCAGGGCCCGCCTCGAGGTTCAGGTGGAGGTGGCGCCGATCGAGCCTATGGCAAGAAGGCCAAGCGACACCGGTCTCGCTCCCCACTCATTCCCACTGACGCACCTCGGCTTCGTGGCCAATCCCAGCCCCGCGCGGCACACAGCGACAGTCACAGCCACAGTCACAGCCACAGCGAGGATGTCCAGCAGCGCCCCTCCCGTCGTCAGCGACCACCCATGCCCGCCACCTCACAACCAGCACCGCGACCCAAGCAGCAACAGCAGAAGCAACAGCGGGTCCCCAGGCCGACCTCCACACCCATGGACGCGGTGTCCTCGTGCCCAGCGCCTGCACCCCCCGCCCTGTGTGACGTGCTGTCCGAAGAGGAGGGCAAGACGGTGTCGCCGCCGCTGTCCTCTCCTGACGCTGCCTCTGGCGACGCACCTCCGTTCCGCGAGGTCGGACCGCCGGCCAGTGTCGGCTTGCGCCAGCGGCACCGTGGCGGTGGTGGTGGTGGTAGTGATGGTGATGGTCCACCGTCGCAGGGCGGTCCATCCAATGGACTGCTGGGCATGATGAAGGCCATGGCCAGCATCCGCATTCCCGCCGACGAAGAGGAGGCGTACCAAGTGGCAGATCGAGAGTTGAAGGTCCGGCGGTCCATGGCGGACATGAAGCCACGCCACCTGAGCACCAAGGCCTCCAGCCGTGCGTTGAAGGACGTCGGCAGCATGTCCATGCCGTCGGATCATCCCCCCATCCCCACCGGCTCCACGGTGTTCCAGTGCCCATACGTCGGCGAGTCCCTCCGCCACATTGCAGACCACGCCGCAGAGGAAGTCAGGACACGCCACCATCACGGCCACCACGCGCCGGCACATCACGCATCGTCCGACGGCACCGGCACCGGCACCGGCACCGGCACCGGCACCGGCGCGGCGGTGGCAGAGGCAGAGGCGGAGGAAAAGGCCGCCAAGACTGGCGCTGGTGGTCGCGATCGGCGCACGTCGCTGGATCGCGCCATCGGCGTTTCGGCGCTGTCGCAGGTGATCGAGTCTGCGAGTGAGGCCGCCGGATCCCGCTCCAACGCCAGCGACGGCAAGGCCAGCGACGACGATGATGAAGCGGAGGCCGTGCAGCAGGAGGATCAACTGGCCGTGAACCGCAACTTCCAGGCGCTGGCCATGCCCGGGTCGCACCCGCCCATCCCCTCGGGCGCCATGATCTCGTCCTGCCCCATCGTGGGCAAGACCATCCGCATCATGGCGGACGCGGACAACCAGCCGCAGTTCCTCGACCTCGGCCATGCGGCGCACCGCACGCCCAGCCATGAGTCCATCGACGCCAGCGACGACCAGCACGCCCCCACCACCAGCGCCCTGGCCAACCACTCCATGCACAGTCATGCGGTGCTGCCGAGCCGCAGTGGCGCCCCCGCGCCCGCTTCCACGGCCGCGGGTCGCCGCCAGCAGTTCATTCGAGGGGTGCACTCCAACATGCCAGGCGGCATGACAGCCAGCGTGCGGGCCAGCATGCGGGCCAGTGTGCGTGGCAGCGTTCAGCCGGTGCACAGCGCGCTGATCACGGCCGGAACGGCGGCGTCCTTGCTTGTGAACACGATGGGCGTGCGAACGGGGACGTTCTACGGCGATGCACAGCCCGCTGGGGCGGCCTTGCCCCCCGGCAACCTCGAAACACTGCCTGTACAGCACGCGTTCAACTACCAGCCGGCCGCGTCGGTGACCATGGACGCGCTGAGTCGCATCGTGCGCATCAACGAGGGGGTGTGTCGGCTCATGGGCTACTCTCGACAGGAGCTGCTGGGTCAGCGTGTGGAAAAGCTGATGCCGCAGGCCTTCCGTTCATCACACAAGCTGTTTGTGAACAAGGTGCTTGACGGTCAATCGCCGCAGGTGATTGGGAAGGCAGGTCGCCAAATCAGCTGCGTGAGCAAGGACGGGGTGGAGATCCCGGTTCTGTTGGCGTTGCAGCGCGTGGAGTACTGTGGGCAGTCCTACTTCATCGGCACCATGCTCGACCTGCGCTCGCACAACGCCAACAAGAAGGCCGACCATGACGACGAGGTCCACGAGCACAGCGAGGACACCTCGTCACAAGATCGCCACATGGGGCTCAAGACCCGTGTGTTGGGGGCCTTGGTGCTGGTTGCGCTGCTGCAGCTTGTCTCATTCCTGGCCGCCTCTGCCAACCTGGCCGCCATTCAAGAGCGCAGCATCGAGATCGAAGCTGCCGGTCGAGCCGCCTCCTTGTCCCGCCTCCTCGCCTTCCACGCCCAAGAACTGCTCATTGGCGACGGCGAGTCCGGCTCCACGCAGGCCCTGCTCGCCGCCATAGACGCAGAGCGTGCCGAGCTCAAGGCACTTCGGTTCGGCCTGCGCTTTGGCGACGCGGATGCCAGGCTGCCCGGCAGTGCGAAGCGGTACGACGCCCAGGATGAGCTCCAATTTGGTGCGGACGCCAGTGCGTTTGACACCTCCACGCGCCGCGTGCTGCTGGTGTCCTCCACGCTGGCACCTCGCTTCGCGCACGCCGCCCTGTATGGGCTGGACCAGCTGTTGTCGGCGTATGACGATGCGGTGGCGGAGTTGCAGCAGCCGTACCGAGACTGGCTCGCCAACACGACCGTCGCCTCGCCAGCGGAATCTGCTGCTGCTGCAGCGGCCCTCGCACACGGTGTGAACGTCACCTCTTTGGCCACGTCTGACGCTCTGGTGTTCATGCTCCACTCAGACCGTGGTGCGCCGCTTCGGTCCATGCTGGATGCCTCCGCGCGGCTGTACTTGGAGGAGGGTGTTGAAGAAGACAGTGACGCGGCAGGCACACTGAACCTGGTTCTCATATGTGCGACCCTGTGTGTTCTGTTGTTCCTATTCGTGTTTGTGTTCCGTGGAATGGTGAGTCGATTGCATCAACGGGCTCGCCGCACGGAAGATTTGTTGGACATGTTGCCTGAGTCGGTGGCGAAGTCGGGTCCTCTTGCTAAGTACTTCCGACGAGCCGCGTTGTAGTTCGGGTTGATTGCTACTCGTGCACCTGTGTCAAGCCTTGGCTTGCCAGGTGTGGGTGCTTATTGTTTTCCATTATTTTGCCTGTAACTTGATTGCTTGTTTGCACACTCCATCGCCCGGGCGCCTAACTGTGTTGGGCTGCTCGTGATAAGATAACAACATTCATTCTGCCAATTGGACACCCAATCATCCACTGTAGGCGAGTCGTGCAGCTTGAGCACTGGGGTCGAGGCCCTCGACTCGGACTCGAGGAGTTTGTTTATTTCTAATTGTAGTAAACTGGTGCATCCCGGCAACGCGCCAGCTGTGCTGAGGCGTCACACAGAGCCGTGCTCGCATGCCGCGCCGCAAGCAGCGCGCACCGCGGCGAAACGAAGGGCACGCGAGGGTACATGGCTCTGCTGGTTCTGTTGGTGCTGGATGTGCTGGCGGGAGTGCGGCAGTTCCAACACCAGATGTCATCATTGTGTCCGACTCGGAGGATGCGAGTGACACAGTCACTGCAGACACCGCAGGGCATGTTCCCAGCTCGAAACGGGTGCGACAGACGTCCCCCCACAGCAACACTGTTGATGTTCTTCCATCTCGCCCGGAATGTGTGCTCCCCATCGATGTGGTGGGCTCCATTTGCGCCGGTGTGGCGGCCGTGACTTCCCTTCCGCCTGGCGTGTTGGTGTTGTGCCAACACGATCTCGAGTTGGGGGGTGAGGCACAAGCAAGGGTGGTCCCCGAAACAGCGTACATATGCGCGCTGTCGCCCACGTACAGGGTTGCGGTGTTCGACATTGGGAGCCCGAGCGGGTGTGCCAGTGGCGTTGATGTAGGGGGCTTTGATCCGGATCTCGCACGGTGCTTGCTTGTCCTCGCAGCCACTCAGTGTGTGTGCCTCTTGGCCACACAACGTGTTGTTGGGAGCCCTGTATTGACGATCACGGTGCTAACAACCCCGCGGTTGTTTTCACGAGTGGATCCTACCCATGTGACGGGCCGTTCACCGCATGAACGGCGCGTGGCGCGCGCCATTTGTGAGCTGTTCCAGTGGTTGGTGCCTTCGTTCCGCACTGGTTCGGGGGTGCAGACCACAATCAACGATGTGTACCGTTGGTCAAAGCCGTTGGCATACAAAGAGTACCTGTCCACGACCGGCGCAGCGTCGCTGAGCAACGCAGAACCTGATGCGAGCAGCACTAGTACCCCACACAGTCGCGTGTACCACCAGCTTGTGTGCACGCTGAAACCGTACCAAACAGCCGCGGTGGAGTGGATGATGTCTCGCGAAGCGAAGACCCAACAACCTTCCACAAAGCCTGGCGTGTCGGTACCCACCTACTCCACAAAGCCAGGCGCTCATGACGAGCGTGAACCGCGCCACGCAACCCTGCACCCGCAGTGGTTGCCAGTCCACCTTCACCTCGCAGGCGCCACCGTGTATGTCAACCTTCAGTTTGGTCAAGTGTCCTTGGACCCCGTAGTTCGGTCCTACCACGTGTCGGGGGGCATTCTAGCAGACGAGGCACGTTGCAGGCCTGTTCTGCCATTCGCGCTTGTGGGGTGTGGTGACATTCATTTTTGGTTTTTGTTGTTGTTGTTGCTGTGCTGCTTGTGGTGCGTGCCTCCTACCGACCAGATGGGACTCGGGAAGACCGTGATGGTGCTTGCCCTGGTACTTGGCCACAAACGGCAGCGTCACTCCCAGTCGTCACAGATCGATGCAAGCACACTGCGTCCCGGCGAAACGGCCACCCATCCAGAGCTTGGCTTCATCCCATTGGAGCAAAGTGCGTGCTGGTGTGGCAACTCGTTCGCCCCCACCGGCGCCCTGCCTTGGATACGGTGCTACGGGTGCCAACGCTGGACGCACAGTGTATGTGCTGGCCATGCGGACTTGGCGGAGTCGCATTGCTGCGGTGGCGTGTGTCTTGACCAATACTCCCCCACGCTGAGGATTGGTGGCGTGTCCACGAAGCCGTTTGTGAAGCCTCAACTGTACTGCGAGACGCATGAAGCACAACTCAAGGCAGGATGCACAGAATCAGAATTGCAGGACCGGCACCCGTTTGTGTGTGTGTCCTGCAGGAAGTTTGTGCGCCATGGGTTGGTGGAGTCTGGCGCGACCATCATCGTGTGTCCAGACACGCTGCTGTCACAGTGGGAGTATGAGCTGCGTCGCCACACGACTGCTGGCGCACTGAGAACACTGGTGCGTGTGGGCAAGCTGGCGTGTGTGAGTGTATGTGTGAGCGTGAGTGAGCACGTGAATAGGAGGGTGTGTACAGCCGAGTTGTTGGTGGCGTGCGATACCGACATGTGGACCCACCAACTGCCGTCCGCGGCTCGGGTCATATCATGTCACGCAGGTGTACAAGGGTGTGAATCACCGCTTGGGTCAGCGTGTTGCCTCGCTCGACAACCCCGAGTCCTTGCTGCGCCGCGACTCGTCAACCGTGGCTGCAGAGATGGCGCAAGCCACCCACTTCGCGCGGCAACTCGACCCGGAATACCTCGCCACTGCCGACGTGGTGCTGTGCTCGTACTCCGTGCTTCGAACCGATTTGAAGTTTGAACGTGGTGGCGGGCACGCTGGCAACGCATCGACGAGGCGGAAGCGATCTCGGCGGCAGCCGCGTCGGTATGTTCAAGTCGCCTCCCCTTTGACACAGGTCAAGTGGTGGCGCGTCTGTCTGGACGAGGCGCAGATGATTGACGCTGCAAGCACGTCCGTCGCGCGCATGGCCCAGCGACTTCCTGCTGTACGTTCATTCGTTTCGTTTCGTGTGTGTGTGTTTGACGGGCTGTGTTGCGCGAATGCACGTGCTCACCTCCCATGCCATGTGTGTGTGTGTGTGTGTGTGTGTGTTGGGTGTTGG
>Ga0213833_1001534_pt1 | contig 16412 bp, 19 predicted proteins | sample SWATP21_FD_160575 | JGI IMG/M metagenome (GOLD analysis project Ga0213833, IMG submission 160575) | Coastal seawater microbial communities from Marineland, Florida, United States - SWA TP2 #1 | ecosystem: Environmental > Aquatic > Marine > Coastal | place: USA: Florida | collected 2016-08-14
TCCCCCCCCCCCCCCCGTGCCCCCCCCCCCCCCCCCCCCCTACCACCTGCGACATTCAGGTTTCCTGTGGAGCTATGGAACATGTTGCGGAGCATGCTGGCGTTTGAACCCGACGCACGCCCAACAGCCGCTGCCGCTCTTGCTCAGCTGGAGGAGCTGGTGTCCTCCCACGACCGTGCGACCGCTGACCACACGCCCGGGTCGTCCTCTGCCCCGGGCGTCAACGCCGCCGCCACTCCCCAAATCAGCGTCCTTGTTCGCACCGTGTCGGGTGCTGCGGCCACTGTGCACGTTCCTGGAGACGCAACAGTGGGAGACCTGAAGGCACGCGCCGCCGAGGTGCTGGAACCCGTGAAGTTGAACTCGGATCACAGCTTCTTACTGCTACATGGCGGCCACAAGCTGGGTGACCATGTGTCCGTTTCCTCCTTGCGCAAGGATGATAGCACTTGTTTTCACCTTGTGGCACTGTCCACTCAGTCCAGTACGTGTTGGTGCCACATCCCGAGTCAGTCCTGGGTGGGCTGCAACGTGGCTGTGTTGTTGATCTTGACTCGTGCGTGCTCCTTCCAGACTCTGGCGAGTCCAAGTTTGCTGTCAATGAGGAGGAGTTTGTGTGCAAGGGTTTCAGCCCGCGCTTTAAAAGCCCGCATTTGTCCCTGTCGCCTGACTGCCAGCGTGTGTCCGCCGTCAAGTGGGGGTCCGCCAAAATCGACCTGAACAACGGGTACTGGCTGAGCACTGGTCGCAAGTACAGCTGGGCGCTGAAGGTGGTCAACAAGGCTGCAGCCGGAGGCATCTGCATTGGGGTGTGCTCCAGGCACTTCGATGCTGTGCGAAAAAACGTTGGCGCTGCGCCTCACAGCTGGGGGTACTCCAGCTCTGGCAAGAAGGTACGTGTGCAGTGCTGCGCACGTGCGGTGTTGCGTACGCTCCAAACGGATCTGCGCCCGCGCCCTTGCCTTGACCTTTCACCCGTTCACGCTGCTGGGTCTTCGCAGAGCGCCGGTTCCCCAACGTTCGAGCCCTACGCCCACGGGTTCAACACTGGCGACGTGCTCCGCTGTGACTTGGACCTGTGAGTGTTGTTGTGCAGCCGCGTTCATGCGTGATCACGTGGGCGCTGACCACGTTGTCTGGCTTCGTTTGCTTGCCTCAGTGTGCAACGAACGCTGTCGTTCTCGTTGAATGGTGTGGACCTTGGTGTTGCTTTCCGCAACCTCCCTCCGTACGTCTCATGAACCCGTTGTCCCGGCGCGCCCATACCGAACCCGGATTCGTTTCGTTTTTTCACGTGTGGTTTTTGGTGCTGTTGCATCTGCACAGGGACCTGATCCCTGCCGTGTGCATGGGGGCGAGTGGGGCCGGTGTGGGTGTGGCTGCGCACCAACTGATGATCATTCGCACTGAGCATGAGTATGACTCTATGGTGGCTGAAATGCGTGGCGACTCCGAGGCTCAGACCGACGACGTTGATGAGGCGCTGGCACCACCTCCTCCTCGTGGTACGGATACTGCGCCGTCTGCCTGTCGGCTGCTATTGGTTGTTATCGTAGTGCCGTTGCTCATGTCGATGGTGGGCCTTTGGTGTGTTGCAGAGGACTACTTGTTCCATGACACCGCACACAGTCGCCATGCCTCCATTTCGGCCGATCGAGCGATCGTATCAATGAAGTCGTGGGGCTCAGCCCTGCTGCAGTACCCGATCATGAAGCCAGGCACTGGCATCCATCTGTTTCGGTTCAAAGTGCTCCAGGTGAGCATGCGCCGGTTCGCGTTGTCTGTGTTTGAGACGCTTGCTGGTAGCTACTGGCAGCCGCTGACTTGCCACTGTGGTAATTGCCCATGCAGCGTGCTCCGAGTGGCGGAGTGTGCATAGGTGTGTGCAATCAACTGTTCAATGCACAGCAGAAAAACGTCGGGGCGGCTGCCAACAGCTGGGGCTATTCGTGTTCGGGCAAGAAGGTGTGGTGCTTGTGGCTTGCGGTGTGCATGCAGGATCAGCCTTCTCACCCATAATGTTGTAACAGGGAGACGGCAAGGGCTTCGTGCCCTATGGCTCCACGTTCACCTCAGGTGATGTGGTGGGAATGTTGGTGGACACCGTGGCAGGCACAGTGCGGTTTTCGCTCAACGGTGAAGACCAAGGCATCGCATTTCGAGGCTTGGAAGCGCAATCGTTGCATGCTGCGGTGTGCTGTGGTGGGGTCAAGTCCGGCGACGAGCAGCAACACCAAGTCATGTCTCTCGAGATCCCGCGCGTGTTCGACCCCGAAACCAAGCAAGGTCACCTCCGCGTGGTTGCGGAAGGCATGGGTGTCAAAGCAGATTCGCATGGCCTCATTGCCCTGTCTCATTCCGGCATGCGAGTCGGGCAACACGTGTGGCAGTTCAAGGTGACCGCTACGCCTCCCATGGAGCCACTGTTCATTGGTGTCGCGGAGAAGCAACACCTGGGTCGTTTGACGTCCGCCCCAACCCTGCGTGGCGGCTGGTACTACGGGTCAAGTGGCCGCAAGGTGCGCATCGTGTGACATGTTGGTTGCCCGTGGGCTTTCTCACATGGTGCCTTTCACAACTTGGTCAGGCTGGCCCTCCCGGGAAAACGGAAGTCGCGGACTTTGCACGTGACTCTCGGTTTACTGCCTATGGAGCCGTCTTCAAGAAAGGTGACACCATTGGCGTGCTATGGGACGCCGATGTGGGCACCCTGCGATTCAGTCTTAATGGCCATGACCAGGTGAGTGTGGTTGTGTCTCCGTCTCGTCTCGTGCTGCTTTGTGGAGTTCCTGTCGTCACAGCGCTTACTGCGCTACAGGGTCCTGCTTTCCGTGGGCTCCGAGGCAAGAGTTTAGTACCAGTGGTCGTTCTTGGTGGTCGGCCTTCCTACCCTGCGAAACAGGGCCTTGAGCTTGTGCCATCTGTGGACTCCCCCACGGACACACCTACGTATCGCTTTGACACGAGCCTTCGCAACGAGCACATCGTTCTGTCGCCTGACCACATGGTGGCCAGCGGGACTGCCTGGGGTAGCTTCGCTGTCACGAGAGGCCCATTGCGTGGCGGCGTCCACACATTCCGCTTTCAGGTGCGTTCACGAGGCTGACTTCGTCTCATGGGCTGGACAGGGTTTTATAATGTCACTCATGTCTTTGCTCCGGTGCTTGCCTCCAGATCATGAACAAGGCCCCATCCGGTGGCATTTGTGTTGGCTGTGTCACCGCTTCGTTCGACATCTCCACGAAGAATGTCGCAGCCGCTCCGGGCAGTTGGGGCTACTCCAGTTCCGGCAAAAAGGTGAGGACGTGCCAGGAGTACGCCTCGCCACCCAGTATGTGACGCACCCCTCTGTCGTGTTGCTGTGGCGTGTTGCGGGGGCTGCTTTGTTGGTGTGATTCCAGAACAACGGCGATCGTGCGTTCGTCCCGTACGGTGCCCCATACACCACGGGTGACGTTATCGAAATGCTTCTGGACTTGGACAATGGTCGTGTGAGCTTTAGCAAGAATGGGGTCCCGCAAGGAATTGCCTACCAAGAGCTCACCAATGTCCCAGTTACCCCTGCCGTTTGTGTTGGTGGTGCTGCGTACGTCCGGCGTGTGAACCAAGGTTTCCTGGTTTTCGTGCGTCAAACTTGACGTTGTGATGACTGTGTGATACTCGTGCAGACCTGGATTCCAGCACCAAGTCAAACTCCTTCCCACGTCCAACACGTCTGCAGCGAGCATGAGTGACCGCGTCGTCAAGTTCAGCCCGTGGCTGAAGCACCAGACGGTGGTGATCAGCGATGATCAGATGAGTGTAGCCATGACAAGCTGGGGAAGCGTGGTACTTGCCCATGGCGGCATCACGTCAGGCCGGCATGAGTTCAAGTTTCTCATCGCCCAGAAGGCACCGTCTGGAGGGGTGTGCGTGGGCGTGGTTGACAACGCTCAGTTTGACGCTACCAGCAAAAATGTGGGTGCAGCTCCGCACAGCTGGGGCTTCTCGTCGTCCGGAAAGAAGGTAATCCATCATGTGGTGTTGCAGCGTGTGTTGGACAAACTTGAGTGACACCGTTTCTCGCAGAGTGCTGGGTTCCCAACGTTCGTGGAGTACGCCAGCAGCTTCACAACTGGTGATATTGTTGGCGTGGTGGTGGACATGGATGAGGGCACGATTTCCTTCTCCGTTAATGGGCAAGACCAGGTACGTGCGGCGGTGGTTATGGCTGTGTGGCTAGTAGCCACTGGCTACGTGGCGTTGTTCCACGGTGAAGTTCACTTCAACATTTCGACTTGTCCCATCAGGGAGTTGCGTTCAATGAGGGTGTCACTGGTCGTGTTCTTGTCCCGGCCGTGTGTGGTGGTGGCGCCATCAATGGTCAGGCACATCGAATCAGTGTGGTGGAACCGTGTTTCTCTTTCGATCCTGACTTGGCCTCATCGTACGTGCCAACACCTTCGCATGTTTCGTAGTGCCCTCCACCTGCAGCCTGATGTTCGCTGTCCACTCCGCCAGGCATGCGAAGCTGAGTGAAGACCACACGCGCTTGCTTGGGCAACGGGTGTGGGCGTCAGCGGGACTAACTCACAGTGGCATGTCGCATGGCAAGTTCGTGTGGTCAATCAAGATCACCCGCAAAGTGAAAAGCGGTGGCATTTGTCTCGGCATCGTCGACCGGGACCGGTTCAACTTCGCAACGCAGAATGTGGGCGCGGATCGACACAGTTGGGGATACTCCAGCCTCGGCAGCCGCAATGACGGGAGTCCAGACTTTGAGGACTACGGATCACCCTTCGGCACTGGGGACGTAATCACAGTGGTTCTAGACATGGACGACGGCTGGGTGCGGTTCATCAAGAACGGGGTCGATGAGGGTGTGGCGTTCAGCACTGGCATCAAAGGTCGCACCATTCTCCCAGCAGTTTGCGTGGGTGGAGCAAAGACGTCCTGTCATGAAGTGGAGATAATCCCCTTCAATGTGACAACTGTGGCGTTCTAGTCGGTGTGTGGCTGGAGCCGACGGAGTGGCTGAGCTTGCAACAGTAAGACAACTCAGCGCGACAGCTATTTTTTTGTGTTTTTTGTGACCTGAAAAGGCGAGCAGCGGAGATGTGCTGTTCCTGCGACAGACCAGTCGCAAAGAGCTAGCTCGAACAATCATCTCCAACGGCATTTGATGGACATGGTAAATGTGGTTCAAAAGAGTGGCACACAAAGAAACAACTGTTGGTGAGGGGGTACCGGCAAGTTCATTCTGTGCGTCAAACCCGAAGCAACCAATCCGTTGACATGCGGCGCGGCGTTGGTGCATTTACTATCACAGAACAGTCATGACGATGACGATGAAGAGTCCTGGAGGCTAAGATAGCGTGAGTTCTCCCGTTGGGCGATATGCAGTTTCTTTGACGACTGTATGTCACTTGATGGAGCGCAAAATGGACTTCACAACACTCAGTGCAGCGATGTCGATGCTGCAAAGTGTGTGAGTCAAGGCGCAGGCAGCGTCGCTGCAAGACGTCTTCGTGTGCAAACCTACTTTCTGCCACCACCACGCCACGAACACACACCTGGTGCTACGTGAACCAGGGCAGAACCTGGGAATGCCAAGAAGTGAGCCATCTTTCATAGCAGTCGGGTGGAAGGGACGTGGCAGGGTGCTCCGCGGTCAGGTCACCCCGCGCCCCAGTCACATGGTCGTTCCACGCGACGCCTGTAGCCTACGTTTGAGTGCTGTGTCCGACTGAGGCCGCTGGACTTGCCCTCGCACCAACGTGAGCTCGCTGTTGGTGTGGGTCCGCTCGACAGGCGGCAGCTGGGGAGGAGTCCTGAAGGACAAGCACACGTACTCGCGCTGACGTCAGGTCGTGCAAAACTGGCTATTGGGATACGGTATCCCGGATACCCATCCTGAAGTCAACCGTTGACACCTCTCTGGCAGCACGTCACAAACCCATGCTTCTTAGTGGATTTTTCGCTGAACGTACACTTCATGATAGCCTCAGTTTCTTATGTACAGACAGTACAGAGAGCTTCTTCGCAACAACAACACGTTGACACACACAAGACAAACCACTACATTGTGATATGTACAAAGGCTGCACTCTCGCCTGTACGCGACAGCTTTGTGCAGCACCAACAATACTCCATCAGTCTCACCATTGAGAACTTACAACCAGACAGACAAAAACCACATTGGAACATACAACCAGAGTCTGGCTACCAGACAGACCGAAAAAAAACAACCACCACATGCAGCAGCACAACTCGTGTGTACAACATGTTGTTGTCAACAACATTCTGCACGTGACAGTTCTCGGAACCGCAACAACATCCGACCCCACCCGCAATCGTGCAAGACCAGACAAAACACAACAAGTGTGATCGATATAAACAGCCACAACCAACTCCAGAGAGGGAGCCGTTGCCAAGTCCCGGCCTCCAAAGCTCACCGGAAACCAAAGAAGCAGACGCGCAGCATGCATGCATGCTGGCCACAAACAAACAAAAAGCCGTTGCCAAGTCCCGGCCTCCAAAGCTCACCGGAAACCAAAGAAGCAGACGCGCAGCATGCATGCATGCTGGCCACAAACAAACAAAAAGCCGTTGCCAAGTCCCGGCCTCCAAAGCTCACCAGAAACCAAAGAAGCAGACGCGCAGCATGCATGCATGCTGGCCACAAACAAACAAAATTCTGGGCACTCTCTTACGAAGAAAGGCGAGAAGCTTGGCATGGAGACTCCATGATGGAGTCCGCCGATTCGCCGGCAGCTCAGCAGAAAGACATGACAGCTTCATCGTTTTCAGCGCTTGCAAACGACAATGACTTCGTGTAAAGTGCCCACGGAATCCTCATCGAGAACCGCCATTCACATGGTTCCTCAGCAACCGTCGCTTCTGTCCCCGATTCGGCGTCGTCAAAGGACAAAGAGCGGCGCCTGATTGCTTGCATCATTCGAGGAACATATCGCACTTCGCCATCGTCGTGAGCCCATCGTGTTGCAGCTATCCACGCCTTTTTATCGGGTTGCGTGGTTCCAGCCGACTTCCGTGCTTCCGTGACAGGGGGTGGTGGCTCCACTGGCGGGTTGCGAGTGCTTGAGGTGTGGGCTGCCGAGTCACTCGATTTACCGTTTAACGCAGCTGATGGCGTGCACATCTCCAGCTTCAGGTCCTCCACGTCGATTTCACCCGCCCGTGAAACATGTTGGGGGCTGCTTTGGTGTGACCCAGCCTGTTCCCGCTCAGCTGTCGCGGGGGTGCTGGTACACGATCCCATGTGTCTTGACAGTGTCAAGTTGACACCTGCACTGTGTTGTTGACGTCAGTGACCCCACCGACAGCCAGGCAAAAAGTAGTGCGTGTACACTTCTTCGCGTGTGACGGCGGGTGCAGACACCAAAGAAGGAAATATGCGGCCACAGCTCTCAAAAGGTCACGTGTTGCGAAAACCTTGGTCGGTGTACCTTTCAGAGGCTCAACACTGCGTGCAGGGAGTCCGACAACACACCCACCAACGAGTCGTCGTACGAATACACCAACACAGTTTGAAGCTGGGTAGTCAGCAAATAAATTCCTAAATTTGAGCTGGGCTGACTCCACCACTCGTGTCAAGCATGCAGCAGGTTGCCGTAGCGGCCCGGTTGCGCGCAACGACAACGTTTTCGAGTGGTGAGGTGTCCGTGAGTTGAACAAGAACAAAACTTTCCTTTCAGACCAGTCACGCAACCCACGCAGAACGAGGAAAACAGCATTCGGAAGAATAAATGACAACAGTCGTGGTCCACGACTCGTGGATCGACGAGTCGAAGTCTACGACAGCAACAAACACATCCAAGACGACGATATGGTACACAGTGCTGTGGCAGCGCACACAATGTGTGGCACAGCACAATCAGGGTGCTCTGCGAGTTGGGCTGTGACTGGGCGACGAATCAGCAACCCCGCGTAAATGGTGAACTGGGGAAGCCATCGTCCATGCTCTCGAACGAAAACGACTTGGTGTACATGGTCCATGGTGGTCTCATTCTGTGCCTGCTGCTTTCGCACACCGATTCACCGGACGTTGCTTCCGCATCTGAGTCGTGCAGCGAAGAAGTTGACTGCTTGAACGACGCCCTGAGGCGGCTGCTCGACCCGGTTTGCGGAATGAACCGTGTCTCGCCTTCTTTGCAAGTCCATCGTGTTGCGGAAATCCACGCTGCTTCAGTGCGTCCATCAGAGTTCGCTGCTTCGGCGGGGGCTGCTGCGCATGAGGGTGGCGGGCCCAGGTCCATGCACACCTCCACCTTCAGATCTTCCAAGCCAACCTCACAGCCATCGAAAGAACCAGGTCCGTACCACTCACATTGCCCCGACTGCTGCCGTTGTTGTTGCTGTGGCTGTTGTGATTGCTGCTGCGCCGGCGCATTCGCGCTGGTGCACGACCCCATCCTTGATGAAGAGCGGGTGGTTAACCCTTGTTGGTGCACTCGTGCGGCTCGCTGACGCGATTTGTTGGCAGCCGGGCGCAATTTTGCATGTATGTGTATTCGTTACAAACACAGAGAACGTTGGCTTCGCGCCATACCCATCATTCCACGTCTGGAGCCTCTTCCGTCACTCGTTTTTTTGTTTCCACCTTCTTCAACATGGACCCGCTCGCCTCTGTTTCCGAAGCCCTTGCCAAGATCAACACGCGGCTGGATTCGATTGAGTCGCGACTCGGTGGCGCTGGCGCTGGCGCTGGAGCCGGAGCGGCTGCACCCGCGTTGCCGCCCAAGTGAGTGGCACCGGATCTGCGCGTGGTTGACGCACTTGCTGATCGAAGTGTGTGCGTCTACAGGAAGACAAAGAAGAAGAAGAAGACCCCCCCTCCCAAGCCTGATCCAGTCCTGACCTTCATCGCTCCTCGCAAGCTGTGGAAGGTTGAGAACCACGTCCGTCATGCGCGATGGATGCCGCTCAGCCCTATCGAGCAATTGTTGACATGTGACCGCTGTGTGCGTTCAGGACCACAACAACAGCGTCGAGATTGGTGAAGATGTGGACCGTCAGCACAAGGTTCGCATTTCCAAGTGCCAGTTCTCCACCATCACGATCCCCGCGAAGTGCACCAGCGTGACGGTGAGCGAGGAACATTTTGCAGCCTTCTCCGCATCCACCTCCACTCACTCACACCTGTCCCGCTCCACCAGATCGAGAACTGCAAGAAAGTGAACGTATTGATCGAGGGTGTCATCGCCTCGGTGGAGATCTTCCATTGCAAGGGCTGCAAAGTCCAGGTCAAGACCAAGGCACCGACGGTCACGTGCGTACAGTGGGCTTGTTTCGTGCTGCTTGTGGGGGGTGGGTGTTCACATGCCCCATGCCATGCAGGTTGGACGACGTTCAGGGCTTCACCTTGTTCCTTCCATTTGAGGGACGCAGCTGCAAGATCGTTTCCTCGAACATCAGCGACACGAACGTGGCGTTCCCAGATGGTGCTGGCGACGAGGCAGACTGGGTACGTCATTTGCTTGTGTGTGCTCTGGTGCCAACAACGCCAACCTTGTTGTCTGTGTGCCTCCCAGATCGAGAAGCCAGTCCCTGAGCAGTATGTGAGCGTCATTCAGGACGACAACACTGTGAAGACGTCGGTATCCGAAATCTATGGCTAAGTGTGTTTTGCACCGCATGCATCAACCTAGATGTGTGGGCAAGTGAAGCTTGTGAATTAGCAGCTTGAACTCAACACTTAGTCGTTGGAACCCATTGCACCACTCCCACATGTTTCGTTTCAGCTTGCCACAGTGAATGAACGCTCGAAAGCCCCAACGATGCCTGCTGCGATGCTGAGAGGATCGCGAGCAGAAGCAACCACCTGCACGCGGGCAGCATGGCTTGCTTCACAGCAGCCACACAAACGATTCAAAACTTGGCTGTTCTGCTGAAGCCATGCTTCCGTCGCCACGACAATAGGGGCACCGGGTCGGTTGCAACAACTCCGCTCCGCAGGAACATCACGCCCAGGCCGGCTGCCCGGGTCATGTTTCGACACAAATTCGACGGCGACGACGACGTCGGCACACTGCTTTCTTCCGGAATGCGTGTCCCAACACCCAAGCCCCGGGGAGAGCAAGTGGGGTAGCTGTTGGTCAACATGGGCCGGAGGTACTACGTGTGTCGCCACCTTGACGCCCAAGTTATCCGCAACGAGGAGCGCGAGCTCCCAGTCCTCGTCTGGCCACCCCACCAAATGGCAAGCACCACATGCAGCGGCCCCAGCACGGCTCCCCGCACTTGCAAACCACGGAGGTTGCGAACGATGGTGGATGCAGGCACGCTCGGAGAACAAAGGCACGGCCATGGCGCACGAAACAACGAACATGACTGCGCCAGCGGTGGTGCCGGTGACGCGTGCGTCGAATGCCACCAACGACGGTGTGTGCAAGGGTTCAGGTGGCGTTGTATCGCAAACAGCGGCACTGCAGCAGCGTGCTGACGATGGTGGCACAGTGGTGGACGACGGCTCACGCAAGGCGAGGCCGGGGGGTGACAGGACAGAGGACGCGGGAGACACAACTGCAACAGCAGTCGTAGCTTGGGCAAGTGTTTCGCTCGAGTCCACACCAAGCCCGTCCCCTTGCCGACTGCTTGTATCCTCGGGCGTGTCACGCCTCACAGTCATGCGAGCGCTGATTCGGGCGGAGCGTGCATCGGCCAGCAACACAGAAGGAACACGGATGGCGACAGTGGCAGACCCCAACAAAGGCGTGGCACGTGCCGGCGGTGGCTGGGCCAACTCACACCACGCCGCACCTGGTTCACTGCCATGCCTGGTTTCCGGTGGCGTGTCCTGTGTGCAACCAGACACCGCAACCCTGTTGTCGCCCGGTAATACAGCGACACAAACTTCGACCTGGACTGTGTCCGGTGCCACACCGCGAAGGGTGGCGACCCCAAGCTGTGTGAAGGCGTGTTCAACATGCTCACAGTTTCGTTCGAACCCGGAAGCAGCGGCCGCAGCCACAGCAACGATGGGAGGCACCGCGTCGAGCAACACCTGCGGGGCATCACGGATCTCGCCCACATGAACTGTACTGTCCCTCCCGTGGGTGCACGCGCGCACGCAGTCACGGTCATGTCCATGCAAGTCGCCCGACTGGGTCGATGATGAAGGCGAACCGGGCACGTGTGGATGCCGTTCTGCGGATGTGGCGTCCCATGGACAGGCCACGAGACACTTGTACAACAACGCGTACGACTGCACCATGGCGCGGTCACTGAACCGTCGCCGGACCATGGCAGCGCCGGTCCGGCCCATTGCGACTGCTTGGTGGGGCCGCTCCAACAACGCCACCAAGGCGTCTTCAAAGGCACGGGCGGTGAACGCGGGCACCACCACGCCATTCTGCCCATCAACCATGATGTCGGCCTGGCCTGCTCACCACAATTCCCGTGTGAGATTTGTAACACACCGGCAAACTCAGACTAGAAACCAGAACCCGCATGCACGTACCAGTGGCGGCCACAGAAACTACCGGAAGCTCCATCGCCATCGCTTCGACAAGTGCTATCCCAAACGTCTCATGGACTGACGCAGATACAAAGATATCAAACGCCTCAAGCGCCTGACCCCCACAAGCCAAGGCCCCAGAGCTGAGTTAGGAACAAGACAAAAACACAACTAACAAAGCCTCCTCATCCCATTTCCCACCGACCTCAGGCAACTCGTCGTAGACACCTCCACGAAAGACCACGTTGGACACATCCAGGTGCTGTGCTAAATGCTGCAGGTCATCGACTGCCTCACCGGCGCCCACTAGCTCAAATCGAACCGCACAACGTCCGTATCGCCTTTGGATGCCCTTGGCGGTATGCAATAGCATCCCCAAGCTCTTTTCAGGACTCAACCGCGCCACGCAGCCCACAACTTTCACAACAGCATCGTCGCAGGCGTGAAATCTTCATTTTGTTTTCGACAAGATCAGTACGCAACACCACATGCATGAACCACGCACTTGTGAGGAATCCCAACAGTCCACACGACTGACGTGCGTGTTCTCACGCTGTGCCCCGTACGCACCGTGGGTGGACGTGTGCCAGGCGACGACGGCGCGTACGATGTGGATGGCGCAGTTGAAATCGAGTGAAGTTGGTGCCAGGGTGAATTACAGCCACAGGTGATGGGTCTGGGAGCCCACCCCCGGTTGTTGCTTTGGCGTCCACACGGTCCACCTGCGCTCCTGCGGCACGCCAAACGTCCTCAGCACTCGTACGCTGCAAGTGGTACAACGCGGGCGCACTGGAGACACCAGCTTGCCTCAGCTGCTGCTGAAAGGCCTCGGCAGTAGCAGCAGTCGCGCGCGACGGCGCCACAAGGGCAGTGTGGCCTGGGAACAGGCCCGCGTGTGGGTTGGGAAGATCTACGACAACAGGCACGTGCAGCAGCACGCCAAGGGCGGCCACGACTGCGTCACTTGCGACGTCCGAGTTGCCGTACACGAGAACGTTGGTGCTGGTGTGCTCGTAAATTGAGTCGTGGAGTGTCCTCCAAAAGTCCCGTGCGAATGGCGGCACCACTGCATCCACCTCGTACTCCGCTGCAGCGAGGCAGCGCACCAAGAAGCCAGTCGGGTCTGCCAGCACGTGCTCCGGAACAGCGGCAGGTATTCTGAGTTTTCCGACGGCAAACGGCACGTCGAGGCGTGCCAGTGCCTCCACGAGTGGGCCGGTGGTCTCTGATGAAGAAAGACTGACATACTGCACATCAAACTCATCACGCGGAAGCAGAGCTGCTTGAGACAGAAACACCTGTTTCTGGCCGTCCATTCGCGTGCTTCCGACAAAGGTTACACCCACCCGCTGGCGTGTTTCTTGATGGTGCTGCCCCGAGTGTGCCCTGGACGGAAAAAAAGTGGCGGATTCGTCACGAACAGGCGCGAACGTGGGTGCATCCACAGATGATGGGGTAACATCAAACACGGCAAAGTCGTGCAGCATTGGAGACGCGGCAACGGGCGCCGCAGCCGGCGTCCGCATCCGGGTGCTGTTGCACGGCTGAAGGGGGCCCAACACACAAAGAGATACCCGAAGAACGACAGTGGCAGGGGAATCTATGGTCAGCGTCGCATACTTGCCACACCACGACACGCGCCCGGCCACCACAGGGCCAAGGGACCCGGTGTGCACCATGACTTCCACGTCCCACTCTGGTGCCGCAAGCACCCCAGACCCATCAACAGGGCCAGGCCTCTGCTTGAAGAAATGGCCCTCACAGATGCCAATGAACTCCGCAGGAACCTCCCATTCAACCACAACGTGACCAACGGGCACCAGATCCCCGGTGACCGGCGCAAGCAATTGCAGGCGAGGCAGGACGTGACGCTCGAGTTCCACTGGCTGCAGAGCGGCCACGGAAGACACCACAGCTGCATGCGCTTCGACAGGCATCAATTGTCCCCATGTTGCCAAGGTGGCGAGTATCACGCATGTGCAAGTCGCGATAACCCGCCACATGAAGACGGACGGAGGCATATGAAAAGGACACAGCAAAGTGAAGGGTATATAACTGGTGTTTGTGGCACAGCCGTGTGTGCTTGCTGCACGAAGCTGTCCAGCTGGAAGACAATGACGATTTCACATGTTTGGGTCCGTGTTCCTTTCATACATCCAACCTGTTTGCTCTGACCTCCTCGTGTGAGGTATATGATTGATCGCTCTGTGTGTGGCGTGTGTGTGTCGGATGTGGGGAAAGCACAGAGTGGAAAGGCAGCCACTGGAGGTACGATGTTCCAATCGTCGCGTAGCAGTGTTTCGCTGCTGTGTGGCTTGTTGTGGATTTCGGAAGTTCACCCGTTTGTATGTTGCACCCATGCTCCCGGTGTTGTGACCTTTGCCAGCGTACACTGGTGCGCTAGCCGGCGCGGGCTGGTGCGTACTTGTTGGCGTGCACAGCGTGCCGTGGTTCGATTGCACAATGCATGGAGGGGGGGGCAGATCGAATGACATGCAATGTGTGCGTGTCCCAGGGGTGCGTTCACTCAACTCGAAGCCATCTTCAAGCCCTGCCCAACCCCACGCCCCAGCCTTGTCCAAGGCTTGGGGTGGACGGCTAAAGCTGCAGTGCGCACGGGGGCTTCAGCTGGTGTTTGTGTTGGTACGTGCTACAGAAGAGGCGCCAGGGGCCGTTCTCCCCCGCTTCTTCACGGTTTTGTTCTTTCCTTCCTGTCGTGTTTGTTTCCCCTCTTTGTCCAGCCGTGTTTGCCGGAACGGAGGGTTTTCTGAACGAGGTCCGAGGCGACGATGATGTCTTGAACTCCATCGCGGGAGGTGTACTACTGGGCCTTGTGCTGACCCGTGGACAGCCTGTTGTCTCGAAAGTTTCCACCTGTACGAACATCGCTTTTGTCAAGCCGTTTACAGTGCACAGTTGTGGCTCATGACTCTCCTCTTGCAGGTGCTTTGACAGGCTTCACAGCAGGTGCTGTTCGTATCGCGGACATGCTCAGCAAAGGCGAGAAGATCACGTGGTAGGGAGCTGTGTGTCGCTGCAAACATGAACACACAACAGATTTCGTTTGCCGTTCGTGCGCATTTTAGCTCATCAAGACCATCACCAAGGCTCTGTTCAATTGGAGGAATTACTTCCTAGTCACCGTGCATCATGCTTTCAGTCTGTTCATGGTTCCAAGTTCAGTGGGTCAGGGTCCATGGTCCAAACACATTGTCAATGAAACAACGTATCACGTATCTTCTGACGCGCGAGTTAGGACTCTTTCCAGCTGTCAGCAGAGCACACCAACGGTGATACACAGAAGGGCATCAGGTTGGAACAATGACGTGTGGAAGGAAGCCACACAACTAAGGTTGCAACTTCCAGCAGCGTACCTCAGCTCATGGAAGCGTTTGCTTCGGCGCAGACACCAAAGTGGTGCAGCTCCAACAAGGCCACCCGCACAGGTGAATGAAGGCTGGGTTGACTGCGGACTGGTGACGAGGTCATCATGGACACTCTGTGATTGTTGCATTGAAGGGAGTGCCAAATAGATGGCACAAACACCTCGGTGAAGCACCGATGTCATTGAGCGGCAGCATGGCATGCTGTGCACAGGCATTCGCTGCGCTCAGCTACAGAAAGTGTGTGTCATGCCTGATCAATGAACACAATGAACACATGGTCATCGCATTGAATTTTTCGCCATGAGCAGCTACGATACGCAGCAACAAACGTCACCGTGCTTCGACGTGCACGCATCATGAGTCACATGGCTGCCCCACGGCCACTACATCACTACATCATCCACAAGACTACCACACCATCGCCGCCCCGTGCTCCCGTGAACGCAAAGCCTGCTTGGTATCCTTGCAAGTCGGCGTCGTCATAACCAGAAGGTGCAGCCTGGCTGTTTGTGGACCTCTTCAAAGCCCAATCGCGCACGGCGGCTGTGTTCACCCAACTACTTCCCCCGCCGCCACCAGCATGGAGAGAACCCGAACCACCACCCATCCACCCACCGCCACCGCCACCGCCACCATTCTCCCAGCCCAACAGATGGTGCTGATCTCGGTACCGCCCGCCTGATCCTCCTTGCCAAGCTCGGCCAGCTTCTCCGGGGCCACTGTCCCCTGGTACTACGGCGCCTCCTGTACCACCTGCCTCTTGAGTTCCACCACCGCCGGCAAGTGACGGATGCCGAGACAAACAGTACCCACCCGATTCCGCAACATGTCCACCGCCAGCACCACCATGCAACCCAGCGCAGCCCCAGCCCGTTCGTGCCGCGCCCCCACCACCACCTGCCACCAGCATTGCCGCGCCATTCTTGAAGATGCTGCTGTAGCCACCACCACCACCACTGAGCCCGCCAGGCCTCTCACTGTTCAGTCCACCACCCGGCCATCCACCACCACGGTCTTGAAAGAATTCGTTGCTGACGCCCCCCTCGCCAACCTTGATCTCCAGAACGTCCCCTGCCTTAACATCAAACGTTCCGACCGTTGTACCTCCTGGGCCGCCCCGGGTGTGTAGTCCATCACCAGATCCACCGCCCCCAGCACCACCGATTAGCGTGGCCATGATGGTCGACACACCCTCTGGCACCACTAGCCGTTGAATCTGACGATTGTTTGTCCCGAGAACATGTTTGCTGGCGATGTACACCGATGTGGAAGCCACTGGTGACCGCCGTTGAGCATCATGCGCAGTCACTGTGCACGTCCAGTTGTCGCCCTGTTCGGTCAGCCCACCCGAGACGAAGGAGTCAACAACTCCTGTCGCCTCACCGTTGCGCAGCCAGCTAAAGTGGTAGGTCACATGGTCACCCTCGGGGTCAACGCTGCCGTTGTCCACAACACATTGCAGCGTCTGGTGCGCGCGTGGGTGTGTCGGTTTGATGGAAACCGTGGGCGTCGACGGTGCTTTGTTCCAGGACGATGCGACACCGACTAACGTCGTCACTTGGTGCTCG
>Ga0213833_1001535_pt1 | contig 16398 bp, 15 predicted proteins | sample SWATP21_FD_160575 | JGI IMG/M metagenome (GOLD analysis project Ga0213833, IMG submission 160575) | Coastal seawater microbial communities from Marineland, Florida, United States - SWA TP2 #1 | ecosystem: Environmental > Aquatic > Marine > Coastal | place: USA: Florida | collected 2016-08-14
GCGGTTTCCAGCTTCGCCCTGCAGGTTGCCAAGAAGTCGCGCAACTCATGGATTCTCTTCGCCAATGTGTCACGCGGGTGCTGCTTGGTCCAGGCGCGGAGCTTGTCCATCGGCGCGCGCTTCAACCACTGCGGGGAGCCCACTCGCAGGTCGACTTCTCGGCGGATGCCAGTCGCGTGCGTGTGCTTCGCGGCGTACTTGTCGATCGCTGCTTGGACCTCTTCCAGTAGCAGCCGCTGTTCCGCGTCCTTCGGGGGGAACGCCAAGTCGATGTCGTAGTCGGGGCCCTCAGCCTGCTTCGGGGCAAGTGGGAGGGTGGCTGCCGTCGCAAATGGGCACGCCAACGCGGCACGCGTGGAGGAATCCATCGCTAAACTGAAGGAACTCGCGCACCTTGAGGGCTGTGACCGTGGCTTGGGCAGCGGCAATGATGCGCTTTGCCAGTCGCTTAAACTGGCGGTTGCTGGCGCTGCCACTGCGGGCCCCGTTCAGCTCGCGGAACGTGAACCCGCTGGTCAGGTGCCCGGAGACGAGCGAGAAGCAGTGCTGGATCGGGTTGAGGAACGGCGAGTAGGGTGGCAAGAACTTGTACGGGATCCCGTGCCCTTCGAGCTGCCTCCGCACATTAGCCGTGTGGTGCTGCTTTTCGTTGTCAAGGATGAGCAGCCACGGGAGACGAGACTTGCCGCCACCCGGGTACCTCGCCTCGCATCGGTCGAAAAACTTGAGCCGCTTCGCAAGAGTCCCAATGAAGCTCGCTGCTGTGACAGCGTCCGTGTCCTTGGCCACCACGTGCATCGCTACGTAGCCGTAGTCGGGAGAGACGCAGAGGTGGAGGCTGGTGGCACCCCCCTTGGTCCGTGTTGGCTTCTTGAGGACAGCGTTGACGCCGCGGCAGGCGTAGCCGACTGAGGATGTCATGGCAATGTTGTAGTTCTGCTCGTCATAGAACAAGTAACGACACTTGGTGGCAGCAATGTTGTTATGCCTCCACGCCGCGTACTCTTGCCGCTTCTTGATGGTGGGCCTGGTGTTCCACCGGACGGGCCGGGTGCGGATGGATTTCAGGGTGATCCTCCCCTCCATGCGGATTCTCCGAACGGTTGAAATGCTGATGGAGGTGTGGGGGTACTTGTAACCAAACACTTCCTTCACGATCCTGCTCGACGTGGAGATCATCAGGAGGAAACTGGCTACGATGAACTCCTTCATGGCCGCGGTGTACTTCGTGGTGCCTCGGCGCGGCTGGGTGTGCCTGTGTTCGACACGGCCAGTCGCCTTGAACCTCCGCCACGCGTCGTAGCAGGTGGAGTAGTGAACTCCAGTTTTCTTGGAGATCTTCCTGAACGACAAACCGGCTTGCCGCATGCCGATAATCCGAGCGCGTGTGAGGTTGTCCAGCTTGCGATACTTCCGCGGACGAGTGACGCGCGGCTTCCTGGGTCGCCCGATCTTGCGTGCCGAAGCTGCAACGCCGGACACGGTGGTGGAAATCTCCGTGGCAAACTCTTGTAAGGGCGTGAGAGGCACCAGGGGGTTGGCATTCGCGGTGGTATGGAGTCGATCAGCCATTTTGGGGAAGACACCCACAATGTGGGGGGGTGCTGTCCACCACAACATGTCAGGTTTGGGGCGCCCACACAGGTCATTTCCGCGTACATCAAGCAGCAACAGTCGTGAAACTATCTTGTGACGAGATCCAAAGGGCCAGGAAACGACGATGTAAGCCTCAACACACGTACAGCGGCGATGCCTGCGGGCTGCAGTGTGGGGGAAAAGGCTGCCAGCCTGGCCCCGCCAAGGAACACACAAAATTTCAATTTTCAAGTGGCAATTTGGACCTCGAAATGAACAACGAACAGACGACACAACGAACAGCCCGACTCACAGCCACAACAGCTGATGGATGCTCGCGAGCAGCAACAACAAAAACACATGAACGCAGAACCGCCTGGCCTACAACGAGCGTCCGGTCTTGTGTCGGAACGGCCAAATGGCATGCATACGCTCAATCGTCACATTGTAGCGGGTCATGGCAGAACGATCCACACCAAGCCGAGAAAACACAAATGGGAGCGCAATCGACTGACGGAGCAATGCTTGCTCACAACGGTCAAAGCTGTCGTTCGAGAACTCGTTGCTGCGATATTTCCACGTGTCCTTGCTAGAGAACACCGACCAGCCTCCGTTTTGGAACCCTGTGTCAGTCGCCGCAGCTGTCAGCTTGGCAGGATCAATGGGTCGCTCTGGGAAACTGAAGAAACAAAATACGTTCAAGACAAATACGCGTCATGAGCACCTGCGAGGGGGGCAGTCAAACTAGACTACATACAGCGACTTCGGGATGTCAATGGCGTGGTGCAACTCGTATGCAGGAACCTCGACCGGCGAACTAAACCCAATGCGTTCGAGGTCCAATGTGAACGAGCTGTCGCCACGGTGAAGCAAGGGGTGCGGAGAGCCATCCTTGAAGATCTCAAACCTGCCCAAGCGTTGGCAACCCAGATCAGAGCCGCGCCGCCACCACACGGCACACGCGACGCGCACGTACTCGCAAAGCGTCTCCTCCAACTCGATCACAACGCGTGGCATTCGACTGTCACGGCATATTTCCAAGAGGCTGCGCAAAGTGGCGTACTCTTCCTCACCAAACGTGTCGCCATAGCAAACGGTGGCGAACGCCTCCGCACACCGCAGCTCCAACGCATAGTCTGCCGGGAGGCACCCCGGCGGCCACTCGCGCCCCTCGACCGACTTCACAGATGATCCCTGGTGTACAGCAGCCGCTAACGATTCATCCGTCTCAGCGGGGTCAAGCAGACCCGAGCCATTCGCATCCCACAGGCGGAACAACGCGGATACAAACTGACGCAAATCTTGGGAGCTAAAATGCGTTGTTGTTTCCGTCTGCCGGTGAGCAGAGTCCACAGCTTCCGCCAGTTCATCCAATGACACTGGGCTGGCTTGGTCACTGCCCGATCGAGCTCGCAGGCGACGTACTTCCGCCGCCGATCGATACACAAGGCCAGGATCGCGTGTCGCGATTTCATGAAAATGTGGGAGAGCGTCGTAGGTGCGACCGAACATCGAAAATCGCGAAGCCTGGGGGCCCAGATGGAGAGAGTCGAGGGGGTACACACGCGTCTGGGTTCCTGGGCGCAGTGCATGAAGCGAGGCAGCAAGGGCGTTCACACAGGCCTGGCTTGGGGCGTCAATATGTGTGTGGAACACTTGTGAGCGCTCTCTCTCGCCGTCAGCCGCTTCCTGCAGGAAGTGGGAGGACCCCGTCATGTCCTCCGGGGCACGCGGCGTTACCACAGCCGATGGGGCTATTGAACTTGACACCAACGCGGCCCGAGTGGTGTGCAACCATCGGGAAGGCGCGAAGGCGGTGGCCACGTTTTCGCGCCTGGCCACGTCAGACGGGAGAACAGCACAACACGCCCCACATCGTGACGGGAGTGACGCAATGCCACGCTGCATCACAAGCCGAGCCAGATACATGTTGCTCTTTGCACCACGCGCCAAAACCATGATAAGGCCTGAGCGCACGTGGGGCAGGGTACGAAAGCCCAGTGACACCGGCCAGCAACCTACGCACAGCAAAACCCGCTGCGCGATGCAGCCGGTGCTTCATAACAAAACTAGCATTTATCCACAGCAATCAATCATGTCGTGTTGAATCACATCGTGCTGGCGCTTGCTCGATGTACACAGTGCGATTAGCGGCGCCAGGCTGGGAGAAGGAACAAGATTCTCACCTGTTTGTGTCCTTTGAAATGCCCCCACACTCTCTAGCTATGTTGGCTGCCTGAAGGAAAGCGGGGACCAGATACAACTCATCCAAGTGCCACATCGCGACAGTGGTGCGGCGTGGTTCAAGCATGGCCGACTCCGAACCAGCTACCCCAAGCACAGAACAGCGTCTTCGTGATGCTATGCAAGTGGCAGCATCCAAAGCAGAAGCCTCTGCCCACCCACCTGACGCCAAGCGCACACAGAGCTTTCAGAACATGCTGCAGCGAGAGGGCAGTGGGCGGTACGTGCGCCGAGACAAGAAGCAGTCCGCCTTGAAGTTCCTGGCGAGCGTTGTGAGAAAGCCGTCCCCGCGTTCATCTGGACCAACTTCTCCCCTACGGAGCAATCCTGCACCAAAGACTCTGGCAGTGGAGTCTAAACGGCGAGACGATATCCTTGTCGTCGCCAGCCAGCAGTACTACGCAAGCAGCAAGCTGCAGCGCGAAATAGCCCTTCGGCGACGTTTTCTGACTGCCTACCCGCCATGTGGCCCGATCACAGGGGGTACAACCCTTACACTGTCCCTTTTGACAGCCAGACAAACAAGCCAAGTCACAGCGCTGTTTGCTGGAGACGGGTGGGTCCGAGTGGCACATGCGTACCCTCACGAGAAGGAACCCAAGTTTGCCGTGTGCTGCATTGCACCACCCTGTGAAGCGCCCGGGCCTGTCACAGTTCAGTTGCGTGTGGGTGATACCAGTGCAAGCGGCGAGTCCATCACTGAGTACAAGGTACGTGCAATGTGGTGTGGTACGGACATGTGTGTCGAAAGGGACAGTGCATCGCAACGGCGTTTGCTCATCGGGCATCGATGATGGCACAGTTTGAGTACTACGTCCAGCCCGCAGTGGTTCATCACTATCCGCTGTCGGGACCCATGGCTATGCCAGACTCGCAACCTTCACATCGTCAACGCCGCAGTTCCACGATTTCAAGCGGCCAGACAGTCGAGCACGGCAAGCGAGTGCCAGGGCAGGGAGGTGGCCGTCACGCAGCCCCTACGCCCCGACGACCCGTGGTTCCACTTCACCTCTCACTCGTGGATGTCGCGCGCAAGGCCCAAGACCGACTCTTTCAAGTTTATGTGTGTGTGCGTGGCGCGGAAAAGAAGTGGCAAGCCAGCACGGGAGGTTCGAAGTTGCGGTCTGCTGTGCGGTTGTGGCAGCGCCGTCGCACGGCTATGTTTGCCACGCCACTTGCTGCTGGCACGATGTCGAAGTCTTCCTCCACCGATAACTGGGGGAAGATCATGTCCCCCGACTTTACGAAGGCCACCATGGCGAACCACCGCTTAGTCCAACTTCAATTCACACCATGCTTGCGGTGCAGCGCTGAACAGCAGCGCAGGATCCGTTCGTTGGTGCGCCGGTGGCTCTTCGCGAGGAGGAGACGGCGAGACCACATGACCAGGTTCGTTCGCAATGGCATTGCCTATGTCTTGTCGCATCGCACCCGTCATGCCCAGCGCCTTGCACTCCACTTGTCTCCTGTTTACCCATGGGGCTGACGTGTGCCGTTGTGTGTGCCGTCCCGTGTTGTGTGTGCCGTCCCGTGTGCGTACAAATGTTCCTAGCAGGAACCCTGCGCATCATGCCAAGTATGTATGCGCGCAACCGGTGTCTGTGGACGCCTTCCCGTGCGATCGGCCCGAGGGCACACCCGTGAGCAGTGGGCAATGGCTGCAGGGAACCATCCCCGCCTCGTTGAGACCCGGCGCCTATCGACTCGGTGTCACCTTTAACGGTGTGCTGGTGAGAGATTCGCACTTGCAGCGATCGACGGCGCAGCAGCCTTTTATCGTGTACTACCCACCGGTATGCCAGGAATTGTCACCACCTTGCGCACCTGCGCTGGGTGGAACAACTGTGACGCTCACGGGGAAGCATCTGGCCCCCCAGGGCCGCTTTCCAGTGTTGGTTCGCTTCACCATGCGCCGGCCTCGGCAGTCACTTGATCGATTTCGTCGTATGAGAACGCAGCGGGTAGTCAAGGGCACACACAGCCTGGATGAGTCCACAGGCGTCGAGACGGTGGTGTTCCAGTCCCCGCGCATGCCACCTGGCGAGTACAGTGTCGGGGTGTCCTGCAACTCAGGTGTGGTCTACTCTGACCTGGGCGACCGGGTTCGGTTCGACGCACACCTCACCCCCTACATTGGGTCCGTGACACCCCGCGTCTCCACAAGTGGCCGACCCCACCCGGTGTACGTGCAGTGCGGCTTCCGTCAACCGCGCCTGTACCCGCGTGGTTCCTATCGCTTCCGCCCCCTTTCAGAAGAACCCAACTTTGTGGACCCACACTCCGTCCGCGTCCGCTACCTTGCCAGGCCCCCTGCTGCGTCTGGCCCCAGCGCAAAGGCCGGCAGCAGCTTTAGGTTCACGTCAGAACGGTCTTTGAAGGCTGCCGAAAGTGGCGAGGGCGAGACGGGCAGCGCTGTGTCAAAGGCGGCGCTTCATGCCATTGATGAAATGGCGTCGTCGGTGGTGGAGGAGGGTGCGGGGAAGGAGGAGGGGGACGGGGCGGAGGGTGAATTAGGAAGCATGCCGTGGGATCAGCGAGATGACGCACGTGGTAGCAGCGACGATGATGTGTGCAGCCTGGACGACATGTACGAAGACAATGTTGAGGTGGGGGATGACTGGCGGGTGCTGGCAGAGGTGGATGCCGTGTGGGACCCAGATACAGGGCGACTGATCGCGAGCAGTCCCCAGTGCATGATCGTGGAGTCAGAGATCCACAGTCAGCGCAAACTGCGCACCGGCGTCAGCATCCGCGAGTTGCGGAACCTGAATCGCAGTATCTTTATCACGCACGCGTACGTGCAGGTTGCTTTGGATGGACAGCATTTCGGGGGGGCGGTCCCATTCACTATTGCACACTCCCCGGAGATTTCCCACTTGTCTGTGCGCACGGGGCCTGCCCACGGTGGGACCCCGTTAGAGGTGTCCCTCCACCTCCCCGGCGTTACGCCCACGGAGGGCGTCGAGTTCGCGGTGAAGTTCACAGACGACCTGGGCTCAGCCACTGCAGGCTGGCAACGCGCACTGGACCGCACGGATGAGAAGCTGGTGCATGGTCAGCACATGCTGCCGCGCCGCCGTGGTGATTTAGTGACGCCACGATCTCACCCGGGCACCACCGCGGACGTTGTAGGCGCCTCTATGACCCGCATCGGCACGGAAGCTACGCAGCCGTCGTTGGCCGAATACGCAGAGTGGCTTGAGCAGCAGAAACGTGAGCAAGATGCGTGTCACACGGAGGTGGTACCCGCGGAGGTGTCTGCCACGGTACATGGGTTGGTGGTGCGCATCAAGTGCATCACACCGGCTTGGGCAGTGCCCCTTCTGCCTCCCACAGCTCTGGAGTGGTGGCACATGCTGGCAAAGTTCGTCCGGCGCGGTGGGCTTCGCATGAAGAGGGCCGAGGCTCGAACATGCTGGTGTGGAGTCTCGGCGCGAGACTGGACAAGTCGTGTACGCGTTGAGGTGTCCATCAATGGCGGGAGCAGCTTCACAGAGACACTGGACGCCAGCACAGAGTTCACCTTTTTCCAAACTCCGGAAGTGACGCATATGGAGCCCGGTGCAGCCGAATGTGACGGCGGCAAGCACCAAGACACAGCCATCCTGTGCAGTTTGTACGGCCACAATCTGGCAGCCACGCTGCACGCGCTGCGTGAAATGCGCATGAGGGAGGCGTTTGCAATTGCCTCTGCTGCCTTGTGTGCCCGTCGTGACGAGCACTGGGGGTGGGAGGACGAGTACGGGTGTGGTGTGGGCACTGGGGGCGAGGGTAAGGCGTTCGGGTGGCGCTCCCTGCGCCGGTTTGGTCGGGTGGATGTGCGGGACATGGAGGTTCGAGGTGGCCTCAACGTACGGGAGGGGTTGGGTGCCGCCGGAGGCGAGGGCAGTGACGACGAAGACGATGATGCGATGGTGCGGGCGTTGAACGCCATGGCAGCAGGCGGCGGCAACGCCAGCACGGCGGTGGCGATGATGGGTCGAGACGCCGTGTTTTTCAACCGCGACTGGGCCTCAGTGTGGCAGCGCCTGGACCTGGCGTCGCGCATCGAGGCCGAGGCGGCGTCGTACCTCCGCATGTGGCAGGAGAACCTGCCGAGGAAAATGAAGGCGCTGTTCTCCACGCTGCACCCGGTGCAAGCGTGTGAGCTGGGCGCCGTGTTGCTGCGGTTCGAGGGCGCTGGACGGGTGGTCACCGTGCGTGGATTCGTGTCACCACACGGCATCGTGGTGTTCCGTGCGCCGGTCATGCCACCAGGCGAGGCCAGCATCGCCATTAGTATCAACGGTGTGGACTACACCCACCTCCGCCTGGCTGCTCAAGCGGACGCCAGCACAGACGTGCACGCGTCGCTGGATGATGACGAGCTGTTCAACACCTCCTTCCTGCGGCACAACAAGGAGCTTTCCATGCTAAAGCGAACGCAAACCGTGTCCCCCGACACTCTGGCGCAGCATGCGCGCCAGGGGGCAGGTCGACGGGGCAATGTCCACACACTGGCTGCCGTCCCGGAGGCGTCAGGAAGCGAACATCGCGGTGCCTCTGGACCTAGGCAGGCTTCGGCACAGAGGCGCCCCACCCTGTTCTCCAACACTGTGCGACGCCACGGCCAACTCGCGCGCTTTGTGTTTTTCTTACCCGCCGAAATTGTGCGTACGGCGCCGCGTGTGGCTCGTGGTGAGGGTGGCACCATGCTTACGATCCACGGCCGCCACTTCCCTGCCGTTCACTCGCGCGGCCTGTTTGGCGGTGCGTGGGTGAAGTTCATTCCTCCTCCCCCCGCTGGATCGGTGGCGTGTTTCGACCCGGACGTGGAAAGGCAGCGACAGCGTGCTCTGTTGGTGCGCGCCCCAGCATACGCGGCCACTGTGCAGGGGCAGAGAGTGTTGGTGCAAACCCCACCCCTCCACAACTCGGACGTCCTCGTGGCCGTGTCCTTCAACCGCCAGCGCTACGTCGTGGCCACGGACTCGCCCGTCTTTGTGTACTCTCCGCCTGTGCTCCTTGACGTCCAGCCCCCGTTTGTTCCGCTGGGTCAGCGCGGCGTGGCCGTGCACATGCGCATGTCGTTGGTGCCACGACATGCGTCCCATGACCTGGCGGTGCGGTTCGTTCCCATGAAGGGCACACAGCTGGAGTGGCGTGTGGACTCTCGCGCCGAGCTTAGTGAGGCACATAACCACACCGTCGTGGCACTGCTGCCTCACGTGTCAGCGCAGGACATGCGCGCAGTGATGGCCTGGAGCGCGGGGGTTCAGTGCGGTAACATCAAGGTGGAGCTGGCGGTTGATGGTCAGCATTTTGTTGAGGTGGGGGACTTGACGCGGCAGGTCACCTTCTATCGACCCCCGCGAGTGACACGCGTGTCCCCAGCCATAGGTTGGGCACAGGGTGGGCACCGGGTGTTCATTGACGGTGGACCGTTCGTCGACACTGGGCACCTGCATGTGCGCTTCCTCGACGTAATGAGCGGTCGCTTTGAGGTGGTGCCCGCGACGTTTGTGTCAACAACCAGGGTGTCGTGTCTCCATCCGCCTTGGCGCTCCGCTTCGATGACGCCACACAGTGATGCGGAGGAGGAAGACAAAGGGGAAGAGGCACCCACGGACTGTGTCTTGATTGTAGACGTGGCGCTCCATGCCCAAGCTGCGTTCCCGCCCCCGCCGGTCATCGAAGACCTGGCCGCATCCGTCCCTATGTCCCTTGGGCAAGACGTCGAAGGCAGCAACAGTGCAGAGGCCGACACCGCCGACGGTGCTGGCCGCGGCGGCAGCACCCCACTGCATGCTTCGGATGTGGCAGTGTCGGCTGTGATGGCGGCGCTGGGTGGGTCTTCGGTTGCTGTGGCGGATGCGATGGGTGGCGAGGTGGTGTTCGGGGGCGATGCCCAACTCGTGAAGGACCTGTGCAGCACTGGTCCAACGCCCCTTCGACGCGTGGCGTTGCAGAATCTGCACCTGAAAACGGTGCGGTGCATGCAGCCACCGCGTCTGTCGTCTGTGTCTCCAGTGGCAGGACCCAGTCGTGGTGGCACCGTCCTGACGCTGCGATGCGCGGATGGCAGCGCAGGGTTCGTGGATGAAACAGGGATGATGGTCATGTTTGAGATGCTGACGCCTCGGCCAAGGAAGAAACCGACCGTGGTGGAGTCTGGTGCGTTTATTTGTATTTGTTTTTTTTGGGGGGGGGGATGCAAAGGGCTGTGGTACGTGGTGTCGACACAACTCACTCCGACTTTGCCCGGCACAATGGCTGTTGGGTCGAGTCCCTGCAGGTACATCCAAAGGAACTAATGCTCCACGTCCATCACCCCAAGCTTCAGCACCGTACGTTGACGTTGCACAATGGTGTGTGTGTTTGGGGTTGGGGAGTTGGGTGTTCCGTTACATGTGTTGCCTGGGATGCGCTGCTTGGCTGTGCTCAGGCTGTCAAGAGCGCTGATGCACACCGCCAGTTCGGCACGGCGCCAGTCGCTGCGCTCCGCATCTTTTCGGCGCCCGAAATCCCCGACGTTGTCGTCTGCCCGAGTGCAAGCCCGAGCTCGTGGAGGTGGGCGCAGAAAGCATGCCGCAAACAACAACACCAAGGTCAAGCCAAAGGCATCTGGACGGAAAAAGCGACGACGCAAGAGAACCCTGCGCTTGCCCGCGCGTCGATTGTCAGCTCAGTCCAACAGGTCTGCGTCGCCTGAGCCGATACCCTCTGCACGGTCTTGCCACAGCGTGCGCCGGCAGACAACGTCTTCGCCGCCAGGTCGAAGCAGATCTGTCTCACCCCGCCGCGACTCAAGCTACCACAGCGTTCCGCGCTTTGGTGCCTCACGTGTTTCTCTGGGGTCCTCATCACGCTCGCTAGGGTCGACAACGTCAGACGGTACAGCCTCGAAACCCGCTTCTGCGACTTTCCTGCGGCCGCGGTCATCGTCATCACACTCCCTGGGCTCCCCTTTGCCTGACGAAGCCAACCCTGGTACGCTCCATCGCCGTCACTCGAGAACGTCATCGCCACTGTCCCGATCTCCCTCCCCCCGTCCCATGTCTGCCGGGGCTCGCGGAGACAAGAGCACGGAGCCAGCCCGTTCGCATCGGTCCTCACGCGGGAGCGTTGCACACCAGAGTAGAGGTTCCCCATCAATGTCGCCCACGCGTCGCACATCACCTCGCACATCGCCTCGCACATCAGGTCGGACATCACCTCGCCCATCAGGTCGTGTGTCACCACGCCTGTCGCCCCGTACCCCAAGTCAGGTGTCACCGCGCCTGTCGCCCAACACGGCGGCTGTTCGCCGCCTTCGCCGGGCCGGATCTGCCTCATCCCGCACCCGGCAGTCCCCCTTCTCATTCGACGGGGTGGACGACGACGGCGCAGAACCTCGTGGCAGGCCGCCGGTTTTCAAGCGACGCAGCTCCTCCTTCCGTCGCATCACTGCTGCTGACAAGTCTGGGGCGCCGCGGGGTAGCCGCGTGGGCACGCGCCCTCCGAAGAAGGGTGCTACAGCGGCCAGCACGGCCGTGGAGTGGGTGGACAATCCTGCCGGGGACTTCGACCCGAGTTCCATCAAGCCACCTGTGTCCTCCCACCCGCGCGCAGGTGACATCATTCGATTCGACCAGTTTGCGGGGCGCGAAGGGTGCATTGCCGTGCCTCTTCACTTCGTGTCGCCCACCGAGGCGTGGTGTGAAGCTCCACCTTCTTGGGTAGGTCACGCCCGTCTGCACATCAGTGCGAATGGTTTGCAGTTTCAACAGCTGGGTTCAGGGTACGTACACAGGTTGTGCAGGCGCAGTGTGGGTGTTGGCACTCTGCACAAGCGTGCGCGTATGCACGGTTTCTGGGGGCGACTCGTCTGATGTCTTTGGCCCACCAGGCTAACTTTCCAATACTACGCAAGTCCCGAGCTGGTATCAGCCTCGCCGCACCGATTGTCATGTGTAGGGGGACAGGTTGTGAGACTGAGGTGCGTTGTGCTGTTCGCACAGTGTCCTGAGGAAGTGTGTCGCCTCACGTACGCATTGTCTGCCACAGCTGTACCGAGCTTCACGCCACCTTGCTTAAACGCCTCAAACCACCTTCTCCACGCAAGTGCCACGATGACTCGCTTGCACGCCTCAGTTCTTGGCGTCGAAACCAAGCAGGTGTACATCCACCATTCCACCACCACTTACCCCGACAACAGCACGCTGACGACAGCGGTCTTCGGAGCTCTTGGCGGCGAGTGCGTCGACACAGCGGCGACTCTTCTTGTCTGCCCGTCGTAGCGGAAGAAGCTGCTCTTCCAGGCCCTGGCTCGGATTCTGCTCCGGAACAGGAGCACGTCGAAGGCTATGACAAGAAACACGCTGGGGGTGCCGCACCTTCCGCGCGTTCATGTGTGTTCCCAACACATGCGCTGTCGTCTTGCGTCGTCAAGTTTCAAGTTGGCGACGCTGACCCTGTGCTTGTGCGGCCAATGAACGTCACGGAGCTCACTGTCACATGCCTCGCACCGCCGCTGCGGTTCACGAACGCTAGCGGGTTGTACGCGGGTTCACCACGCCTATTGGTGAGCATTTCATTCAACGGTCAAGATTTTGAAGCGCCTCTGGCAGTCGGACTCGCGGGCATGACAACGGGTCAGTCGTTCTACCACCGTACAATCTATGGACGAGCTGTGGCCAAGTCGTTTCGCGTGCCCAGCAGGGGCGACCTTGATGGCAAGCTGCACGCTTCTGAGGACGGGAAGGTCCATCCATCGCAACTTACCCGTCGTCTTCGCCCCCTGCCTTCATTTTTCACCAAGCTACCGGTCGTGCAGGTGACGGATACCGGTTCGGGGCGGCGGTCTCCAGATGCAGACGAAGCCATGAACGAGATGCGATCTACCGGACCGCTCATGTACCTGCCACCCCAGATAGTATCGCTGTCTGAAAGCGCTGGTTCCGTGCTGGGTGGCCTCATTGTGATTGCGAAGGGGTCAAATCTGCACGGGGTCGATGCGTCAACGTACGTCGGTGTGTGCGTGCGCGCGTGCGTGCGTGTGTGTTTGTGTATGTCTGCGTGTATGTGCGTGTGTGTGTGCGCGCGCAAGCACCAACTCGCTCTCACACCTTCGTGCCATGCAGCCCAACTCTCGTCAGATTTGGGTCGGAGCCTGGTGCACCAATGGTCAACGCGCTGGTGATGGATCCTGGCACCAACTCAGTCCTCACCTTTCGCGTCCCATGCATGGGTGACGACTTCTTTGATGGGTACGAACTATCTGTGTCAGGCCCAGTCTCCGCACCTCATTCCAGGGCAGCGATGTCTCGCTCGCACTTCACTGGCACCTCCACACATGCGCATCACCTGTTGGACACGAGGAAGCTGCCGGTGCGGTCTTGGTCGGACTTGTTTGCGTACCGAGAAGGAGTTACACGGAAGGACCGGCGGCTGTGGCCCAAAATTGTGCCATCCTCGCGCACAACAGTGGAGACCATTCACAGTGCGAACGCCGGTCGACGTGAGGTGCGGCTGTTCGTGTCAGTGGATGGCGGCATGACCTTCAACGACACACAGCAAGACTTTACGATCTACGCCCATGCCATGGCTGTGAAAGGTACGTGCTCGGGTGGCGGGAAGTGCGTGTCGGGCGCTTGGTTTTCCTTAGTCTGCAGTTGATCATGCGAAGGTACAGCTGTCCCTCTATTTTGACACACATGCTGATGGTGACCGCCTGCGCTACAGGTGTGTTCCCAGAGTCAGCACCCGCTCGAGGTGGTACGGAAGTTGCACTTTTTGGAGAGGGATTGCATGGCAGCACGCAACAGGGCGAGGTGGTGGTACAAGTGGGTGTGTTGGCCAAGAAAGGAGCACTGGAGGCGTCTTGCGCTGCTGCTGCTTCTGAACCCCCCGGCGTCAGTCCACGTGGCAGCCCGACAGTGGAGTCACCTGCGAGCCACATCAGCAGCAGTACCATCAACAATGCCGCGCGAGTGGGACTCGTGCGCGCTGCATCGCAGCGAGCCATGTCAATGCGTGATGTGCGACTTGGTGTTGGTGTTGGTGCGGGTGCGAGTATTGGTGCCGGTGCCGGTGCTGGTCCTGGTGCTGGTGCTGGTGCTGGTGCCGGTGCTGGTGCCGGTGCTGGTGCCGGTGTTAGAGCCCCACAGACCCCCGTCCAACACAACATCACCACAGCCGAAGCGAACGAAGCTGCGGATACTTGGGTCTGGGAATGGGGCCCCGTCTCCGTCGCAGCCCGATTTGACGAAGTCACAGGCTGCATCCGTTTTCGGGCCCCGGCGTTGCCAGATGGAGTCATGCGAACGTGCCACGGCGAAGCTATCACGGGGGTCACATTGACGGTTGGGACGGAAGTGGCGCATGGCGTGGCTCGATTTGTGTACTACCAGCCGCCCACACTCAATTTTGTTCGGCCGCTGTGGTGAGTGATGTGCAGAACACCCGCCGTTGTGTGCGCAGAGAGTGGCTGACTTGTAGTGGTCAACGCTGACACTCGAGCGATGACGAATGGTGCGCGTGTTTGTTTGGAATGCGTCTGTGACGCTTGTGTTTTTGTGTGCAGCGGACCCTGTACCGGAGGCAACCGAGTGGTGCTCACGTCCACAGAGCGACTTCCTTGGGGGTGCCATAGCCGAGCCTTGATCGGATTCACCCCAGAGAATTCCTTCCTCCGTCCGTCCCTACTGTCCGTGGCGCAGACAAAGGTGGTGCCTGCCATCCCCTTGTCAGACGTCAAACTTGCTATCGTCGCACCTTCCTTTGTTCGTGGGCCCGCTGTCATGAGTGTGTCCTTCAATGGCTGCGACTACCACACACCGCCCGGGGTTTCCTCTGACGAAGCGTTGGTGCGCGCTGAGGCGAAACATCAGTCGGATGACATCGTGGATTGGTTGGGGACTCATGTTTGGCTGAAGCCCACAGCTTCCAGCAAGCGCACCTCTTCCGTGGCAACGGTGCAGCATGTGTCGCAGGCAACGCTAATGAGTGGTGTTCAGCTTCCGGTGCGTGCCTGTGTGTGTGCGCATGTGCATGCCGGTGTTGGATACGCGCCGTTGTGCTTGAGTTTTTGCTGTTCTCACCTCACCTCCGTTGCTTTGCTCCGCGCCTGCCGCCGTTGCGGTTACCACGCCGTTCGCGCCCGCAGCCCCAACTTCGAACCGTGTCCGTACGTGGTCGCTACACCTTCTACCACGGCAAGTTTATGCTCCCCATTCAGCCTGCCTTGGGGCCTCGCGAAGGTCGCACTCTGGTGGTGGCCCGAGGCGGGTTGGACTTGGTCAGGTGGCTCTCGGATGCGGTGCTTGATGCCATGGGCGTGCCACAGCCCGAACCACGCTCACAGCCTCCCGCGTCGCGTGATGACGACTCCCGCAGCCGCCCCTCACGTCGATCGTCCGCGGCATCGGGCACATCGAGCTTGCTCAGCCCAAGGGCCAGTCCCAGGTCCAGTCCCAGGGCCATGGGTGCAGGCGCCCAGGCAACCTCCCCTCGAAGTGCGCTGCGAGGCAGTGCCCCGTCAGATGAAGATGCGCTGTGCCGGTGGGTGGACAACGAGCAACTTCGGCGCAAGTTTGAGTTCTTGCGGCTGCAAACCAACATTCGCGTGCGTGTGAGCGAGCCGGGGTGCTGCGGTGGTGCCGTGCTCATGCCTGCGTTGCATCGTTTTACAGGAAGCTGCTGTGCTGGTTCACTTTCTGCACCGCTTCCAAGTTACGTTGTTCTTTGTGCCCAACTCGTCCATGGCGCTTGCCAGCAAGGCTGTGCACAGCCGTTCTGACAAGCGCAAGGGCAAGCAAAAGGCGTCCGCCTCAACGGTGACAGCTGCAGGCACTTTGCCCGAGTATGCGTACGTAGCTTCGTTGTGCTCGAGGGAGCAGTAGTGCCTGGTTCGGGGGTGCTCACACGGGTTGTGTGGGTGCATCAGCATTTCCTTTACATGCCCTGCTGGCTTGTCTTGGAGTCCGGACACCGGTGTGCTCGACATTCTCGCCACCACTCCCCAAGTCCCACGGTTTGTAAACGTGTCACGCGTCCTCATTGGGCTCAACATTCCGCGCCGAACCACCAAGACGGTGGACGGCATGCGCAAGACAGAAGTGGAGGTGGCCCACATCGTGCCGGACATGCTGCGGCAAACCACCCTGAACGAGGCTGCCGCAGTTGTTGCCAGCAGCACCACATCCACACAAGGCGCGCCGGGTCAGTGTGAGCGAGGCAGAGGGAGAGGCCGCGGCGCACGTTCCAGTCAGCCCATCACGGACGCGGACTCGTTGGTGGAGGCCCAGCTCGCGTCGATCCAAAGCGACATGAACGCCGGCTTCGATCTGAACCTGCGGCTCGGCACACGCCGAGTGAGCCTCAACTCTGTGTTGGCGCTGCAGGAAGATGGGCAAGGGCGTGGGAGCCCGCGCACGCGTGGTGGTGTGCATGAAGGCGTCGCGCTTCGCCGAGCTCGTCGCCACCCCCACGCGTTCTGGTTCTACAACCGACCAGATCTGGAGGCCATCGATCCCAGTTCTTGCCCCATCGCCACACGTTGGCCACTTGTGCTGTTGAGTCGTTCACTCCCGCCGGTCACCACCAAGTGCGTTGGCGCGG
>Ga0213833_1001538_pt1 | contig 16389 bp, 18 predicted proteins | sample SWATP21_FD_160575 | JGI IMG/M metagenome (GOLD analysis project Ga0213833, IMG submission 160575) | Coastal seawater microbial communities from Marineland, Florida, United States - SWA TP2 #1 | ecosystem: Environmental > Aquatic > Marine > Coastal | place: USA: Florida | collected 2016-08-14
GGCGGGGGGGTTACAGTTACACAAGGTTAAACGGAGGATAAGCCGTGTCATCGTCGTGCACAAACAGCGTGGAAGCACTCACCTCGATCACTGCAAGGCCGCCATCAGTCGCAAAGACAGTGAAGGCACCACGCGAAGACACGTCTTGCACAACAGTGCCCGGGTGGTACCGTGCACCGAAGAAGTAGCGCCACTCATTGGCAGGGTTGTCAAACCGGTTCCAGAGTGACACGCCCATTGTCGAGCCCATCCACACCTGCTGTTCATACTTCGAGCTCCCGCTCCCCACCGCGACAGCCAGCAGGTTGTTGTAGCTGCACATACAAGATGGTTCACACACATTTACACCACAAGGCATGAGGGGGGTGAGTGGGGGTCACGTGGTGCTGTGCCACTCCTCGGAGGGGCGGAAAACAACAAACAAAACAAGACAAAGCAACTGAACAAAAGGCCACATGCTCACACGTACGGGAGCCCTTGTAGACCAGACACCCGCGAAAAGGAGCCGTTTCGCGCACGAACATTGAGGCACGTGGGATTGGCAACGTAGAGGCGGCCCTGTGAGTCGAACGCCATGCCAGTGATCATGTTATCCACCACACCGCCGGTGCCGGAGGGCACAATGGTAACCCACTCCCATCGAAACGGGGCGGGTGGCGCCGACGAAACCCCAGCACCAGAGTAGATGGCGGCGGCGGAGGCAGACGCGTGGAAGAAGAACAACTTTTGGGAGTTGCCAGCCGCCACAATGTCGTCGGTCGAGCCGTAGGCGACGGACCAGATGTCGTCAGCAAGCACTTGCACAGCGGCGCCGGAGCCGCCGGAAGGGGCAAAGAACAGGCCGTTGCCGGCACCAATCCAGACTCCCTGCGGAGCAGCCGCGGTGGAGTTGACAAAACCAAACTGTGCCGTGGAAGTGGAAGCGATGGTGCACCTGATCAGATCAAGTCCCAGCGATACGAGGCACAGCGGCAGCGGCGGGAGACGGTGAGCACCTGGGTGGCAAAAAACACACACACACACAAACCGGTGCGCGCGCAAACGACACGTACACATTCGTGGCACTGCCACATGACAACCAGTGCAAGCCCGTGGAAGCAACCAGCGCCTGTACAGTGCCAGATGTGGCGTCCATAACGAGCGAGCATGACGCGTCCACCTCCATCTTTCCGAAAGGCGACGCTTTCGAGGCGGCAACGCAATCCATGTTGGCTGACCCGTCCGAGTTGACAACCTTGAGTGGCGTCACATCTCCGGCAAAGTCCAACCAAAATAAGCCCTCCGGAGCGAGGTAGTAGACACCATCCGTGCCACCAAACGTGCCGACCTCCACCTGGTACGGACTGGCCGTGGGGAGACGAGGCCAGCCTTCCACGACAGGACCAGAGCTGTTCACCCACCGTGTTGACACGTGCTCCGTGTACGGCACGTCATCAATGGGGAACGATATCGCATTGACTTGGACACACGCGGTCAGCAAGGCCACCAGTAGAGCTGTGCGGCGCAACATGGCGACTACCGGGCACCCTGTGCTGTGCTCGACGACGGGGTTGGTGTGCGGCATGGCCATGGCAGATTGCATGTTTTTGTTATGTTATTTTAGTTGTTTTGTGTTTATGTTGCATTTTTATGGTAGTGCGTGCCTTCCACGTGGTCAAGCGTGGCGCCAAGGCCACTGGATCCTGCAAGAAAACGTGCACTGTCGCGACTTCTGTCACAGCCTCTGCCGCAACGCTCGTCTCGCCTCAAGCCCTTTTGCCCTTCAACCCTTTCCCGTTTCACTCAACAAGTGAGTGGTGTCGCTTGGTTGGCGTGTGCTGGTGTTTGTTCCGTGCGCTGACCCTGGAGTGAGTGGTGTCACTGGCAGAATGGCCGCTGCATCTGGGGCCGGAGGTGCTGGTGCTGGAGCTGCCAGCCCGTCCGCCGTGACCACGCCAGCGTTCCGGCGCCTGACCACAGAAGAAGAGTTGAAGCGCAAGCGCTTTGTGGCTGAGCGCAAGGCGAGCAACCCTCTGTACTATGGCGACTACCTGCAGTTGGACAAGGTGTGTGTTGTCTGTCTTGTTCCGCACACGACGGCACGCGCGGGGCACATTTCACTTCCGCACCTTTTTTTTTGCTTGTCTAGTGCTGTCATTGTTGGGTGTTCTCTCTTCTTTCGTGTTGCGACGCTCGCCATCTGCGATGCTGGTGTTGACTTCGTTGCCCTGTGTTGGTGGATTGGCTGCGTTTCAGATTCTTAACGCCCAGGAGCCCGTGAGCAACAAGGTGTTGAAAGGAGGAGCACACGACGAACACTTGTTCATCGTGATCCATCAAGTGCGTGTGACACTCCTGCAAACCAAACAAACCTCTTTGTTGTTCTCACCCTCTGAGTGACCTGGCTTGGTGGTCCCCCAGGTGTATGAGTTGTGGTTCAAGCAGGTGCTGTTCGAAGTCAACAGTGTCATCGAAATCTTCAACCAAGAGTACGTTTGTCAACTGAAATGGTGGATCACATCGCTGCTTCGTTTGACAAGTGCTGCATTGACTTCGTTCGCCAGTTTTGTCCCGGAACAGCAGGTGTTTGTCGCTGTCCGCCGCCTGGAGCGTGTCACCGGTGCGTTCTTTGCGCAGTTGGTTGCTCCTCCTGGTCTTTGCTCGCTCCTCCTGGTCGTGCTCCTCCTCACACTGTGCCGGGGGCGCTCGCAGAGATCCAACGCATCCTGTTGGACCAAGTGAAGGTGCTCGAAACCATGTCCCCGGTTCGTTGTCCACGCACACACACACAGGCACACGCACACGCAACACACACACACACAACACACACACGCACGCGCGCTATGGCGTGTTCACGTTGTTCTGTCTGTGCCATCTGTGGGGTTCCAGTTGGATTTCTTGGAGTTCCGCGACTTTTTGTTCCCCGCGTCTGGTTTCCAGAGCAAGCAGTTCCGTTTGTTGGAGGTGCGTATGCACCCTTTGTTGGATGCTGTGATGTTTGCCTGCGTGGTGTATGATTCTGCACATTGTTTACCTTTTCCACTGTTGCTTGTTCAACCACAGAACCGTTTGGGTTTGCCCGAGTCCCAGCGCCTTGTCTTTGGCAAAGCCCGCTACTGCTCGTACGTGCTTTTCGCGCTGCGTTACGCAAGCCGTGGCATGCCACTTACGGGTTGGCCACGTGTGCATGTGTGTGCCTCGTCGTTGCACGCAATATGTAGGTACCTCAATGAGAAGGACGCCAAGGACGTTGTTGCCGCGGAACATGAACTGCCCACGCTGCACGGTGTCATCCAACGATGGTTGGAGCGCACCCCCTTCATGAAGATTGTAGGTCCCCCACCCCTCGTTGGTTTGGGTGTCTGTTTTTTGTGTGTTGGGCCGCAGCCATGGCTGCATCGTAATGACGACGCTGTTGGCGTTGTGTTCGCTACCCAGGGTGGATTTGACACCTGGAAGCACTACCAGCGCGCGGTGGAAGACCTGTTGAAGTCCGATGAGCAGACCGTTGCGTGCGTGCCTCTCTCCTCTCATTCCATCGTTCAGCCCGCACACCGCACACATACGCCATGAGCTTGCCCTGCCAGTGTGGACATTGGTTCTTCATGATGTGTTGTTCATGCGGTGGTCATGTCACGTCACGACACAGGTCTGGGTTGTATACAGAGGACACCAAGGCGGAGCTGCTTGAGGGGATCAAGCAGCAACGGTTGCACTTCCAGACGCTCCTTGACAAGGTGGGCGCTCATCTTGGAATTCTTTCTGCGGTGTTTCATGTCGTCCTCACCCCGTGGGCTGTGGGTGTGTTCGCCAGACCAAGTATGCCGAGCTGCAAGCCCGTGGTGAATGGCGCTTGTCACACAAGGCAACCATTGCTGCCCTTGTCATCATTCTGTACAAGGTTGGTTTCGGTCCCGCAGGTGTATTTCTTGTTTTTTTGTTTTCGGTCCAAGCACGCAGGCCTTGACATTGCGTGCGTCTCTTGTTATCAGGAAGAGCCCGTGTTCCACGTGCCAGCACGCTTGCTGGACTTGTTGATCGACGTGGATGAGTTCCTGACAGCATGGCGCCACCGCCACGCGTTGATGGTGCACCGGTACGTCGTGCTTCGGTCAATCGGTCAATGCATGAGCCCTAGCGTGTCTTCGCTCACGCCAATCCTCTCACGCGTCGCGCTTCGTGAACCACAGGATGCTGGGTGTCAAGATCGGCACTGGTGGATCCAGCGGCTACCACTACTTGCGGGCCACAGCCGCTGTGCGTAGTGTGCGGAGTTTGGCGCGAGTGCATCATGCTCATTGTTTGTTGTGGGATGCGCTTTGACAAACACAGCGCCACAAGATTTTCTCAGACTTTGCCAACCTGGCGACGTTCCTCATTCCTCGGTGAGCTACTACTCATTGCAGCGAGCGAGTCATCGCACTGCCACCGTCTCACTTTGGTTTGTTCCTCACCTTTGTTTCAGTCACACATTGCCCCCGCTCCCTGCCAGTGTCACCGAGCAACTGGGTTTCGCTGGTGCCGCGCTGTCCACTCCATCTCTCTCCAAGAATGGCACAGCTGGTCCACGCGCAGCGAAGCGCCAACGCACAAGCGAGGGCGGTGACAAGAAGGCGGTGTGCCCTGTCACCGGAGCCCATTCGTCGTAAGACCCAAGCGGCGGAGGGTGTGTTTGTTGTGCGTCAAGTGTGCGTAAAAGATTACTACTTCCAAATAAAACACGCGCGCCGCACATGGATCCGCCACACCCAAGCTACGACATCAAGAGCAGCGATGCTTCGGAGCTGTATCGCAGTAACGCTTGCCTTGTTGAGCTTGGCCGCGCGGTCACTCCATGTTTCAGCCTTTTCATCGCCCGCGCACTCGCCATGGACAGTGCGGACTGCCCACACCACCGGACGCGCTGACGCGACGCTGGTGCCTGGCGACACAGCGCCGCCTCTGACCGTGCCCACACTCCGTGGAACTTATTCACTCCCAACAGGAGGCGGTGCTCCCGTGCTGAGCATGATGTACGACCCCCGTGATGCGTTCTCAAGCTGCATGTGGAGCACTAACGGCAGCATTGACGCGTTTCTGCTGGAGTCACCGTCTGAGACCGAGTATCTTTTCGGCGCCTACGCCCCCGATGCCGCGGCTGCCACCGAGACGGCCACGTACTTGCAGCACCGCCTTTTCACACGCGCACAACACTTGGGTGTGTTGGACAACTGGATCGCCCGCTGCCACTTTGTCACAGAGCCCGTGCAAGGCTTGGGCTGGGTGCCTCATCTGTTGAACAACTGGACGAGCCCTTTGAATCAAGTGCGCATCACTGCAGCAGGTGCGCAGCTGTACTTTTGCCCCACCTCCTCTGGATGTCAACATGGCTATGGGATATTGTGGTGCTCATCTCAGAGTGCCTGTGTCCTGCATGTTGGGTGCGCGCTGCAGGGCACACATGGCTGGCGAGCAGGCTCGATTCTCAGTATGCATGGCTGCCCTGGCCAACGTATGCAAATGCGACTCTCGTGGACGGAGAAGATGGTTGCTCGAGCTTTCCCTCCTCCTTCAAGGTGTGGAACATGTAACTTGCTGCGCCCCTCTCTCGCAAGCAAACCGTCTAACATGAACTCGTGTTCGCTCTTCGACTCCAGGGCAAAGTGGTGCTTGTCACGTACAACACGTCCAGCCCAGTATGCTCGTACTTTGACATTGTTTCGCGTGCGGCGAACGTGTCCGCCACAGCGGTGCTGCTCAGCATTGGCGAGGGACAACCATGGATCAACATGAACTGCAACGGAACACAGGAATGCGATGCCAGCCTCGACGTGGCTGCGAGTGTCGTGTCCAACGAAACCGGGTCCCGTCTTCAACAGTTGCTATCACAAGCGCCGTCCTCCGTCGCCGTATCCATTGTCAACAACCAAACGAGTGGGTTCTACTTTGGTGTGGACCATCGAGGCCAGCTGGTGCAAGTCGTGAGTTTGTGGTAATGGGTCATGGCGTCGGCCCACGCATGACGCATTGCGTGTGTTTGTGCCGTGTCGTTGTTGTTCATTCACACGATATGCAGGGATGGGAAAAGTACCCTTGGCTTCGCATACTGTCTTGGGAAGCACAATGGCTGGAGTACACTATTGAGCTGTTCGTGTTTGGGGTTGTGGCCGCAGTGAGTGCGAAAGGTGCACAGGATGACGATTCGTGTCCATGTGTCGGTGTGCGCGCAGGTACAACAATTTGACCCGTCCAGTGTTTGAGGTGCCTGTGTTTGGACCTTCAATCATGCACGGCAAGCCTGGCGTCGTGGCGAACGTCACGCTTCCCAACAATCTTACCAGCTACCAGACGCTGGAGCTGGACATGGCACTGTCTTGCCCCGGTACAGTGGATGCCCAGTGCCCCATCTGGGACCACACTGTACAATTGTTCGTGTGCTGTGACGGCACCAGAGGAACCCCGTTGTGCAACCAAGAGCTGGGCCGATGGATTTCCCCGTTTCGCCGGCGCATCGGCCGGTGGCTTACGCCGGTTCCGTCGTACTTGCCGCTGTTGGCGGGTGTTCCCGGTGCCGACACGTTCCAGTGCACCTTCACGATGAACACTGCCCCCTGGGCCATGCCATGGAAGCCGTCCTTGACGCTGCGGTGAGGCCTGTTGCTCGCTCGATGTTTTGGTTGCCGCGTTGTTCTGTTGCGCTGTTCCGTTGGTTGCAGCCTGCTGTTTGCACCGTGGTTCTCTCCTCACCCTGCCCCTGTTGCGGCACGCATACCGGACGCAGGTTTTCCGACGCGGAGGCGCAAGTGCCTGCAGCGACGTCCATGCTGCCGTTGTTCCGTGGTGGCACGTTTGACTCCACGTACAACAACCGAAGGTCCGGCATCGCAAACGGTTGTTTCAGTGGTGCCTTTGCATAGCCTCATGTTTGTCTTGTGGTGTGGCGTGGCTGTTGCCAATTCCAACAGCGCTATCACGTTCGCGACTCCTGCCAACCTGACGAAGGTTTTGCTTGCCGCTGTGATCACCGGTCATGGTGATGACAACAATGGATGCGGGGAGTTTTGTGTCACAAGTCACCACTTCGTGATCAATGGTCACGAGCATTCCATCAGGTTCTCCGAAGCAGGGACTCCGCTTGGGTGTGCCAACGCGGTTCGTACAGGCGTTGAACCCAATGAACACGGTACATGGGTGTATGGTCGAGACGGTTGGTGCGACGGACGAGAGGTCCACCCATGGGTGTGGGACGTCACTGCTGACCTGTACTCCGCCGCTTCCGGCAAGCTCAACACCATCACGTATTTTGGTTGGTTTGAAGGCCATACGCCGGATCCCACTTCCCCAGGGGCGTACATAATCATGTACAGCCATCTGACGTTCTACTAGGCGTGTGTGTCGGGAGTGGCATGTATCAGTAGGATGTCGCTTCCTCTCTCCAGCCTGTGCTGTGTTCGTTGTTGATTGATGCTCGCTTCAGTGCAACATTTTCCAAAACGTGATGTGATGTTATGGCCGACGGCATCACAGCTAATAAACAAGAGGCGGTTGCACTGGCCACACACGGTCGCTTTCCAAATCCACCTCCATTGGCGAGTCAAACAGCTCCATGTACTCGGAGATATCTGGCAGCTCCTCAAACGCACAGAATGCCCGCACCAGGTCAGCAGCAGGAATGAAGCTTGCGTATCGTTGTTGTAGAAGGTCAAGAGCAGCGCTGATGTCGGCCTGTAAGGCAGCAAAGCAACGTGGTGAGTGATGTGCAAACAAGGCGAGCAAGAAAACGTCGCGAAGCAGCCGGGCGCAAACACGACCAGCGTCCGTACGTGAGTCAAATCATCAGCTTCTGTCAACTGCTTGCCAAGCCTAACGAGCTTGCTGTACGTGTTGTATGCAGAGTTCACGGGATCGTCGCCAGCCAAGTCAGGCACCGACTCCGACTTCAACAGCTTCACCGAGCGGAAAGACCACGTGACGAAAGCTCGGCTCGGACAGTCTTCGGTGGATGCGAGCACCCGCACATCGGTGATGCTGGCGCTGCCACTTTCGACATTTTTGTGCACGTGGCGCAACAGTGCCATAACTACATCAGGACCACCCTCGACGAGGTTCAAGAAGCAATCTTGGTGCAGGATCATCAGTCCCGTGACGTCGGCGTCGATTTCTTTCAGGAAGTTCTTGTGGTACAGACACACGTCCTTTTGCGACGAGTGTCGCGGGATCAGTCCCACGTACCTGCGCGCAGTGTACGGAAAGAAGAAGTTGGCACATGTGGTGACAAGCGGTGGGAACCAACACCCGCCGAGCACAGTGCACGTACAACAGCCGCGTGACGCTCTCACGACCACCTTCGCGAGCAAACCGTTCCTGCGCGACATCCAACAGTGACTTCAGGTGCAGCTCCACTTCTTCCGTTTTCTCATCAGCATCTCGTCCACCACCAGCACCCGCTGCGCCCCGGACATTTCGTTGGTCCGCCATTCTTTCGCCAAGGGGACGGCTACACTGGTGACAAACTAACTTGAAGCGAGCGCTCACCGGATCGATGCGGGCGACGATGAAATACGTCACGTCAACATGACACAAATTGTTTCGGTTGTCGTCACGTGGGAACAAATGGCTGAGGCTGACCCTCCTGGCGCCTGCTTCCCTCCGACCGTGCCCGTGCTTGGTGGACATGGGTGTCGCCACAGTGTGTTGAGTAAGCTGCATCGAGTACCTCTGCGTGCTGGTTCCAACCAGGTGCTGTGGAACGCTCGCACCGTGGGTCCGCGCGGCCGCGATGAGTGATGCAGGCCACGCGTCACGGAAGGATGGTGACACCAATCATCACGTGTCCAACTTTTTCCTTCCGGGTGGCATTGCAGATGAATTGGAAGCCACACGACCAAGCCCCAGGTATGTCCCGAGCCCCCCGCCTTTAAGCAAAGGCGTGTTGTGGGTGCACGTGCGGTGATCCTGACCTTTGAGGTTGTGCATGTTCGTCCATGCCCCGCTGCGCCACTTTCCTTCAGAACCCTTGTCCCAAGCGACTTTGGCCTGTTCAGCAGCAATTCCTACTCGTCTGGCGCCACCGGTCGAAACCTGTTTGGTGTTGACCCCACCCGTGACGGGTTTCCATCGTTCGATGCGGGTGCGGCGGGCCCTCTGGGGGGGCTGGGTGTTGGCGTTGGCGGCGGCATGGCCACACCTGCTGCACCACAACCCCCGTCCATTCCTTCCATGCCTCTTCCTGCAGCGGCAACACATGATGTATCGGCGGAACCCCCCATGGGATCTGGCGCCGTCGCATCGGCGACAAGTGCGTACCACGACAGTTTGTGGATGGCGGCAGATCCCGGAGGGCCATCTGCTGGCGACCACTTTGCCGAAGTGCCGCGACCTGCACCTGCCTCGACACTCTCGGCCAGCTCCCTGCCGTTCCGTGGGCGTTCTTTGTCAGCAACCTCCACAGCAGGTGTGAGTGGCGTCGTTGGAGCCGGTCGGGGAACCGACGCTGGCGCTGCCCCCCTGCCGCGAACCAGTGCCGGTGCCGCGCCGGGTGAGGGAGTGGTGGGCCCTGGCCTGAGTTTGGGTCCTGGCAGCCTTCACCTCGCGCCGGGTCTCCCGCCTACCACCACGGCGCTCAGTGGCATCGACGGCCGGCGCGTGGACGACCTGCACCACCTCACCCCTGGCGCGGCGTACATCCCCCCGCCCACTCGTGCGCACAACACCCACCACCGCAGCCTCGGCATGCCCACCGGCGGCAACAGCAGCGCTGCTGGAGGCACGGTCAACTCGATGCGGACCTCGCTTGGCGTTGTGGGGGCGGCTCCCGGCGTAGTGCCGACGTACGTCCCGATGACGACGTTTAATCCGCCACCCGGCGGCCTTGCACAGGTCGTCGGTGGGGAAAGTGGTGCTGGTGACGCTGGTGGTGGTGGTGGTGGTGGTGGTGGCGGCGGCGGTATGACGGCGCACCCTCCCCCTGCCCCTGCCGCGGGTACTAACCGCTTTACGTCTTCACCCCACATCCACCGTGCTGCTTCATTAGCTGGTGACGTGCCTGCCGCTGCTGTACACGTGCTGCACACCACCACTTCTGTGGCTGATGGTGCAACCTTGCCTGCGTCCCTCCGAAACACGCCTGGTACGTTGCATGAGCAGTGGCCAGCGCTTGCGGCTTGTGGCACTGCCTGCTGCAGCGTTGTTTGTCTGCGTTCCCATCCTCGATCCTCGCCGTTCTCGTGTTCCCTATTCGTTTGTGTCCTTGCCTTGCTCGCGTTCTTTTGCTAGGGTTCCTTGTGCTCACAATTTTTTTTTGGCGTTTGCTTTTGCGTTGTTGCTTTGCCAGTGTTCGAGATCTCCCCCCCAACGGTTCGGGCCGGGGCTGCTGCTCACACCCGCCACGCCCGTGGTGTTGGGCGTGGGCGTGGTGTTAGTCGTGGTCGCGGGCGCGGGCGTGGGCGCAGTCACGATCGCGACCGTGACCGTGGTCGTGGTCGTGGTGCTGGTCGTGGCGTGAGTCGTGCCGCTGGTCGTGGCGCCGGGGGTCGTGATCACGACCCGCCGGCACCAACGAGTCGAGGCCGTGACCACGGACGCGGGTTGCCGCCGCGGAGGGCCCGCGCACCGGCCCCAGGACATCATCATCATCATCATCATCATGCCGAACGAAGTGCACCGGGCCCGCATGCTTACACTGGCAGTGTGACGGGGTCGCGCGGCGGTTCCCGACCAGCCGCTTCTTCTGGCACCGCTACAGCTTCTGCTTCAGCTTCAGCGCCTTCTTCGTCTGCTGCTTGCCAGGCTGGTCGTGGCACCCGGTTGCGCAGCCTCACGTCCACTGCTGTGACCTCGGCGTCGCGGTGGGGTCTTGACAAAGGCAGCGCGCGGACCGTACCTGACGACTCCACGCGGCAGGATGGTCGACGGCGGAGTGTGTCACAGCCGCAACAGCCCCGTGGCCACGAAAAGGCGGCGCTTGCTGGCAAACGCGCCCCCACACCCGCGTCCACCGTTGCCGCCTCCACCGCAGCTCCCACCACAGCTCCCACCGCGACTGCAACGGCAACCTCCTCAAGTGGCGGTCGTGCGCGTGGACGCCCGCGTGCATCGACGCCGGCTGCGCCTGCTCGGTCTGACTCCGCCCCTGCCTCTGCCTCTGCCTCTGAACCGAGTCGCACCGGCGCCAACGCCAACCCCATCTCCAACTCCAGCTCCAACTCCACCACGCGCAAAGCCAAGACCGGCACCGTCACTCCACCCCAGCCCGCCGCTGGAACTGAGCCCGTCGCCACCTCACGTGCACGCGGTTCCTCCGTCCCAACTGCGAAGCCTGTCGACAACAGGGGCAACAATCGGCGCCTCGGCACTCCCACTCCCACGGCTGGTACGACCGCCAAGCACACCACCACCAAGCAACCGCAACACAAGGCGCCGCCACATCAGCAGCTGCCGCAGCAGCAGAAACAGGAAAACGGGCCTCAAGAGGCTGGCGCACCAGCTTCGGCCAGCAGCTCCCAGTCGTCTCGCTCTGGTTCGAACACGGCACCACGTCCTCGCCGCGGCCGGGCTTCCAAGCGCGCGGCTCAGACCGCAGCCAAACGAAAGGCGAAGCACCGACCGTCGGGCTCCACGACCCACAACACAGCGTCTGCTAGTTCAGGACGTGCGCAGCGCCACCGCAACAACCCTGCCGCTCCCGCCGCCCCTGCCGGCACGTCGGCTGCCACCACCGCTGCCACTATCACTACCACCACCACCAGCAAGTCGTCTGGTGGAGGTGGCGGTGGAGGTGGTGGTGGTGGTGCTTCTGCGAGCAAGCCGCGGCGTCGCCACCGTGCGTCTACGGGTGGCAGCGCTCACCAGGTGCCGTCCGGCTCGACGGGTTCGCAGGGTGGTGGATCCACCGCTGGCGCTGCGGCCTCCACCCGCGCTCGGGATGCTCGCGCTTCCTCCACGGCACTGGTGTTCAGCGTGACGATGGATTCAGTGCTGGTGTACCTTCGCGAGTTGCTCACGACGTCCCTGTGTGTCCTTGCTGCCTTCATGGCCATGTGCATGGGCACGCTTGGGGTTGTTGTTCGGGTGCGTGTTTGTGTTGGGGTTTTATTTGTTGGTTTGGTTGTGTGTATGTATGCTTGCGCGATGTTGCGGCCAGTTGTCTATGTGGACTCACACTTCGTCGCATGGCTCCATCATGTGTGCGGCTCGACCGCGTCATCAGGTTCATCGATTGGCACTCGCGGCACTTTACCTCGACAACCACATCTGGTTCGCCTTTGGGTTTCTGTACATGTTCCCTCACCTGGTTTCGGCCATCATTCCCTGGGCTCCCCCTTGGGCTCCCATTTGCCTGTGGTACGCCTTTCTGGTAGAGCTCTTTGCCACCCAGGGTCCGGCCTTTGTGGTGATGTCCGCACGGGTTGTGCTCCCTCTCCTGTTTCTGTTGGAAGGGTTGTCCCACCACAGCTTCTTGCTAGATTTGTCCGGTACGTGCCATGCCCTGTGATGTCTGCATGCGTCGTTTGTGGTGGTGATGCTTGTTTGCATGTGCTTGTGGTGCCTGCCCCCAGGCGGCGAACTCCTGGTGGTTGCATTTTTCGTGTCAGCTCTGAAGACTCGAGACTGCCGGAGTGTGGGCTTCATGTTGGCGCTTGCCGTGCAGGTGTGTATGCTCATTTCCGTGTGCATCGTATCGTATCGTATCGTATCGTGTCGTATCGATGTCATGTCCGCACATGTAACGGTGTTCATTCCTTCGTGGTGGCGTCAACGTCGCAGATTTTCTTCGCTGTGTTTCTCAGCCACTACACTGTTCTTCGTTGGACCCAGCTATTGGTGGCACTTGGGTCATTGAGCACAATCGTGCGTGCCCCTTCTGATGGTCGTGTTTGTTGTTGTCCTGTGACTGAGCTGACCTGTGCAATGGTTGTGAATATGAATATGCAGGCCCCTCGGCGTGAACACAACCTCGGTGCCCCCACAAGCAAAGCACCGCGTCAAACCCGCAATCGCTTCTCTACGCGTCACGTTGCCAGCAGCAAGAGTGAAGTTGCTGTGCCTTCACAAGGCGGTGATGCTATCATGGCAGCCTCCGGCAAGGCGTTCCGCTAGACAACAACACCCTCGTGACAGCAGACATGTTGGGCAGTAGTGCCGTGTGCTTGCGTTATGTGTTGTGCGTTGTTGGCTACATTTGAAAACGCCGCTGCGCAGCTGGCGCCTAGCACCTAGCACCACTGCACTGCACATGAGCATACGTATCATTGTTGCCTGCTACAAGAGGGAGATGTCATCACTATCACTTGCATCACTTTCACGCGGGGGCGAAGGCACTATTCTTGCGCTGGCACTGTCACTGGACTTGTCCCCATCCCCCTCTTGTTGCTGCTGAGGCGAACACACCTCCCCTGGATCCTCTTCCACCATGGCATCCAGCACCGGTGTAGCGTGGTACCTCCCCTCAACCGAGGCACGGATGATGCACCGAGGCCCACTCCCACACGAGTGAACCACGGGCTCACGCCTCAAAGTGGCGTCACCACCGACCAGGTCTTGAACACTGACACCCACCTGTGCAACGTACGTCACATGCACGTGTCCCCATGTGGCTGTTTCCTCCGACGTGGGATCCGGGTCGCACATCTTGTAGACAGTTGTGGCAGAGACGTGCGCGCGCACACCCCACTCCCAACGTGACGTCGCTAGAGTGGTCTTGTGCGATCCCACGCGGGGAGAAGGGAGAGCCACCTCGAACGGACCGCTGTCCACCACGACTTCGATCGGAGACGCTGCCTGAGAGTGCGCCACAGCAATCGCGACGCCCGGCTTCACGACCAGTCGCACTGCAAAAGCAGCATAGATCGTCAACACAACAGCACCACAGATCGTCAGCACAACACAGACCGGGCCATGCTCCCTACGTTCACGCGCAGACAGCACAAGGCGGCATGGGGTGCAAACACCACGTACACAGGGCGTCATACGCAGCGCCTCCAGACTCGGTTCGATTTCCCAACTTTAGCGCAACCATGGCAAGCTCTGCAGCAACATCCTCGTCGACTGCACCTGTTGTCGTGGTCCCTACGATGTCACGCTGCGCGGCCACAGCGGCTTTCTGTATCGCCCTCACAACGGTGTCGACGCCTTCAACGCCATGACGTAGCTGGCAATTGACACGAATCTACGCCACGCCAACAAGGCACCGCACACACCACATAAGCGCACTTGACAGTGAAGATACCGCGGGGGACAGGGGGCACAAGATTAACAGCTACCCACAAGCACATGCACGGACCACGTCACGCTCTATATCCAGCGCCGCCTGCCGTGCAGATGCATCTTTCTTTGACAAGGAAGATTCTGTTGCCGCATCATTGCGAAGCCACTGCAGGGGTACCACCAACGGAGTGCTGAACGACGTGGCCAGGTGGTTCCGCTGTGCGTCAGGTGAGCCGATCCGTGCATGGGCATCCTCCACACTGCCGCACGCCTTTGCCTGCTCCTCAAGTTGTGTGCCACACTGCACACACAGTGCAGCCGTAAGACACGTCACCGGTAGACAACGCAAGCACGGTACAAAGCAAGCTGTCGACATTGCAGTGCCACGTACCGTCCATTCGGGACACTTCTTGGCGAGCTGCGCGTGCGCAACTCGTGGGTCCTGGGTGGGATGAGAGAGAAGCGCAAGGAACAAGATGGGAAAAGAAAGAAGAATCAAAGAAGCGACAGCACCCACACACATGCTACATGAATGCGCGGGGCATGTCTGCCGACATGCTCACGTCACGTACCCCCACTTCCTCACCCTGCACACGACTGAACGCAGCCATCGCGTCTGCAACCATCCACTGTGCAACCTGTGCAGCACACGACGGAGCGGAGCACACACAGAAGAAAAGATTATGCTGCAACGCACAACACCAGGACCAATACCTGGGGCTGGGGGGAGGGACGAACCAGCGATCCCTCATGCAGGCGCGCCAACGAGGTTGCCTCACGCTCCAACAAGCTGTGGATCCGCTGAATGCTGGATGCCTGTGTCGCCGGGAGGGGGCGGCACAAAGGATCAAATCAAATATGACATATACACACACAAGTACGTGTGTGTGCGTGTGCAAGTGAGCCAGAATGGGTGTGCACTCACAACAGCCCTGTCCAAGCGCAGGAGGGCCAAAGAACAAGCAACAGCTCAGGTGCAGCATACCGTGGCATCGCGAGGAGATTCCCAGTTCTTAGGCAATGCTTCGTCTGTCGGTTCCTCCCCTATCTCCCGCTTTGCTTCAAGCTCTACACTACCATCCAACAGCGCCTGGATATCCTTCGCAGCCTGTTGAAAGTCCGGCTCCCACATGATGATTGCTTGCAGTCGCAGTCAAGGCTGCGCTCTGACAGTGTGTAAATTTGATGTTACCCAATTGCTTACTTGTTGCTGCACGCAGTTGTGGCACACACTGAAGCGCCGGAACTCTAGCCATGCCGAGCGGCAAGCGAAAGCGCGGCAAGGATGAGCTGGTGGTTGAGTTTGACGAGAAAGCTCGAAAGTATGTTAATCCCACTGCTTCATTGTCTTGTCATGTCTTGGTGGCTCTCTTCTGTCCCACGCTGGCTCACCCTCCGTGTGTGTGCACGTCCATGGTGGCAGGAAGTTCTTGATTGGCTTTCGCTCGCGGAAGCAGGCACGGATCAAGCTCATGCAGCACAAACGCGCTATGCGTGTGAAGCATGATATTGCTTTGCACCGCAAACAGGTGGGTGGGGCGGGGGTGGAAGGAGGGAGGCGGACATGTGATTGTTGCTGACAGACGTGGCAACGGTGTGTCCCTTTTGCAGCGGCGCGACAAGATCAACAGCCTGATCAAGAAGCACTCCGAGCTCCTCAAACCGCTTGCATTCTCTAAAGAAGGTGCTGGCGATGATGAAAGCGGTACGTGTGCCTGCGTGCTGATGTTCTGGGTGTGAACACCCCCACCCCATGGTGAGGTTGTTGAGGTTGTTGAGTGCTGACCTCAGCTATGTGAGCCCCCCGCCTTCGCTGACTTCAGGCGGAGACAATGCCGCTGCTGCCCCAGGAGCTGTCGTTCAACACATTGAGGACGACGAATTCTCCAAGTCGACGTTTGGTCACGGCTCGGTCACCGTGACCACCTCATTTGGCCTGCCCGGGGCGCAGCCAGCCATGCCAGCCGTCGCGGCCGCTTCAGATGATGCCACAGAGTCCGGTTCGGATGATGCAGGTGCAGACACCAACGTGACACGCACAGCCGCTGCGACAAGTGCAAGTGCTGCCCCACGCCCGGCAAAGAAGCAGCGCACTCAATCTCGGCGCCGTGGTCGGAAGGCTAAGGCTGGCCGTGGCGCACGAACTGGCACGCGCCCGGATCGGAAGCATGACAAGAAAGGCAAAGCGAAGGGTAAGAAAGGCAGGAAGGGGCAAGGCGCGAGGCG
>Ga0213833_1001539_pt1 | contig 16388 bp, 29 predicted proteins | sample SWATP21_FD_160575 | JGI IMG/M metagenome (GOLD analysis project Ga0213833, IMG submission 160575) | Coastal seawater microbial communities from Marineland, Florida, United States - SWA TP2 #1 | ecosystem: Environmental > Aquatic > Marine > Coastal | place: USA: Florida | collected 2016-08-14
GGGTTTTTTGTTTGGTGTCCCCCCCCCCCCCCCCCCCCCTTCAACTGTGGAGGCGGTATCCCGTGTTCATGCGTTTTCATGCGCGCGTGGTGCCCTCTGTGCTCTTGTGTGTTGTGGTGTGGTGTCTTGTGCTGTCTCTGGATGCCTGGCTCTGTGGCCTCCCGTCGCTGTGGTTGTCCAGCACGTTGCCAGTCAGCTGGGACACCGAACCCGTGTCGCACCGTCTTCCATGCACCCTCGCAAACTCCAACGCAAGTCTCTGTTTGAGTCGGGCGCCCACATTGTTGTGCAGCACATCTCTCTCTTGACGTGCCTTGGCGCTGCCGCGTACGTCCGTGACAACACTTCCACACGCGCGCTCCGTTCACCGTTTCTTTGCACCCCGCTGTGCGGTTGTGCGGCTGTGCGTTTGCGTTGCAGTGTCTTCTCGAGCCTCCATTTGTCCCCGCGCACCACTTGGGTGGCAACTGCCGCGATCTTGGAGCTTCCACCTCTCATGCTGGCTCTATCCCTGTCCGTTGCTGGTGTGAAGTCGGCGCTGCAAGCGCTGCGGGCAGCCGACACGCGGCTCGGTGGTTGCTTTCCGCCCCCTGTTCGGTACGGTTGGGTCCTTGTCCTTGTTTAGTTTTTGTGATCATTCGTTGGGGGTTGGGGGGGGGTCGTCGTGCAAAGTGTGCCTCAGTTGATTGCTGTCTCTCTTTGTTGGTTTGTGTCTCGCATACTCGCTTGGCTGCTTGTGGCACGCGCGCACTCACGAGGTCTCCACCACTGGGTGGTGTGTTGGTTTGTCCTGCTCTTCCCAGCTCCATACTGCGCGTTCCAATCAAACATGGCACAGCCATCGCGATGCGCTCGGTTTGCACCGATGCTGCGCCGGCACAACAGCAACTTTCGAGCGCAGGAAGTTGGCGTGATATCCCCTCCCTTGACCCTGCCTTCCAGCAAAGTCGCGGTGATGCTACTTATCCAGCGCTTGAGCACGTCACCGCCAAGATTCCGGGTGGAAAGGTCACCGTCGTTGTTGGTGATCGAGCATCCGGCGTTTCAACGTTCTTGCCGGTTCTCCTCGGTGACATCCCTTGTGTTGATGGCACCATTGCGATTGCCACCGCGCCTGTGTTGGGTGAGTTTGTGTGCTGCAACGCGCCACGGCCAACCAACAGGCCTCAGGCTCATTCAGTTTGTCGTTGATTCCCAATGCGTGTTGTATGTGTCACAGACATAGCACTTGCTTGTCGCCCGGACCACGTGCTCGTCAACCCTCACATGTCGCTTGGCGAGAACGTGTCCCTATGTGCCGACGTGGAAGACGAGCGGTGCGTAGATTGTGGCACGGCGGTTGAGTTCCGCGTGCATCGGGCCGCAGGCACAGCATGTTGGCACCGCTTTCACCGTGCCATCAATGCTTCGTGTGTGTGCCCGAAAACCACCAGCTTGCAAGCTGTGCTTGCCGCGTGCCGCATCGACGCGTCTGTGCCACGATCAGAGCGCCAGTGGGATGATGACGCATGTGCCCGCCTGAGCTTGGCTCAAAGTGCCTACAGTGACGCTCCGATTGTTTTCATCGAGGATGTGTTTCGTTTCGTTCGTGGTGACGCCACTTTTGTCGCGTCAAGTGTCCTGCAAGCGCTTTCTGGGCGAACTGTCCTTATCGTCGCAAGGACAGATGACAACTCCGGCCTCACCCCGTCCCTACTGCAACAGTTCGTTATGGCGTATGGATGTTTTGTGGGTCGTTGTCCTGACCATCCCCGCTGCGTCACAGGGCTGACCATGTAGTCATCATGGCAAACGGTGGTATTGTAACCTCTGGTCCTGCGGAGACGGTCCTCTGTAGCCAACTTGCTGCTGTTTCTGCAGCCTTGAAGTCCATGAACTTCTCAGGCCCGCAGCTTGTACCAGACACTCAGCACCAGTTGTTCGCACCGTGCACGTCTCGGCATCTCATGCTCGCGGCGGCGTCTTCACATTGCGTTTCCGTTTTCCCAGGCCGAAGTGTGTGGAAGAAGTGAGTACCGGGCGTTGTTGTCGCTGTTGCTGCTGTTGTTGTTGGGTAGCCGACACTCCCCACGTGTTGGGTTCCAGGTCATGGGCTTGGGTGCGTGCCGAAGCTTTTCCACCCACTGCGCTTGCCCAGGTGCTTGTGTCCATTGCTGTAGCCGTCGGCGCGGTAGTGTGGCGCGATGTGGAAATATTCTCCTTGGCGTCATCTCGAGTACGTGCAGTTGATGTAGTTGATGCTGTTGAGCTGAGCCTGTTTTCACTTTCTTCTGCCTGCTTGTTGGTTGTTGGTTGTTTGGGGACGCTCACATGGCGTATGCCACTGCTGCTGTACGTCCAGTCCCCGCTGTTCGGTCAATCATCCCAGGCACAACGTTTTGCGACATGGTACTTCGCCCAGCCTTTTGCGTTGTGTTGGGTGCCACTCCGAGGCATCACTCATTGCGTTTCCTCCCACAGGCTGCTGGTCGCTTGTATTGTCGGCAGTATCATTTGGGTCGCTGCCATGTGGCGATACAAGGTGCTGTGCTTGCAATCGTCGTTGTCATTGACCCTGCAAGATGGTACGAGGCGCAGTGTGTGGCGGGTGGGTGCCTGTGCTGTTCTCAACAGCTGCCAATTCTTACACAATACGCGTGCAGCCAATGCCTGCCCTTTCGAGCTGCCTCGCACGGCTAGACTCCTCGTTGAAGGAGGACAGGCTCTCGCTGCCACAATGCTGCTGTTTGTGTCCGCAGTCGTTAGCGTCGTTGTGTGCCCCGTGTCTATCGCCGGATTTTCGTTGCTCATAGTGGCCAACGGCCTTGTTGCTCGCCAATATGTACGAGCCAAGCGAGCAGGTATGACGTGGTTGTAGACGTGTGGCGTCCCCGTTGGCAATGTCACAATGGTGTGTGTGTGTGTATGTGTGTGTGAGCAGGCAACCTCGTCGTGCATGCGCTGCGACACGACATCGAGACCAAGTGGGCTTACGTGACACTTGGATGTCGCGTGTTGAAGGCGAGCGGCGCTCTTGCTCACACGCACATTCCACAGTTGCTGACGTTCCACGATCAACTTGCCTCGGTACGTCTGTACTTGGCCGTGCTTTGAACTTCCGTGGCGCAAATAACGTGGACTGTTCATTATGTGGGTTCAGACGTCGTGGAAGGTGCACGTGTTTGATCTCGTCCTTGCACTTCGAGTTTCGTGTGTTACGGGTGCGTTCGTTGGGTGTGTATTGAAACGTGAGACTTTGAGACACGGGTTCATGATCGCATGTTCCGCGTGTGCCCTCGCCAGCTTGTGCCTGTGCCGTGACAGCTGCACTCCTGTTGCTCTTCATTGACCAAGGAGCTACCGTGACAGCCTCAGGTGCTGGGTTGGCGCTTGTGTATTTGATCCACACTTCGCGCTTGATCCCAAGGTGCGGTCGACGCGGATGGTGCCCCGTCCGCTGCAGTGTTCTTGACATGTCCACCTTGGTGTCGTGGTTGGTCCACAGAATGTGTGAGACGCTGGCTTCAATCGAAGCAGTTGTGCCACTGTCCTCTGGCTTTACCACTGCACGGCGAAACTCCGTGCAGAGACCGCAGGATACAGAGTCGCAGGCCGTCGTTTGATATGTAATGTCGCATCAACTGCTGCCAGTTTTGTTTTGTTTGGAATGGAATTTATTGTATGGTTTCTGCTTTGCCGCACTTCCTGTGCTTGGTGTTGCTACTTGCTCACTCACAGTCAGTGAACGTAAACACCACGCTTCCTGTACACATGCTCAACGTTCCTGTACCCTGGTGGGTTTCGGTAGTCACTCACTTTTGCCATCCGCTTGCATCTGGCGATGAGACCTGAAGAAGGAAGCGAGCATGGGAAAAGCGGCACGAAAGCTCGCCGGGTGCTTGAGTCGCTCCTGGATCCACCCTGGAATCTTATCGCTGATGCGAGCTTGTGCATACCGCTCATCAACTAGCACGATCGTGGCAAAGTCTCCTTTGTGTCGAATCGCACGACCTGATGTGGCGGTGGGCAAGTCACTCACCACTCAAGGCTGCCCAACCGGCCAACAACCAGCCGCACGTACCAATCGACTGATTCACAGCCTTCATGCAGAGGTTCTCGTAGTACACGCTACCAGCTGGTTTTGCTATTGACTCTTTCGGTGCCGTTGTCGAGGCATGCTGCCGTGCTGTCAGGTACTGCATGCGCTCGGCAAGCTCCGGATCCTTAGAGTTTGGGTACGGGAGTCCAACGACAACAACACACCGAGCCAAGTCATCACTGAAGTTGATCCCCTCAGACATTTTCCCGCCGACCACACAGAATAGGATCGCCCCAGACCCCTGTGATAGTCACAAACCATGCAATTTATACACTCCCGAACCCGTGCGAACACAGGTAAAACAAAGCGACACCGTACCGACTCCACTGCCGACGCAAACTGGCGCCACAGTGCATCCAAGTCTTTTGAAGCGCGCGGCTCGTACAGTACCTGTCATGACGGCCAAACCTCTGAGTGCTCGTGCCCATACTGGGCACACTGCACACCCGCTACCTTTTTCCGCTTCTGCAGTCGTTCTGTGACACCTGATGCTGTGAAGTAGTCGCGAACAAACGCTGCAAAGCTGTACGACGCGACGAAACAGACCACGCCACCGGGCGTGATCTGGCAAATGTTGCATAGCAGCTGCCCAAGTTCATCAAGCTGGAACCACGCGTCAATACGCCACTGAAGAAGCATGATACGCCACCATCAAGAACAAACCTGTTTGTGACTTCGACGGTGTTTGAACGAAAAGTTGAACCGATGGCCGGATGGACCTTCGGGAAGCGACACTGTCCATAACAAGCACGCATCAGCATATGGTGTTGATGACACGTTCACAAGCAACAACAGGATGTAGCTCACCGGCCAAGAGATTCTTTTGCGGGATCACATGGCCACAAGAAAATACTCGCACCGATGACGCGTCCAAATGGCTGAACAACATGTCCACAACGTGTGATACCTGTGCGAAAGCCAGTGATGCGTGTGATCGTCTTGTTCTGAGCACAACCCCATTCGCCCAGAACAACCCACCGGCTGCATCGTCCCACCCGCAACGATAACCGAACGAGCTGCATCGACCACCTCTCGGAAATGAATGGCCGGATCCAGCATGATGCATTTCAGGCGAGTTTCGCCTGGAGAGACAAGCAAACAAAGGGGGGACACCCCCCCCCCCCCCCCCCCCATCCCCACCAGCACAAGGCCTAACACACCCTGTTCGCTAACACGGATTGTCACACGTGCGTCGTCTGTGTGAGCAGCATTCAGAGCGGTGATGAAAGCCTCCACGGATTGCATTGCGGTGGTTGATGGGCGTTGAACTTCCGCAGCTTGCGCAGCGGACGTTTTGCATTCTTCCGAATCGCTTGTGTCGCGCTTGTGGATGGTGACTTCCGGGACAAGATGGGTGAGAAACCCCTTCAACTGTGTCCAACAAGCAGCATGCAACACAGTCAACACACGAAGAAGGACACAAGGACCAACACGATGACAGCACGTACCTTCCGGGAAAGTTGAGAACGCTCCAAGTAGCGAGCGAGTTGAAACAAATCAGTTGTAAGACGCGCTTCGTGGAGCAGCGTGGCCAAACGCACAACACGCCCGCCAACGGCCCGCTGTTCCTTGCTCAGCTTTTTCGCATCCATGAATGCGAGGAGCTTGGTCAACACGAGCAGGAGCTGCTCGCAGAAGAAGCGATTCTTTCCCAGCAATCGTGACCGGTACTTTTCAACGTACGCAGTCAAGGCACGGTGGGCATTCGACGCCTGAGGCAGCCACAGCAAGTGACAAACATGCAACATGGGGGCTGACAACGACGGGACTTCACCTGTCGCTCGCCGAGACTGGCAGAATGTGAAGAGTTGATGGCATCCACCAAGTTGTGGCCTTCGTCGACGACCACAACACACTTGGACAGCTTCAACCCGATCGACTCACGCGTGTGCTTGTTCAGCAGCATGGAGTAGGGCATCGTGATCACCTGCACGGAATGAAAAACGGCAGGTGAGAACCCCATCCAACCTGCTCGACTTTGCCCACACACAACGCAACCCACCTCAGCTTCGGCGATTGCGGCACGACTCCCATAGTATGGGCACACTCCCAAGTCAGACCCCAGCTGAGCCAGCTCCTCGACATCCAGTGGCTGAGCCTGCGGCACAAAGCACATTCAATCCATATTGCATGGCGCCAGCACAACGAGTCAGATCTCACCCAAACCGAGAGTCAAGCACAGCAGCATCGACGAACCAGTGCTTGATCACCAAAGTGTGCGTCGTGCAGTGGCGGTAAGAACGGGCAGCCCCCAGTTGTGCCCCGACCTGTGCACATGAGGCGTCAGCACCCGAGAGAAGGCCGAACGATGTGCAAAGCACGAGCAGTGGCAGGGGCATGCACACTAAACCACCCACCTCGTTTGGTCTTTGAGTTTGATTGGCTTTGAGGAATGCGCTTTCGACGCGTGCGATCTTTCAGCTGTAGACACGCTTCGTTCATGCCTGCCACGCTGCCAAGCTTGCGGACATCCTTGTTGATACACAGGGCCTTGCGAGACCCCAGAGACACAACACGGAGATCGGAGCCAAACACTGTTTTCTTGGCTTCCTTCACGAACTGGCCCAGTTGGGAATGCGTGCGACTTGCGAAGATGACCTGGCCATCACGCCGAGCACCCAACCAACACTCGTACAGATCAAACAACAGGCGAAACACACAACACCAGTTCACCACACAACACACCTTGGGCAGGTACACCACAGCGTCTTCTTCACGTGCCACGGAGTCATGATCACTATCTAACAACGAGTCGCTACCCGACTCCGCCTCAACAAGGAACTCGTCTCCGTCCTCCCCCACGTGTAACTCCGCGCCCGCAGGGCTCGTAGTGGCCTCCTGAACCCGGCCATTCTTCCACTTGATGTTCGGTCGACGCCTTGAGTGGGTTGCGGAGGTCCCCGCCGCTGCACCTCGCCGAATGCGTGCCAGCCGCTTCGCGAGTGCAGCCTCTTGCTCCTGTGCCCGAGCCACAGTCCTCTCGATCTGCTTTCTGGCGCGGGTCTGCCCGAAGTTCGCCAGCCAGCTGGGACCTGCGACAGCGAGCACACGGCATGACGGGCAAGGTGGGGTGCACAAACAAGCAAGACAGGTCAACGCACAATATGCATTGCGACCAATACAACCTATTCCCAGCTCGCGTGGCGTGATCGACCCACCGGGGCTTCCTGCCTGCCTGCTACTGCTGTTGGAGCTGGTGACGGCTGCTTCGGCTGCGACTGCTGACGCGACGTCACTGCCGATGAAATCACCGCGCAAATACTGCTCACGATGCCTTCGGTGCCACAGCAGGGTGCTACAAATCAAACTGAGAGTCTTTCCCTGTCAAGCAACACGTGAAAGGCCGACATGGACTAGGGACAAGCAAAAGGACAAAAGCCCACTTTCCCAGCGCACTGCACCAAGCAACACGCACCGTGCCGGTGGGGCTCTCAAATATCCCAACCGCCCCTGCCTCAATGGTGTTATACACCTCCTGCATGAGCTGCTTTTGAATAGTGTACGCAGGGAAAGGGAACGGAAACTCGACAGCTTCGGCAGTGGGGCCGGGACGTCCACAGCGCGGGTTGCCCGCCATGCCAGCAGTTCCCATGCGTAGCCTGGCTGCCATGGTGTCCGCTTCACGCTGAACGTCAGCACCGCCCAGTGACGTGGTGGTCCTGGTTGAAGGGCTTGTCGGCTACATCCGGCGCAGGCGTCGTGGCAGTGTGTTAGCTGCACGCGGAGAGGGCGCGAACGATGTTGCACGAAGCGGAGTGCCAATTGGCGCGCGACGCGAATGTCCGTGCTGAAGTGGCTACCGCACCCATGAACTCAGTGATCTCCATGATTGAGAAAGTCCATTGTTCCAAAAGCGACATCCCACCCCCCAACTACTCAAAAGAGTAAACAACGCAGCGAAGAGCACATTGCATCGTTGCTCCGCTGCTGAACGAAAACTCACGCACTTCCACTGCTCCATTCGACTCGCAACGCTCGAGCAGGGCGGCCACAAACACAACCCACTAGCACTACACGTAGTGGGGCAGCACTTATCTCCTCAACCAAATCGCCGGCTCGCTTTGAGTTTGGAACTTCCCTTTTTCTTCGTAGCAGCCAGCGCATCAGCAGATGTAGCATGCTCCGGAGGCGCGTCGGCCTTGGACGGTCGGAATGGCACCGCGCTGAAGGTGTCGCTAAATCTCTTGAACTCTGGGTGATAGTCGAACGCATCCATCTGCGCCACACGTCACATCACACCACACCACGCCGTCAAGTCCTCTCTGTTGCCTGTTGAGGGTGAGACAGGAACTACGAAGCTGAAAACGCACCAACAACTCCACTCCCTTTCCGTGCTCCGTGCGCGCGTTCTCATACAGTGCATGGATGTCAAGCGTCAGTGTGTGGTACCTGGGGGCACAGCGCCATGGATGTGAGCCAACACGGGACTCGGTTCACCACTGCACTGGGCCACACAAGCCAACCGCACTTTTTCTCAAAGGGGCCAATGTCACGATCAAACTGGGCTGCCCAATCTTGATTCGCGGCGAGTCGTTTCTCCGCTTGATGTTTCTTCGCGTGGAGGAGCTTGAGCTGAGCTCGGTATGCCTTAACGCCCGCCTTGTCAGCCTTGATTTCCTCCTCCAGTTGTGCAAGCTGACCGCGAAGGATGTCGATCACAGAGCCAATGGCGCTGCCGTTCTGGTTCAGGAGCTGCGTCTTCTTGTGAGTCAGCTTCGACTTGGCCATCGGCTTGCGCACCGAGGATTTCCCAGCTCTGCGCGTAGACGTGCGCGATGCCATGACCACCGTGCCCCGTGTCAAGATGGGGAGTTGCCTCGCAAGCACAGGAGTGCGCGTGACCAGCGCAAGACGTTGAACAACAGGTTTCCATCATCAGACTTCCAATCAATCAAGATCACACCGGGAGTTTTTTTGGCGTAGAAGGGTCACTGCTTCTCCACCGGTCAACCCGCGAAGTGGTGCTCGCGGCGCTGCGTAATGGCAGAGTATGGGCTGCCCCGGGAAGGCTGGACCACCACCTCAATGGTGGGTGACACTGGTGGTGCCGAAGGGGATCCTTTTCTTGACGGGGTGGGTGCTGCAGTGTGTGTCGTCCTTACGCCAAAAACACATGCAGCCGCCCTCACACAACACGCTTGCACGCTTGCCCTGCTCCACTCACTCCTTGCTGCCCCACTTCCCCACGCCTCCACTCGCTCCAGGCTAGCCCCGGATCTCTGCCACCAGACTATGAGGTGTCGCACTACATTCTCACTCCTGTAGGCCGCAGGCGCACACCCAGCCACCACGACGATTCAGCGGACGCTGAACTTGTGCACGGTCTTCCAATCGTGACCACAGCAGCTGCCATGGAGCCCCCAGAGTCCACCCGAGTGCGAAGCCGGCCTCGACGACGCGCCCGAAGTGCTCGCCGCGCAAGGAAGGTCCGAACACGCTTTGCATTGCTTGTTCCAGCATCACCACGCAACTACCTCACCCTCTGACGACGCATCATGGATGTATGGATACCGTGTTTGGTTGTTGGCTGATCCACCCCCCAGACCCCTTCACCGCGACCCATGTTCCAGGTGGGTTCCGGTGTGTCGTGGAACGAACCTTCCCAGCGCCCAAGCCGGCGCTCGCACCAACCCCGAGCAAGCTCAGCGAGCACCCGCACCCGCCGCACCCACTCAAGAAGGGCAGACAGGGCGGACGACGCCAACGCCAACCTGCACACCGCTGCCCCTCCTTCCCGACGGCGTCGCCACGCAGCAAACAAACGCCGGCGTACGGCCGCGGCCGCGACCTCTGCGACCGCACGGGACTTCAACTACATCCAACGCGCCCGGATGGAGTACTTGAAGCACAGCCCGTACGCGGAGGCTGCCTGGACCCACTCACCTGTGCTCCAACGCGCCAACAACCCCCGCCACCCGCGTCGGCCTGACCAGCAGCGTGGCCGAGGGGGGCGACGAGGGCAGGGCGTCCACAGCGTGCGTGCCCGGCGTGTTGCGCAGCGCCCACAGAGCGCTGTGATCCGCCGGCGCGGCGGGGAGTCCATGCGAGGTGTGTCGTCCGGACACGATGGCCGCCAGCGCCAAAATGGGTCCGCGTTGAGTGAGACCACCTCCAATGGAAGCCGCGCAACGGATCGGCAAAACGGAGCGGCCTCCCCGCCACACCGTGTTCCACATGGCGTCGGGTTGCTGCCTCGAGGTGTTGGTCCAGAGCTGCTGATGCTCACGTCTTTTGTTGTGCAGTCAGACGAGCGGTTGCAGGAGTACGTAGTGACAGTGTGCCGTTGCCATGCCATTGGTGTCGCCTTGTGTCCCGTACTGTGACGTGACATGCATGGTGTGATGCGGCATGTGGACTGTGGCCGGCCAGGTACTTGGAGTTCTCACAGGGCGCGCGCCACACCCTCTCTCAGCTGGACGCGACGACCCCTGCCGCTGCACATGACGAGCAAAGTGACGGCACAAGCCATCAGTCCAGGTTCAACCACACTCTCGATCAGTACGAGGCGCTGCTGCTGCGCACTCGTGCAGTGATGGTGCGTGCACAGCACCACGCCGAAAGCCGTGCCGCCACACGCATACAGGCCGTGGTGCGGGGACACGCTGCACGATGCAGCCACGACACGGAACACGGCGCCACCCACCACGCTGTTACCATGCACGCCAACAACAAGGGTGCCATGCCAGCACCCATGTCGTTGACCAGCACATCCACATCCACGTCCATGTCCATGTCCACGTCCACCGCCCCGGCCTCACCGCTGCCTCGCCGACCTAGTGGGCGGTCCCAACACAAGCGTGAGGCCGTGTCCGTGTCCAGCCCCACGCGCCGCCCCGGAAGAACACTGCGCAAGGCGGCGCCACGCCCACCGTCGCCACCGCCATCGCCACCGCCATCGCCATCGCCATCGCCGCCGCCGCCGCCTTCGCCACAACCCGACGCCGACGCCACACGGGAGGTAACGGAGTTGAGTGACAACTACAGCGACAGCAGCGACAACTTCAGCTCCGACGGTGAGCACGACGGCGACGACAACAACGGTGCCTTTCCTCTGCACACCACCACGCCACCGCCAGCCACGCAAGCAGGCGGCGAAAGGGATGCAGCGGCGGCAGCCGTTCGCATTCAGTCCTTGGCGCGGGGTGTGTCGGCGCGTGGTCGTGTGGCGATGCTGCGACAACAGAGCCGCCATTGGCAGATGCGAGAAGGTGCCGCGGTCACGATTCAGCGCCACGCCCGTGGCAGACTGGCCCGAACGCACAGCAAGCAGCTGATGCAGCAGCGCCGGGAGCGCCGCATTCGTGACATCGGCATCAAGCGAGAGAAGGCGGCCGTGGAGATCCAACGCCACGCCCGCGGCAAGCTCGCGCGCACCTACAGCAAGCAGCTCATGCAGCAACGGCGCGACGACCAGCGCCAGCGCCAACGCCAACGCCAACGCCAACGCCAAAGCGACGCGGCAACGTGTGTACAGCGTCACGTGCGTGGGCGGCAAGCTCGACACCGTGTGCAGCACCAGCGGCGGCGCCACACTGCCGCGACATGCATCCAGCGCCACGCACGGGGTGCGGCGGCGCGGGAGAAGCAACGGCGCCAACACACCGCGGCGACATGCATCCAGCGCCACGCACGGGGTGCGGCGGCGCGTCAGCGAGTGGCAGCGCGACGCACGCGACACACGCGGCGCACGCAGGCGGCGACGCACATCCAACGCCATGCCCGTGGACGAGCGGCTCGCCGACGCGTTGTCGTGCTGCAGGGACGGCGCGAGCGCCAGCGGCAAGCAGCCTTGGTCGCGGAGCGGGAGCTGCAGATCCAGCGGCGCAGTGCGGCGGTGGTGCCCATCCAGGCCCTTGGCCGCGGCTTCATCGCCCGACAGAGAGTGGCACAGAAGAAGAAGAAGATGAAGAAGAAGCAGGAGGAGGAGGAGGAGGAGGAGGAGGAGGAGCAGGCTAGGGACAACGCTGCAGCCACCACCATCCAACGCCATGTGCGGGGGCGTCAATCGCGTGCGCAACAACAGCGCCGTCATGAGGCGGCACGAAACATTCAACGGACGGGGCGGGGCTCCATGGCTCGCAGGCGAGTGGCAGCCATGCGACGCGACAAGGAAGCTCAAGTTCAAGCCGCGCAGCAGTGTGACACTGCTGCTCGCAACATTCAACGCGTGGGGCGGGGCTCCATGGCTCGCAGGCGAGTGGCAGCCATGCGACGTGAGGACGCTGCTGCCCGCGTCATCCAGCGCTCCAGCAGCAGGTTTGTCCTCCGCAGCCGGGAGGCGCGTGCCCAACAGGACCAACAGCAGGTTCAGCGCGAGCAGGACCATGCAGCGACCGTGATTCAGCGCCATGCCCGTGGTGCCTCGGATCGACGCCGAGTGGCGGACCTCCGCCTCCAGCGTCGCCGACATGACGCAGCGACGGTGATCCAAGCACAGGGTCGCGGCTACGTCACCCGGCGCCGTGTGCACTCCGCCAACAACGCGCGACGACAAGCCGCCGCCACCACCATCCAGCGCCGCACCAGAGGCATGGCAGGGCGCCAGCGCGTCACGAAGCTGCGATACCACAAGGCAGCCACGACCATCCAGTGCCGCGCTCGCGGTGCTCAGGCGCGTCATCAACTATCCCAACAGGTTCGTTTCTTGTGGAGGGGTTTGGCTCTTCCTCGTGCTTCCGTCTGTATGTCTGTGTGTGTGTGTCTGTCTCTCTCTCGTTCCACCTCTTCTGCTGTGTGTCTGGACTTGACAGTGTCTGTGGCTGACATTCTGCTCATAATAATGGGCCGTGTGTTGACTGACGTCAACGTGTGCGGCTGCAGAAAGCTGCCGCTGTCAGCATTCAGGCACAAGTGCGGGGAAGGCAGGCTCGAGGCCACGTGCGTGAGCTGCGCAAGGAAAAGGCGCAGCAGATGCGCGTGCAGGCCGTCCAGAACATGCAGCAGAGAGCGGATGACAACAAAGAGGCGATCGTTCGCATGAAAGGCGTGCTGCATGCCCGACTGGGTGATGATGCCACGGTGCCCAGGGCTGCTGCGTTGCCTCGTCCGTTCGATGCACATGAACTCAAGGTCCGGGCGGGCCACGTTTGTCACTGCGGACTGCGTATGTACCATCCACTCAACCCCGTTCGATGTTGTTGCAGATTGCCAAAGAAGCCGTGGCTCGCGTCGACGCGAACACCTTCGCACGGCTTGCAGCCTTCACTCAACCAAATGACACGCTCTCTGGAGTGGCTGCATGTGTACGTTTCGCGTAGCTGCCGCTCACTGTGTCTACTGACGCACGGTGCCACTCCACACTGCGGTGTGCACGACAGGTATGCATCGCGCTACGCGTTGCTCCTTCCTGGGCTGTCCTGCAGGAGTTGTGGAAGTCTGGCTCTTTCCAGGAGTATGTGAACGTTGCGAAGCCTGCTGACCTCCGGGTGCGTTGTGTGTCACTCTGTGCATGCGGTGTGCAAAGTACAACAACTGGGTCGCGGTGGTTACGTCATATGTGGGTGTTTGCGAATGCAGACAACGCACCAACAGGCTGCTGGCAACATTGCTCGGCGGTACAACCTGCTTGATGTCGCTTTGGAGTCCAATGAAGAGGCCATCACGGCGTTGATTCGGTGGCTGCTGGCATTCTTTGGGCCCTTCATGGTGGCACTTCCCTCCCAGCTTCACTTTGGAAGCATGGGGCGCCTCGGTGTGGACAGCACCGTCGACGATGTCGACATGTTGCAGCGCCGTGCGCCCCTGCTGGGCATGTCGGAGAGCGACAGGCTTGGACTTGTTCACGAGTCCAACTCTGCGATGCAGGTATGTGTGCGTGGTGCCGTGTACCTATGTCCCTTGTGTCCCTGATCCCCACGGCGTTGTGGACTGGACACAGCGAGCGCTGTCAACAAGACAAGACTTGTTGCGGGACAGCTCGACCTCGCCTCCGGGTGGAGAATTTAAAACACTGGGCACGGCTCTGGCGTGTCTTGAGGCTGCCCGTGCCGACCTGGTGTGCTTACACCCGCGTTGCGTGAGGGCTCTCTGTGACACGGACACACCTTCTGAAGTTGTGGCGTCCGTGTGCACCGCGGTACGCGTTTGGGTTTCGTTCCATGGTTATCTGCTGTTGTTTTTGTGTGGGACCCATACAAACATTGCATGTGTGAGCTGACACACGTTGTTCGGATCCGCCTCATTGTTGCCTTGGAGCAGGCCGCTACGTTGCATTCCGTACACCCAGCATGGCCCCGTGTTGCGTCGTTCTTGCAGTCGCCCGACTTTCTGCTGCGTGTCATGGAACTGCAAGGACACCAAGTGGTTGTACGTGTGTGCTGTTGCTGCTGCCATGACACGTGGTGTCATGTCGTTTGTTTTGTTTTTGGTTGTTGTCGCCGTGACCTGAGATCTGGACTGACCCTGCTGTACGTGACACAGCACGGTAACGTCCAGGCTGCTCGCAAGCTGCTTTCCTCCTCAACCCATGTTTCGTGGTCGGAGTCGCACAACGAACCACTTGCGGGGATGGTGCGTCCAATCTAAACAGCGACGTGACGAGTTCGAACCGCGTGCTTCTAAACCTGTGGTGCATGTGGGGTTTGGTTCGTCGTGTGAGCAGGCGTTGCAGCGCATCCACAGGTGGGTGATGGCACTGGTCACGGCAGTGCACCATGTGAATACGTGTGCTGCGCTTCCGGCGGACGAAAGACAAGCTTCCGGTGAAGGTGGGGCAGTTGACGCGCTGGTCAGCGTGCCTCCGACGAGTGGAGTCGCGGAGAGTGAAGGATCTCCAGGCGAGTCTGGTTCCGAAGGTGGCGGGCTGTCCCCAGGCGAGTCTGGTTCCGAAGGTGGCGGGCTGTCCCCAGGCGAGTCTGGTTCCGAAGGTGGTGAACTCTCCCCAGGCGAGTCTGGTTCCGAAGGTGGTGGGCTATCCCCGGGCGAGTCTGGTTCAGACGGTGGTGGGCTATCCCCGGGCGAGTCTGGTTCAGACGGTGGTGGGCTGTCTCAGGGTGCACCCGGGGGATTGGGCCACACTGCAGCTGCGCGAGACGATGACATCTATGTCAAAGAAGTTCTATTGTAATGCAGTGCGCGCGTGTTTGTAAGCCTAGACTGTAGGAGACACTGCTACTGAACGACCTCCCGTCTGAGCTCTTCGCAATGCCTGTTCTACTCGCTGCAGTTCTCCGAGCAAGGCCTGCCGCATGCACAAACGCCCGTCACCGTGGGCAAACGCAAACGAACACATGCACGCAATGCACCCGCACATACCTCGACATGCTTTTCCATTGTGGCGTGTTGCTGCAGTTCAAACGGAAAGTTGGAGTCGTATTTGTAGTCTGGCCGTGGCGGCGCACGAGATCGCATGTCAGCCGCTTGCGCGACCATCGCTTGGACCTGGGTCATGGTACATGGAAGTGGGAGCAGAGTACAGCGAAGTCAATTCGGCTTGCTCGCTCGCACGCGTCGTAGTGTGCAGCGACAAGCGTGCACAAGGGCAAAGTACCTGTTTCTCTCGTTCAGCCAGTGCAGCAGCTGCTTTGGTGACTTCTTGTGTTCGTCGATGGTGTTCTTCGTGCGCCTTGATCGTGGCTTCTCGCACGGCACGGCGTCGATCTGCAATCGACTTGGCCAAGCTTTCCTTGGCTTCGGCCAATCTGCTCCTTCGTGCGCCAAGTTCCTCCTCTAATGTCTCCACCTAAGCGCATCACAACCAGGGTCAGGTATTACAGCCACACTGCATGTGTGGGCATGCAGCACGATGTCGCGACGCACGGATGAAATCTTGGAGGACAACGTGGCGTGCAGCTGCTCGAGAGACAGCTCTGACGACCAGTGCTGTGCGCCTGCCTCGTCGGTGGAAGGCGAGGAAGCGGGTGTAGTAGGAGTGCCGGGAGCAGCTTGGAGTTCATCCCGTTGCTCTCGCGCGTGCTTGATCTGTGACCGCAGCTCTTCCAACTGTCTCGGACAGGCAGCGAAAGCATGAGTACAAACAGCAACACCTCACCCACAAGTTGCCCTCGTTTCCCTATTGACGGTAGTGCATGCGTACCTGCTGTCGTCGTTGTCCAAGCCATGCCTCTCGCCGGCGAACAGCCATGGGACCCACTGTGGGTGACGAAACAGGCGAAGCAACCACCAGCAGCGCATGCTTCGAGCGTGTGCCAGAGACTGCACCCCCACGAGGCGCATACGGCGCGCCATGGCCAGTAGACATCGGAGAAACATCACGTGATCGCTGAAGGGTTGTTGTATTGGCTTGGTGAGGAATGGCTGTCGGCAACGCAGCCTTGGACAGTAGCGTTGCTACCTCATCGGTTTGAGCAAC
>Ga0213833_1001540_pt1 | contig 16383 bp, 21 predicted proteins | sample SWATP21_FD_160575 | JGI IMG/M metagenome (GOLD analysis project Ga0213833, IMG submission 160575) | Coastal seawater microbial communities from Marineland, Florida, United States - SWA TP2 #1 | ecosystem: Environmental > Aquatic > Marine > Coastal | place: USA: Florida | collected 2016-08-14
CGCTTGGTCGACCACGAACCAGTCTCTGAGTACAAGACCGCTCGAGTTGCTAATGAGATGAGTGTGGATGCACGGCGTTGTGGACACCCGTATGTCGTGTTGGGTGACACCTGTCTGACTGGGTTTGTACTAAACTTTGTAGACCTGACCATGTGGTTGTATCATAAATACACTAGATGTTACCCAAGAAACAATACAGGATTCGATTTTCTTTGTTTTTTCTTGCACCGGGTGCAGCAGCTCTGCTCAGTGCCGGCTCTTTGCCTGCGTCTGAACCCCCTTTGTCCACCACTGCGGCGTTTGAGGCGCTTGCAGTGGTCTCCCATACGAGGTGGCTGTGGGTTCCGGTGTGGTCGCACAACCAGTGCCTGTAGTTACACCTTCTCTGCCGTGGCTTCTACTGCTGTTGCTGGGTTGACAAGCTTTTCTTTTTTTGGCTCCCAACAGACGAAAGGCCATGGCCGCCTCGGCTGCTCGCTTCCGGCTGGGCCTCGCCTCATCAGATCCATCACGTTTCCGTGACAGAGTGTCTTATGACACACACGCCACAGCCGAATCGCTGCTGGCGGACTCGAGCTTCCGGCGAGGCCTGCCGGCCTCCAGCCGCTTTGTGTCGCGCTACGGCCGTGGTCGCAGCGCCACCAGCGGCAGCGGTGGCGGCAGCGGCACGAGCTACCACCACCACAGTGGAGGCTCTTCGCTGGACGTCACCGACGACAACCCGACGCGGCCCACCGACTCGAGTGTGTCCTCCCCGTTGGTCCACAGACGTGATGTGCTACCGCCGAACCTGCCCGGCACCCGCTCGATGAATGGTGTGCCGAGTCCACCACACCATCACCATCACCACACCACCCGCAGCCCCACCACACCACCCGTGGCACACCACCACACAGTGCCAGCAGCGTACGACGCCGCTGCCGGCTCCTCGTCCCTTGCAACGAACCTGTTCCCTGTGTCGTCACTCAGCCATCGTGATGGCGACGCTGCGGCCACCGCTGTCCCGGGAACAGACCCCATTCGCATGGACGGCGACTACAAGGGCCGCGGTCTGAGCACGCGTGCCATGATGGCGTTGTGCAACCAACTGGGTGCGTCCCCTGCAAGGGAAAGCTTGACCCGTCTGGATGCGTCGTCGAATGGGTTCTGGGACTCCGCCATCATCAATCTGTCAGCCGCGCTACACGTGTGCCCGCGTCTGACATACCTCAACCTCGGTATGTATGCCCCCTGCCGCCGTCAACTTGTTCTTGGCGTGGACGTGTAGCGGCCGTATCAACACTGTGTGGTTGCGCTGTTCGGTACTGATACTTGCACTTGAACGTTGGTCGTGGGTCGTGTGTCTGTTTTCGTGTCTGTGCGCATGCTTGCTTGCTGCGGGTGTGCATGCCTGCGTACTTGTGTGCCCTGCAGCCCGCAACAATTTGTCCGTTGTCGGAGCAGCCAAGCTTACTAATGCGTTGACACGCCGCGGAAACGTGATCCACACCCTTGATCTTGCCGGCAATCGCGTTGGCAACCCTGGCTTCGCGGCTATCTGCGGCATTCTCAGTGAGCGCCACTGTCGGCTTCTGTCACTTGATGCCTCTGCGAACTATTTGCGAGAAGAAGCTGCACACAGCCTACACCTCGCCCTCAGGTTCGTTCCCCGTCGTTGTGTGTGGTCGTGATTTGCATGAGTTGTGTTGTTTCATGCGATTCCGACTCCCCTCTTTGCCTCACCCTGTGACTGTGTTGTACCCACGGCTGTGCGTGCGCCTCTTGCTGTACGCGCGCCCAACCACACACACAAATACACGCACAAACAGGCACTCTGTCGCCCTCCGTGCCCCATCCCTGCTCCACGTTGACGTGTCCAACAACTTTTTGCAGGCAGAGGGCGGCGTGTCGCTCGGTCTGCTCTTGCGCTCCAACCACGGCCTGACCTCACTGAACGCTGCCGCGTGCTACTTGAAGCACGAGGGTCTCGCGGCCATCATGTCTGCCCTGCACACCAACCACACCTTGGCTCGACTTAACGTGGCGGACAACGTGTTCCTGCCGCGAACGGCTGCCTGCGTGGCGGACATGCTGGCCGTGAACACGAGCCTCACGTGGCTCAACATCGGCGGGGCTGTGCGAGGGGCTGGCTCAGGCGATGACGACTACGAGGCCGCCCCCGCACTCAGCACCTCGCAGGTGGTGGGTGACAGTGCCGCCACATCAACATCAACCCCACGCGCAGCTGCATCGACCACGAAGAAGAGCCAACCCCCGTCGTTCATGGCGTACGGCGGCAGTCTTACGGCCAGTCCGGGGATGGGCGATGCAGGGTTGGCGACGATATCACGTGCGCTGCTCAACAACCAAGTGCTGGTGCACCTCGACGTCAACACTCACGCCGTCACCGCCCCTGCTGCGTTGGCGTTGTGCTCGCAGCTAAAGGTGGGCGGTTGTGCTGGCACCTGAGGTAGTGGGTTGGCATGCTGTGCGCGTCACCCTTCTCGTGTTGTTGTTGTTTTGTGTGTGTGTTTGTTTTGGTTTGTTCTTTGTTTTGCTGCGCGCAGGACAATCCGTCGTTGACGTCGCTCGTCCTGGATGCCAACGCCCTCGTGGACGCGGGGCCCCAACTGTTGGCCGCTGTGGTGGCCGCGACCACCCTCACACAGCTGTCTCTGGACGGCTGTGGCCTGTCGAACGATGCTTCCTCCCGCATCCAGGTGCGTGACGCTTGACGTGTTGTTCGTGTACACTCCACTCCTTCATCATGCCCTGCGCTTCGCGTGCCTGCCTGTGGTTCTGCTGTTGTTGCGCTGGTGTTGCTTTTTCGAGTGCCGTTTCTGGTCGTTCACTGCTTTCTTTTTTGCTATTGTTGGTGTGCATGGTCGTGTTGTGCCCTCCATCGTGCTGTTTGATGCTGTGGACGTGCTGTCCTTGTTCCTCTTCTTTTGCACCTGCACGCGCATTTTGTGTCGGTCTGGTGGTGTGGTGTCCCTACCATCCCACGCCACAGGCCGCGCTCGCGAATAACGCCGACCTTCTGGCGGTGGAGCAGGACAAGGACCGCCTCCGAACGTCGCAAGAACACGCTGTGGCCGCGTCTGCCGCCCTCAACGACGACATCCGCCGGCTGCAGCGCCAAGTGGCAGAGTCAGATGCCAACAACACGCTGCTGGTGGCGCGCAGTGAGGTGTCTGCACAAGCGGCCGCAGAAGCCAAAGCCAAGGCAGAGGTGCGTGTGTTGCACACGACACGACACACACGACACGACACGCACACATGACACGACACACACACACATATCGCGACACTGGTGCCCCTTCGGTCGATCTCACGTTGCACCTTGCCCGTGCCCCCCTGCACACACACACACACACACACACACACACACGCGCGCGCGCGCGCGCGCGCGCAGGCCGCGGAGGCGAACCTTGCAAGCATGGAGTCGCAGGTTTCGTCCCTCCGAGCGGAAAAGCAGCGCCTGGCGAAAGAACTCGCGCGGTCACAGCAACAGCGGCGCGAGACGTCCCAGCGCCTGCTCGAAGTCGAGTCCAGTGTCGGCCTGGCCAAGGCGCGTGTGGCAGCCAGTGAAGGGACGCTTGCCACCGTCACCACGCAGCAAGAGTATCTCCAAAAGGAAGTGGACAGCCTGGCGGCCAAGAAGGCTGAAGTTGCCGCGCAGACCGAGCTCGCTGCCGCGAAGAAGGGTTCGTTTGTGTGTGTGCAATCCCCCCATCCATCCGTCAGGATGTTGTCTGCCGTTGTCTTGTTGCCGACGGCCCCAGCACCCGTTGTGGCTGACGATCCATCCATTGTGTTGTGGCGTGTGCCTTCGCGTTTCCTTCCTCCCCACCTTCACCCCCGCCTCTCCATCACGCACACAGAGGGGTTGGAACAACGAATTTCCGCACTGCGTGAACGCGAGGAGATGGCGTCCACCACCATGGTGGCGTCAGAGCGAGCCGTCCAACGCCTGCATGCCGAAGCGGCTGTCCTCACCAACGAGTTGGAGGCGCAGCGAGACCTAAAGCAACGTGCAGAGCGAGCTGTCGCCCAGGTATGCACACGCCCTGTGCATGTGTGTGTTGTTGTTGCTGCTGCTGCTGTTGTTGTTGTTGTTGTTGTTGTTGTTGTTTGTACCTGTGTTCGTCAACACCCTAACCGGACCTCACCCCACACCACACGCGCGGCGCAGAAACAAGCGGAGTTGGAGCTGACCCAACAAGAACTGCGCGACGCTGGCAAGCTCGCCCCCGCCGCAGGCGCTCATCCGCAATCCGCCGCGAACCAAAACCTGCGAGACCAGGTGGAGTCGGCTCGAGCGCGTGTGGCGCAGCTGCAAGACACGTACGCACAATTGCAGGACGAAGTCAACACGACACGTGAGGCCGTTGCGGACGCTGAAGCTGCGGCGCTCAAGGAGGCGGCAGTTGCTGGTGTGACGGCGCAGTCCGCTGCAGAAGTGTGGGAGGCGCTGCAAGAGACGTCACGACAGGAAGCGGAGGAGCGGGAGGCGTTGGAGCAAGCGCGGAAGGAAAAGGTTGCCGCGGTTAACGACCTGGGGGTGTTGGAGAACATCGTGGTGCAGCTTCGTCGACTCGGTTACGTGGTGCGTAGTTGCGGGGTGATAGTTGCTGTTGCTGTTGCTGTTGCTGTCCTTTTGCCCCCCCCCCCCCCCCACCCACCTTCCTGCCGACGCTCGGATGAGTTGCACTTGTCTGTGCTACGCGCGTGTTGCTGCTGCTGCTGCTGCCACTGCTGCGCCCGTTGCTTCGGCTGGGTGGCCGTACTCATGCTTTGACGTGTGTTGTGGATGTTGTGTGGCGTTTGGTGTGGTGGTGTTGGTGCTGTTGGTTTGCCTGTTCCGTTGTTGTGTTCCCTGCGGTGTATGTGGCACACACGCGCGTACACCGTCCTCTACCTCTCTCGCACTCGCTCGTCTCCACCTCCACCAACCTTAACCCCTTCCCCGGGCCAGCCTCGTTCCATGTCAGAGATGCGTGCCATCGTGGAGGAGGCACAGGATCGCCTCGCCTCGCCACCCGCTGGTGCTCGTGCACGCACCGTCCCAACTGCGACGGTGGGCACACAGGCCGACATCCTTCCTGCGTCCCTCGCACCTGCCGCGCTGCTCAGCCCCACCTCCACCATCTCCACGCCTGTCCCGTCTCGCTCTCGTCGGCGTGGCCGGGGTCGTCGCAGACACAGACGCCGCAGCCGCAGCCGCAGCCGCAGCCGCAGTCGAAGCGGAAGCGCGAGCGCAGGGAGTGGCAGCGATCGGGGTGGCATCGTGGATGACATCATGGCGGACCGCCATGGTTCCGGCATGGACAGCTCCACCACAACTGCTGGTTCAGGCTCCTCCACGAGCGGCGGCAGCACCGTGAGTGACGACGCCTCGCGGTTTGCCTCCCCCGGCTCGCGCACGGTGACTTCAGCCTCCGCACAACAACAGCCACAGCCAGCGGATGTGCCCCCGCAGGAGTCCACCCAGGTGGAAGCAGGCCGTCGCCAGCGTGAACTGGAAGCAGCGCAGCAGCAGCAGCAACAACATCAGCAGCAACAACATCAGCAACAACAACAAGCGGCTGCGGAGGCTGAACGGTTGCGACAGCAGGCGGAAGCGGATGCACGCGCGCGTGAGCAAGTGGAAGCCCGGGCGAAGGCTGCGGACGAGGCAGAAGCGAAGCGACGCGCAGAGGAGGATGCGCGAAGGCAGGAAGAGCAAGCCAGGGCGGCAGAACAGCAGGCAGCAGAGGACGCACGGCGGCGGGAAGAGCAGCAGCAGCGGCAGGCGGAGGTTGAGGCCAAGGTTCAGGCTGCTGCTGACGCGAACCAGTACAACTCCACGCCTGTGATGGGCGCAGTGCCGTCGACGTTGTCGTCAAACCCAGCGTTGGAGGCGACCGGCCCGTCGCAAATGCTGCATGACGGAGGTGCGTCGCTGGCTGGCTTGGTTGGGTTGGGCACAGCATGTGGCGATGCTGACTGTTCGTTTCGTTGGTGTTGTTTTGTTTCTTCGGGCTGTTGGCTTGTGTCCCTCCTCACCACCAGGCTTCTTCGGGGTGAAGCGCTGGAACCAAAAGAAGTTCCTGCGGCGCTACGTCCGAGTGGTAACTACCACGCCCTCCCAAGCAACCAGCGCTCGTGACGCAGCGCCCGCTTCGCTCGGCCCACAACACACCTTGGTGGTGTCCCTCCATGAGCCCGGCGATCCGGCGGCGCTGGTGCCGATTCGAAACCCGCAGCCATTGACCCTTGAACGACTGCCGCTTGTCAATGTGGCAGACATTCGTGCCGGACCTCCTGCCGTCATCAACTACCCCTTCTGCGGCAAGACCTCGTTCAAGCGTGCGTGCTATGGGATGGGTGGGGGGGGGGTGGGGGTGGGGAAGAGAGTGGAGTAGTTGTGGTGTGATATTCGTGGCTCGTGCGGGTGTGAACACGCGGTGCGACCCCATTCCCCTGTTTTGTGTTGTGTGCTCATCGACTCATCGTTCCTTTGTTTTCCTTTTTTTTCATTTGTTTCTCCGTTCTGTGGTGGGTACGGCATGCATGCTGTGGCGGTGTGTCGCTGCCAGATCGCTTGCAAGGCGAGTGCTTCGTCCTGACCCCGGAGAACGACACCGAAACGTTGGAGTTTCGGGCACGAAGCGACCTGCAGCGCAACGAGTGGGTGCAACAACTGGATCGCCTGTGCCCCCATGCGTGCGTTTCAGGCCTGGCACCCGACCCAGGCATGTCCCGCTCGCGTTCCAGCAGCAACGCGGAGGTGTCCGTGCATGACTTCACCGATTCCGATGTGTACGTTCGTACGGAGCATGCGCCGCGTTGTATGTGCCGCCGACTCGTGGTGGGGCGTGAGTGGTGTTGGCCCGCTAGTTTGGTGTGTGTTGATGTGTACAAGGACAAGGGGTGTGCGTGACTTGGCGTCGTGTGTGCATCCTCACGCGTGTCGTCCCGCCCGCCCGCCAACATGATCCACAGCACTTCCGCTGCTGGTGTTGCCGTGCCAGCACCACCGCCTGAGCATGCGGAGGTACCAACGGAAACGGTGGATGCGGCGCGATCACGCACCCATCACGTGGCATCTGACCACACTGCTACTACCGATGGCGTGGGTGCGGGTGCCAGTGCGGGTGCTGGTGCCGGGGCGGGTGCCGGTCCGGGTGTGGGTTCAGCACACAACACAAACCCCGTAGGATCCTCTTCATCGGGCCACCTCGAGCATCAGGTGGACGCACCGATGAATTTGGCGCTTGCTGGAGCAATCGTAGCAGCCGGTGGTACGTTGTTGGTGTTGGGCGTTCGATGGTGCTCCGCTGTTGTGGGCTGTTGTCGGTGTTGGAATGTGCACGTCGGAACTAAACAGTTTTGTTTGGTGTTCTTTGTATGACTTGATTGTGTGTTTGTGTTGTGGCATTTGGTTGGAGTGACACCAGTGCCATGCAAGGTCAAGGTGGCGTCTGACAAGGACTGGTATCGCGGAGACGTGTTCGTGTGGGTTTCTGGCGATGAGGGTTCGCAGTATTTGAGGTGGCAGCCAGGCTCCACGAAGCCACAGCCTGTGAACCTGGGTCAGTCAGAGTCCGGCAAAAACGTGCTCATGCACTACCCAGATTCACAAGCCATGCCTCTGTTCATCATCCAGGACATCATAGTTGGAGCACCCGCCAAGTACGGTGACGTGTGGTGCAACATGATCTGTGACCTGCGCCTGCTAGTGTGCATCGATGGCCTGTTGTTCCGTTCCGTGTCCATGAGTACAGTGGATCCTCACGTTTGCCTCTCGTTTCGTTGTCGCGGTTGTGATTGTGATGATGGGGGACACTCTGCGGTGCCCTCTCTCTCTCTTCGGTCCAGGTTTTCGTCGTCGTTCTTTGGGCGCAAAGCCGTGCGAGCGATGCTTGAAGCTACATGCTTTACCGTCAGTGTCAATGCTGACACCGACAACATGGACTTCCAGGTGTGTGAGCAGCAAAACACACGCTCACCAGATGAAGTGGTATCGCGCGACATGTTCGTCGAGGCGCTGCGCTCGGTGCTTGGAAACCAAGTTCGCCACACCCAGCACGGGCTCACACCCTCCATGTCAGTTTTGTCCGCAAAGTCGCTGAACGTACGTGTAGCGCCCCTCGGCGGGGCTGTTGTCGCGGGGGTTTGGGCGTCTTCCATCTGCCCGTGGTTTTTGTGTGTGCTGTGCCCATCGCGATGTGTGGGTGCGCCTGGTGCTTCCACTGTGCCTCCGCTGTTGCCGTTGTGTCCACGCTCCTTACGAGCTTGTTGTCGCCCTTGCCCGTGGGTGTCGTCAGTTTGACCCCAACGGCATGGATGTGTCGCGACGATCGCGCCTGGGTCAGAACATCCCCGAGCCATTCCCAGAAGAGACAGAGCACGATGTCATGGCCGAGACCTCCCCCACACTCCGTGACGATGGTGGGTACGCCATCGACGTCGACACCAACGTCGGTGCAGGTGCCGACGCCTTGGCCATCACACCCCACGAAGAGGCACCTCCTGGGGGCAGTCGCCAACCGCCGCCCCCCAGGGACCCTCCCCCACGCCTCTCCAACAACGTCGCGGATGCCCATGATGCCCGCGATGCTGGTCAAGCCCAAGCCCAAGCCCAAGCCCAAGCCGCTCGTGATGCGCAGCGTGAGCGGCAGCGTGAACGTCAGCTGCAACAACATCAGCAACAGCAACAACAACGCCAGCGCGAACACGAACGCGAACGCGAACGCGAACGCGAACGCGAACGCGAACGCGAACGCGAACGCGAACGCGAACGCGAACGCGAACGCGAACGCGAGGCACAGCAAGAGGCACAGCGCGCTGCGGAGCAGCGGCAGAGGGAGATGGAGCAGGAGCAAGAGCGGTGGCGTCGCGAAGATGAAGCGAAGCAAGAGTGTCGAGAGGCGCGACTGCGCGAGGCTCGCGCTCGCAGAGAGGCCGAGGAAGCCAAGGCCAAGGCCCTTGCCGCGGCTGCAGCTGCAGAGGCAGAGAGACGAGCCGCGGTGGCAGAGGCAGAGGCGCAGGCGGAGGCGGAGGCGGAGGCGGAGAGACGGGCAGCGGCAGAGCGACAGCAACAAGAGGCGCAGCGACAGCAAGAGGCACAGCGACTCGCGGCGGAGCGCCAGGCTGCTCCCACTCCCGCACCCGGACCCGCACCACCGCGCCTGGAACGGGAACCTGACCCGCAGAACCTGTCGCAGGATGACCTGGAAGCCATCAGCGACGTGTTGTGGGAGATCCTGACGAACCTGAACCTGCATGAGGGCGGCAAGGTGCCGACGTACCGGGTGCTGCGCGAAGAGGTGTGCACCCGCATGCAGCGCGCGCTGGTGTCCAAGGCGTGGCGGAGGTGGTTCAGAGAGCAGGTGCAGCTGCAGTTGGCGCACATGGAGCAGATGCACGCGGAACAGGATACCCAGGCTCAGCACAATGCGGACGACAACGAGTTTGGGCAGTACGACTATTAAAGAGAGGACGGGGGAGTGTGGACTTGTTGGGTGGTGTGTGGTGTGTGTGGTTGGTTGGTTGGTTGGTTCGGTTGGTTGGTTCGGTTGATTGGTTCGGTTGACTTGCTTTGATGAGTTGAAAACCCTCCCCACGCAAACTCTCCAGCATCCACATACGCATACACCACACATGAAACGGACACACACACGCATCGAAACATTCTGTACCTCCAGCCTGTGTGCACCTTACACACCACACGGTCACAGGTCGCAGGCGTCTATGCGTCCGTGTCCACCTGCTGTGCCTTGACTAGTTCAGCCAGTTTCTCCATCCCAGCCGGTGAGCTCAAGTCCATGTCAAGCATGTCTTGGGGCAGCGCGTGATGCGCGACAGCACTAAACATCACCCCCTTCTCGCTCTCCACCACGCGAAACACCGGCAACTCCAACGTCCCGGGGCTTGACTCTACTGTGACCTCCTTGCTTTCGTCCGATCCGCCCACGGCACCAACCCCGCTTGTTGCACTGTCTCTGGTGTGCTCAGCATGACTCGCCATCGGGGCTTGTTCACTGCCGACTGCACAGCCGGCTGCACTGGCGAGGATCTCAGGCCAACTAAACAAAAGCGGGTCCGTGTCACCTCCTAGCACGTTGAAGTCGATGATCCAGGGCCGCTTCGCCTTGTCCACGTACACATCCATGGTGTCTGTCGTCACAGCGGCACCACAACATGAGAGGAGAGAGGTCCAGTTTAGCTACTGTGCAGCCACAAGTGTATCGGTACAGTCTACACGCACAACTAGCAAGGGGAAACACATCCGCTACTCGATCGGAGAAGAACGTTTCGATCACCGCACGCAGCTCTGGCACTTGTGGCGGTAGGTACTCGTGAAACTGCCTGCAATTGCGCTGTGATATGGCTGCCACACAAGGGAAAACGTGAGGCGGTGGGCAACAGGTGTAACTGGTCTGGCATGGGAGCAAGCATGGAGTCACACGTACCCACCAACTGTTTCTCCACAACGAAGCAGCGAAACTCCATCGACGGAAAGAAGTTGCACCAGCTCTTCAGAACCAGATCCAACTCACTAGGATCTACTTGCTTGCCTTCACCATCATCACACTTCTCAAAGCTGCGGTGGTTCACAGATTCCACGGTCAAGCACGCAACAACAAGCGCACAACAAACCACTACACCTTGCGCCCCCACGCACGCGTGATCCAGATCGTAATTGATGAGGTCTGACGACTTGAGCAGCAAGTACACCTGCCCCGCTGTCTCACACTTGATGGAAGTGGCCCATTTTGCATCCTGTAACGGAGGCAAGCATCGTAAGGAAAGCAACCCACACCTGGTTTCCCGCCAACATCCAACACTCAAAACGTACAACAGGCGCCGTCCAGTTCAGCTTAGGAAACACAGCCCCATACTTCTCGATGGCGGACATGATCGCCGCCTCCAGTTTGGGAAACGCGTCCACCACGGTGCCACCAAACTCCTGTGGCAAGCCGAACCGAACACTCCCGTCGGTCGTCACGTCACACACTGCTGCGTTGGTGCACACAACACGCCGTACACCCGTACCTCAGCCGCGCCAACACCTTCAAGCTCTACTTTGCCGCCCCCCTCGCCGTCATCATCACTGGAACTCGCCCATGACCCTGCATCGTCGCCACCCACGTCGTTGTCGCCAAACCTTGGGTCATCTGGTCGTACAGACACGCCCTCCGGAACGGCTGGAAGCACGATAGAGTCGGCATGCAGGTAGTTCACGAAGCGTCGAGGCAGGGGCACAATTGTGCTGCGCGGTAAACAGCGCGGCTTTCCTCGGAACAACCGCCGCCAGGATGAGTACTGACACGCAAGCACGTCTGCAACAGACACGGGTGGCACTGCGGCAGCGTCCGCCATCATTGACTGGCACAACACGAGGCCTGCAAGCAGTGCTCGCAAACCCTCGCACAGCTGTGGTGCTTCGGGGTTCAAAATCGACACCGACATGCGACAAGTGCTAGCTCTGCTTGTGCTGTGGGCTGTACCAGCAACCGTTGTGCGCAGCGGTTGGTGCAAATGTAACGTGCGGGTGTCTGCCATGGATGCTGCAGAGGAGGTGGGTGGGGACAGGGACGGGTCCCGTGTCGAGAAGCAAGTCCACGCCTTCTGGCACTTCTTGGAGATCCAGGAGGAGAACTGGCGCTATGGCTGTGGCGTGCCCGGGGCGCAACAGCCGGCACAGTCCACCCCCTCAGGTGCCGGCCACAGGGGGGCTGCTGCCCCGGCTGTTCCTGTTGCTGGTGAAGAAGATTACAATGTGGCGGCTTCTTCTTCTTCTTCCAGGGTGGGGGCAGTGTCAGTGCCCAGCCAGATTCCTTTTCCCTCCGCCTCCGCTTCTCCAACGTACGTGGGATGCATGCATTGCACGCGCGGGACGGTGTGCGTGCAGCCATCGAGTGTGTGGCACGGCACTGGGTAACACTTGCTTGTACTGCATGTGCTTGCGTGTGCTTGCGTGTGCGTGCGTGTGCTTGCGTGTACTCCGTTCAGTTCGCCATCAGCCCGACTTCAGCTCACTGATGCGTGGGACTCCATCAACGCGCATTCGGCAAGCCCCGTGTCACGAGCGGTGTGCCACCATGCAGCCGCCAAGCCCAGTGCGCCACACACTGTCCCCAAGATGCAGCGACCTGTTGTGCCGCCCCCGGAGGGACACCGTCTGCCGTGGCTGTTTCCTCCTGGCATTGTTTCCACCGTGTCCCTCCGAGCTGTCGTGAACGCTCGCCTGGTGATTGGATTTCTTGAGGTCGCGGCCAAACTGTTTCACGAACATGGCCACGCGTTGCAAGCCACCGTACGTCCGTTCCGTGTGCGAGCGCCGGCGCTCGCCGAGTCGTGTGTGTGGTGTGTGTCGTGCCAACGGCTTGTGCTGCAACACCAAAACAAAAAAGCCCGCGCCCCGGTCACTCATGCGTGTGTTGGTGCGTTGGACATTTCCTCGTCCTCGCACTTGCTTTGTCTTTTTAAAAAAATCAGATGTGCACCACAGCGTCCCGGGTTCTCATCACACGGTGTCCTCGAATGTGCACGTGCCCGGCCCAAAGTGCCCCCCACGCGTGCGTGTGGAGCTTGCAGTGCCTGATGTTGCTGCCAGGCGTCGGTCCAACCGTCGTGCGATTGCTGGCTTGGTGTGGGGCCCCACTACCTTCCGGTGCCGCTACACCTGCTGTTGCTACACCTGCTGCTGCTCCATCTGCTGCTGCGAATTCTCCTTACGTGGTGCGCACAGCTGCAACACGCGCTCCGCTCTTGCGGTGGCCGCAACGCATCGTCGCTGTCCTGTCGCCTTCGTTGATTGCCGCGCTCCACGAAGCCTTTGTCTTCCGTTCCGCGCAGAAAGCAGAGGCGTGCTCGCGACAACCGTTTGTTGATGGTGAATGTTGCCACTGCCTGTCTGTGCAGCGCTTGTAGGCCCTGACGCTCCTTGGGTCTGCAAACAAAAAGGCTACATGTCACTGAGCTGTGTGTGCAGGGAGATCCACAGCTAGTGTTGAACCGAGGAAGCAGCAGAACGTGTGTGTGTGTGTGGCACACAGTTGTGGCTGTTGAAGATGATATTGCATGAAGGCGGCATTCATGTTAGGGCGGAGCGTTTGCCACAGCGCACGCTTTGAGCCAGCACCAGCTCGCCCAGCGTTGTGACACACCACCCACACACCAAACAAACAAACAGAAACAGTGTGATGTCACGCCCCTTGGTGCGCTCCAAACAGTGTGAAAGGTGCCGTGGGGTGTCTATACGAAACTCTCCAGTACCATTTCGTGGGCCAGAAGCACCTGCTCGAACGTGTCGGTTGTGAAGTCATCGTTGCCGCCGTACTCGTCAAAGCCGACAATGGAGTGCTCTGTGTGCCCGTCCTTGATACACACCAACGTAGGAAGCATCCAGATGTGCAGTTTCTCCACAAGGTAGGGGCTCTTCTCGGCGTCAACCTTCACAAACTTCGTTTCCATGTGCTTCTTGACCAACTTGTTGACGTGCTTGTCGATGATTCCACACCGCCACGTTGTTGGGCGGTAAAAGTGGGCCACAACACGCTTGCTGCCCTTCACTTGCTTAAAGAACTCCTTCTGGTCTGTGATCTCGAGGTACTGTCCGTGTCCGTTCGCAGCCCACTTTTGCTTTGCCTTCTGCGCTTTCTTCATCTGCTCCAACCGCCGACGGCGAATGCCCTCCAAGTCATCCTCGTCCAGCTTCTCCAAACGCTCTGCGCCATCGTACACACAGCATACAGCACGTCAGAATGGGAGGCACACAACCACACATCCCAGCCAGCGTGGCGCACCAATCTCGCTGTCGAGTTTCTCTTCTGCGACTTCCAACGATTGAAGCAGAGCTCCACTCATCGCCTCAGCGATGGCAGCTTGCTGGGCAGCCATGGTTCGTGTAGAGTTGGCGGACACCGGGGCGAACTGACTCAAGCAGTCCAAAGAGGTGAAGGGTAAGGTGACTGGCTGGAAAATGGCGAGTGTGTCCGGTGCAGACTTCCTTCTCACGGACGTTTGCAATGCGCGTTTCAAAACGACGCTGGGGAGCAAAAGGATTGTTTGTCACTATTTCAACATGACGTCGTTCCTCACTTCATCGCGCACTTTCACATCTCCAACATCACGGGCGGTTCCACCACACGTGCACCACTCACCCGCCACCACTTCGGCTTTGTTGGGACCACGAGAAATCGTATTCAGTGCTTCACAATCAGGGTTGCGACACCGAATCTGTTCGCTGCTCGTCCGAGATGCAATCACTTGAGCAGGTTTTCAGCGTTTGCAGCGAGCTGCGTGAAGGTGAGCCAACCAGTCCCACGCCGGAATCATTCGATTCGTCAGCGGCTTTGGCCACCACCGTTGCTTCTTCCTCCGTGTTTGAGAGCGCTGTTTCGGCGGCGGTGCTTGACTACGTGCCGCCGCCTGGCCCAAGCATCCGCAACAACCAAGACATCGAGTCGTTGGATGCTGCCCTCAGTTGCAGAGGGCGACCCGAGTCTTCCCCGAATCAAGGTGTACGAAGAGATGACACCGTTTCTGAAAATGTAACCCACTCGACCACACTGCAGGCGAGAAGTGAACGCGAGGATAGGATCATGGAAGGGCGTGCCCAGGACTCGGACACTGACGACCTCGGCGGGAGCGTGGTGTTTGCGATGTTTCTCAACCTTGACGGCGACACCTTTGTGGAGTAACGTAGGAGAGTAAGAAGTAGGTTGCATGAGAACTCGTTGATTGCTCAAAACCCTCCAGCAGAGCAACGACGAGACCACAACCGCCGCTGCGGCTCTTTCTCAGACGCCGACGGACGCTGTTGTTACACAGTAATTTTATTTTTAGTGATCAAATTACCCAAACGTCCACCTCGTCTGAGAAACTGTGGGTGCGGCACGGCACAATTGCTACGCAGCTCGCAGCACACTCTCTACGGTGAGTGCAAGACCCCAAGCTCGCTTGACTTTCGTGGTGGTGGCTTGGGGTTCTCCTTCTTGTGGCCATTGTATTGCCCACCCAGGTTCACTGCCACAAACCCTAGAATGACGCACAGCGCGCCGGACACGAGCAGGGCTGTCGGAACAATCTGTGGCACACACGCGAGCACACATGAGGGTGCATCACTCACAATTGCACCAACCACCCGCCGGGACGAACCCCCTTAATCATCCAGTCCGACATCATGGAAAGAGGAATGGTTAGAGTGAGACCTGGTTTGGCATCACGTCAATCGGTGAGGGAATGCAAACATGCCCACCACACACGCACACAACCAAACCAGGCACACACCAATGGTCGCGATCGTTGGACTGGTCAGCAGTACTGCTCTTGCCCAAAGCCAGTCCGACAACACGTTGTCAACCAAACCCTTGAGACACTGCGACCACAACCACCACGTGAGAACACGGGAGAACGGCGATGCCCTGCTTTGCACCTCTTACAATGAAGCAAAAGAGCGTGAAATCCAGTCCCTCCAAAGTCTCTTTGCCGATAGCCTTGAGAATAAACACCACTGGCAACAGTGCAATGCAATTGAACAACCCCAAGAAACCTGTGGAACGACGAGAGAGGTGAGAGCGTTGCGCATCGCCGGTACTCGCACGGAGGAGCACGAACCAAAGAACATCGCCATGGAGACACTGTGTTCATCGGGGATGAATTTCCGGATCATTGTCGTGTACACAGCGTAGCTGCTCAACAGCACAACAGGCAGCCACGTCAAAAGTGCAGTCAGCCGTGCCTTGCCGTGGGAGGGACTCACCAAAAGGCAGAGAACAACGCAAGTGCGTCGCCTCCCAACGTGTCAGACCCATTTGAGTCCGAGTCCCGATCAGACAAGCCAACAAGCACGGCACCACCCAGCCTGTACCATGTCAAACACACATATATACATCGTGAATGAATGCCACGCACACTTCACAAGATAGCAGCAGTGACAAATTGTCTGTCCTAGACACAGCCACGCACGTTGCCGCAACTCCGACGAGCTTCCAGTTTTGATACGCTTCCTTCAAGACGACTACAGAGATGACGAAGGTGAACAACCTGCCACAAAAACAACACACCACAAAAGCATGATACCTACTGCCCACAACCCAGTTTCTACATCAACCACGCGAACACACCCTGACACAGTGCTGAGGATGGTGCTGGAGGCGACACTTGTCCAATCGAGACTGGCATTGTACGTGCACTGAGCCGCGAACCAGACGGGGCAGATGTACAGCGCCACTTTTGCAGTCTACACAACGCACACCACACGAGGAATGAGGCACGAGGGTCGTTGCTCGCGCCTCTCCATAAGTGTACCTCCTTGAGAGTGAACTTGCGAGCGGCGGGGGCACCTCGAGGTTGAATGCGGCTAGTGCGCTGTTCCGAAGAAGGAGCAGAGCTGCCACACAACGATGC
>Ga0213833_1001542_pt1 | contig 16377 bp, 23 predicted proteins | sample SWATP21_FD_160575 | JGI IMG/M metagenome (GOLD analysis project Ga0213833, IMG submission 160575) | Coastal seawater microbial communities from Marineland, Florida, United States - SWA TP2 #1 | ecosystem: Environmental > Aquatic > Marine > Coastal | place: USA: Florida | collected 2016-08-14
TCGCTCCGACGCCCACATCTGCGCTCGCGCGCGCCGTGGAGGGTGCAGCGGCGGCGGCGGCGTCGGCGGCGGAGGAGGAGGAGGGTACCGCGAGTGCAGACGACGACGACGACGACGACGACGACAGCATGATGGAGTTCACCGGCGAGTACGACAACGCGATTGCCATGGCGCAGCAGCAGGCAGGTGTTGCCACCAGCACCTCGACCGTTGCCCCTCCTGCGTCAGCGCGCTCCACGCGCTCCACACAGCGCTCCTCCGTCCAACACACGTCCTCCAAGTCGGCAACGCCGGCGGGGCAGTCCACCACGGCCTCCTCGACCCGCTCTGCGTCGTTTGTGTCTGCGGCATCTTCCAGCTTCACACCCGCCTCCGTCGCCAGCGCGGCCTCGTCAAGCGGCGCCAGCATGTCGGAGGGCGAAATCGTGACGGACATTCGCAGCATGCAGCGCGAGGAGCGCCTGCTCATGTCCATGGGTGTCACCCCCACGGCTCGGCCCCCCACCCCGCGCCAGCTCTCCAAGCTGTCTGCGCGCTCCCAGCGCATGCTGCGCCTGACAGGTGGCGACAAGAGCGCGCGACAAGACCCGGCCGACGCTTCGGCACAACAGGGCGCGTCATCGGCTTCTCCCTTCCACGGCGTCGCCACGTCCCTGAACTTTTCGGACGTGTCCGGCACCTCTCCGGAGCCCCTGCCCCAGACCCCGTCCACGCAGGCGCGTCGCCAGCACCGAGCTGGTTCAACCGACAGCGACGTCGATGCGTCGCACGTGTCCGCCACCGCCCCTCACTCTGCGGTGTCCCGCCTCCTGTCTGCCTCCAGTGCCAGCACACGCACGCACGCGATGCTGGGTCGCGGCAGCATCGGTGCCCTCAGCGCCGTGCCCACACGCGAGTCCGTGGCCTCGGTGGCGTCGTCCTCGCGCCACGGCGGTGCAGATGGCGGTGCAGACGGCGCGTCCATGGCAGGATTCGTGTCCGAGCCATCTCGAGGGGCCGTGGACGCGGATGTGGATGCGGATGTGGACGACACAGATGGTGCCCACCCACGCGCCAGTGTCGGGGCCAGTGCAAGTGCCAGCACCAGTGACGCGAGTCCCGTGAGCTTCTCCCTCACGCCTCTAAGCGGCCGTGGTGGCGCTGGTCGCACGTCAACGTCCATGTCTGCGGCGTCCACGACCACGACCACGGCCACGGCAAAGGCGTCCGGAGAGGCGCTGATGGCGAGCGAAGACAGCCTCGACGCCGCCATGAACGCGGCGCTGAACATGTGCGCCGTGTCGCCACCCGCGACCACCGCTTCTGAGGCAGTGAAGAGCGATTCCTCTGCAACCACACCGCTCGTCGATGCCGGCGAGCCCGGGGAGGATGTCGAGATGGACGCCGCCGACACACCGGCGTCCTCGCCAGCGCCAACCTCGCCAGTGGTGCTGGACGCGGAGGTGCCGCAGTCGGAGTCCAAGGCAGAGCCGGAGGCGGATGTCGACATGGTCGAGCAGACGGAGGTGGAAGCCGAGCAGGTGGTCGAGCGTGAGCCGGTGGTGCTGGAGTCCCTTGATGACGCCATGAAAGTGGCGGGGGTGGCGGAATGGGAGGCGCTGTCAGACACGGCTCAGGTGGTTACACTGATCCCACCCAAGGGCTCTGGCGTGGGCGTTGACGATGAAGGTATGCGGACGGCGTGTTCTGCACTGTGTGTGTGTGTGTGTGTGTGTGTGTGTGTGTGTGTGCTGGTGGTGGTGGTGGTGGTGGTGGTGGTGGTCAAATGTGAGCCACATCCACTCACTGTGTTTGCTCGTCCGCTGTGTGCCCGTTTGCGCCCATTCGTACAACTGCAGCCTTGAAGGCGACAGTGTTGCTCCCACAGGTCCTGGATCTGCTGTGGTGCACGCAGTATCTCAGCACGTCCATGCTGCCAAACCACCGTCGCATGGTTGCACACCTGCGTGGCAAGGCACTGAAGAAGAAGGCGCTGCAACGCCTGTCCGCTGCCTTCAACGACGACTTTGAGGGCACAGCCGCACAGATGCGACGGGCGGTGGAAGCCTGCCGTGTACGTTGTACTCGTGTGATGCCGTGCGCTGTGCGCAAGGTGGCGCTTGCGCGTGCGTGTGCGTGTGCGTGCAAGCACAGATGGGTGGCCACTAACTTCACCCTTCCCCGCAAACAGGCCACGGCAATCAAAGACTTGATGGAGTGGAACATGAAGCGGTGGTCACGCGCCCATGAGGCGTTCACAGGCAACAGCCAGTACGTCAAGTCGCTGCACGAAGATGTGGCAGCTCAACGTGCGTCAGCCACGGATGTTGAGTCCAAGGCGCGCAGCACTGTGGAGCGCTTGACACAGGAGGCACGAGAACAGGTGCGTGAATTGTTGAACGGCTTGGGGTGTGACTCAGCTAGTTGCACCGCACCCTCCCTACACTGTCTGCCCCTTGTCTCTTGTGTCTCACCACCCAATCGCTGTGTGTCTTTTGCGCAATGACGTGACAGGAAACCCTGCACCGCCTGGGTCAAGACTACAAGGAGCAAGCCGCAGTCAAAGCCGGATTGGAAGCTCGCCTGGCCGAGTTGCAGGCGCGGAAGGAAGCTGCGTTGGCCCGCCGCGATGCGAAGCGTGTCGAGGCAGAGAAGCACGCGGCTGTGATTGCACGTGGCGCCGGTGCGACTGCCGGTGCAGGTGCCGGTGCCGGTGCTGGCGCCGGAGCCATGATGAGTTTGGAAGCCATGGCTGCCAAGGAACGTCGCCAAGCCGCAGTGCAATGTGGCCTTCACACCTCGCAGGTGTCAGACCTCGCCACTTCCTTCCAGACCCTGCGCAAACTCGGCAACTGGCGAGTGGCCGACGCCACTCAGGACGGCACGCGGTACACCCTCCACAACCACTGCGCCGGACTGCGAGGCGAAGTGCGTGTGTGTTTGACACGCCGCAGTAGCGGTGTGAGTGGCGATGACGTGGTGGAGGCGGGCACAAGCACCGTCTCTACAGAGTGGCGCCTGAGCCAAGCACCCGCCGTTTTGCCGAAGGGTGCTCTGCTGGACATCAACCAGGCGCCTTCCACAGTGCTGCCAGAGGGCCTCCTACGGTCGATGGCAGAAGCACAGGGCCTGTCAACGTTGGTGAAGGGTGTGTCGGACTCGCAATCTCTGCATGCGGTGCGTTGCTTGTTTGTACTGTGTGTGCGGGGGAGGGAGCGGTGTTGGCCTTTGTGCCTGTGTGGTCATGAACTGGGGACGTGGGCCCATATCTGACGCTGTCGGTGCTTTCCGTGTGTTCATCGTTATACAGACCCTGCAAGAGACTGCGTTGCGCCTGTCGCGAGTGGAGATGTTCCAACAAGAGCTGGAGGCACTGGCGGTTCCATTCAAGATTGTAGTGAAGAAGGTCGCTAGTGGCGACGAGGCGGCCCCCAGTGCGTCTTCTCCCATTGCCGCCGTGTCAGTCACGTTCTTCCGCTCCAAGCGCCCCTTCCGGAAGTTCCAAGTGACGTTCCAAATCACCGCCGGCTACCCTTTCGCCCACATGGCTTTCTCTTGCCGGTGGTCCATTGGCAAGGCAAACAACACGCAATTGGCGCAGGTGGTGCAGGATGTTCCGCCTGGATTCGACTTCCTGACACGCGTGTGTGCCGCCGTGCGCATGAAGATGTGCTCGTAGATGTAGTGGGTGGAGTTTATGTTGGTTTCGTACCCGTGCTTGTCGCGTCAGCGTTTGTGGGAAGTTGTGCACGTACGTCTTTTGTTTCAAGTTGGCCTTGGGACAAGTCGACGGTGCCGCACCCCTTGACTTCGAAAGCGGTTCGGCCGCAATATTTGTGGTGATGTAGTGATAAAGCATGAAGCACTGAAGTCTCTCTTTGTCACGAACAACAAGACCACGCAGCACGATGTCATTGGTTTTTCATTTCAGCGCGTTGCATGGCTCTTCCCCGCCAGTTTACAATGCACTATGCTCTGGGATCAACACACGGCGACTCACACACCTAGCCAACGCTATTGTGGACGCCACTGGCAAACACCACCAAGTGTGTGGCTTTGCGAACAGCACTTGATTGCAGAACCTCTGGAGAACCTGTACAAGACTGAACAGCCCTCTCAGCCAGAGCAAACACCAAAACCAAAACAAACAACTGGCGTGCTGACAAGACAAGGACAGACTCGCAGTGTTGCTCGTTCCCCCTGTAGAGTTCAGCCCTTGTGGCAACATTAGCAGGCCCCTTCGCTCACCGTCTGAAAGCATGCCCCAAGTTGGGACTCCCAACGCCGACATTGCATTCAGGGTCTGCATATCTGACATACTGCACTTCAAGTGCCACATTTAGCCGCACCAGCGCCATCCAACACCGTTCCTGCCCGACACCCAAGCTGAGTGGGTGAAAGACGGCCATGATGTTGGAGTGCGAAACTTGCTGTACGTGGCAGAGGACGGGTGAGTTGGCCAACAAGGACAAGTTGTACGAAACTTTGACAAGTTTGTCATGACTCACAACGGTGTCCGTATTCATTCTTATCTCCGCGTTTTGCAGCACCAGCGCCATCCAACACCGTTTCTGGCCCAACACCCAAGTTGAGTGGGTGTAGGACGGCCATTCTTGGAGTGCGAGACTATTCGTGTGTATGAACAGGCATGGTAGAGGACGGCAGAGTTGGCCAACAAGCACAAGTTGTTCTGGACAACGACCTTTTTCCTTCCCACAGCACTTGGGTGCGTACCAGGCAGCAAGTTGTCAGCAACAGTGTGTGTCGGCTGATGCTTGTCGAATACCTCACGAGACGATTACTCTGTGAGGGTTCGCTTCCTTCTTCCGTCATCGCCTCTCATCGCTTTCTCTATGCGAAATCTGGACGTTGGCTCCCATGTTCGCCGCCACTGGGTGCTGCAAACGTCAACTACTGGTGTGACACCAGTAGTGTCACACGTGGTGCTGTGAGGTAATGCAGCATGACTCAGTCTCTATTGTCCCACCCCAATCGACAGTATGGATACCGCAGCTTGATCACCTTGTTCACATGGTAAAGCAAGGGCGTAAGTTACACCGCGTAACAGATCGCGCTCCCCAACCAGCTTTGCGTGATGCGCACATGTAAGGTGGCGGAGGACGATTACGATATAATTGAGCAGTCACGACCCAGAAGGAACTGAACGAGTACCTCGGGATGATTGATGCCCAGCCTGGAAAGCTGTAAGTTAGCAGGCTGCTAATAGCAGCCTGCAATGCCTTCTTCTGCTTGCTTGTCACGACATGAGTCATGTCACATGACTCACGTCTGAACAGTCGGTCAACCGCCGACGGTTGGTTGATTAGGTGTCCATCGATACGATTTTGCTCAATATCATACATGTAATCGTATCCGAGCCATGCGGCATGGCCCATGCCACTGCTGCCACCTCAGCAACTTGCATTGGAACCACCGCAGTACTCTTAGGGGTCTGACTCTAGTACGGGCTGTGAGGTCACGGTCACGACGCCACAGTGAACGAGCTTCTGTTGCAACGACAACAGGACGGCGTTTCGTACTGCTACCCATGGTGCAAGCGTCGTCTGACGGCACGAACAGCTGGGTCGACAACTCGGATTACGCGTCGATTATGTCGATTACGATAAGATAATGCTCGTAACCGCCCGACTGCCTTCTCTGGGTTGGTTATTCGATAAGCGGATTACGTGTCGATCGACACAATACTGCTCAGGATCGTAGTGGCACCGGTTACCCGTCGAGTACAATACTACTACTGATCACGCAATCGTATCGATGTTGTTTTCGTAATCTCCGGCATCCCTACGGTCCACTGCCACCTCAGCAACGTGCATTGGTGCTGCAGTACCGCATGCCGCATGTCCCACGACTGGCGTCGCTCGACAGTGTTCAGGAATGTCGAGCGAGGCGAATGTCTTGAAAACGATGTGTGCTTTGCTTTTCGAAGTTGAGCATGACACCATCTTCTACTTTCAAACTCAAAACCCGCTGGCTGCGTCACTACTTCTTAGCGTTGTGCTTGAAATGCATGATGTCACCGTCCTGGACGACGTACTTTCGACCTTCCATGCGCAGACGCCCAGCGGCACGGCACGCTGCTTCACTGCTACCATCTGACGAGACAGAGCACGTGGTGCCTTAGGTTGGCCACCAAACTGGATTCCACATCCACAACGCAACAGTAGAAACATGCACATCTGCGCAGCAGCACAATACGTACTGGCCTTGAAATCCTTGTATGACATGGTCTCAGCCATGATGAAACCCTTTTGGAAGTCTGTGTGGATCACTCCAGCAGCTTGTGGAGCAAGAGACCCCTTCTGCTCACGCACGTGGGGTCAGACAAACCCACGTGCGGTGCACAAAACAATGCGTACCTTAATGGTCCAGGCGCGGACTTCGTCCTCACCACAAGTGAAGAAGTGGATGAGCTGGCAATCAACCACATACAACGCCACTCGTTAATCACAGCACAAAAGCCATTGCAGCAAAGCGAAGAACACGAACATTCAGGGCGGAGTAGCCGGTCTTCACGATTTTGGGAAGCACGGACTTCGCTCCAGTTTCCGCAATGATGTCTGCGGCACCATCACCAGCCTCCAGCAGCTGCAGCGGCGCAACACACAAAACACGAAAGGACCATTCTCAGTGCATGGGCCGCGGCAAGATACCTTCGAGCAGGACGCTAGCAACACCACGCACCTCGGTTTCGTACGCCACACTCAAAGGGATGATCTTATCAGAAGAGCGCGCACCCACCCAGTCGGCAATCTTCTTCAACCTGTGTCGCGACGGTTCAGGGAAAAAACGAGAGACTGCGCACTCGCTCAGGAACGCACCACTTGCCACCCTTCTTCAAGAAGCTCTTCTTTTTCAAGTTGACCAAATAGATAACAGGCTTCGCGCTCAGGAAGTGGCACGTGTTCAAGCGCTCAATCTGATTTGGGCCACGACACCAGTGAGCACGAGGCGGCAACCTCACTCCCTGCGCGCACGCGTTCCCACCTCGCCAGCCTTCCAGTTGCCACAGCGAACGTCCTTGCCCGCCTCCAGGTGTTCCTTCACCTTCTCCAAGAATGCCTTCGTTGACATCAACCACACAGTGGGGAAGGGTCAGCATTGAAAACAAGGCAGGACACGCACCACATCCACTCAGCAAGCACATACGATTTCTTCCTTCGCCGCCTTGGCATCCTTCGAGCGGATTCGCTTGCCAGCAGCAGTGAGAAGCGTTTCGAGACGCTGTGACCGCACACCACCACACTGTATGAGACGATTTGATGCACAACACAGAACAGAATAACGAAGTGCACAACGCACAGCCAAGTCCTTTTGGCGAAGCTCCTTGTGGATGATTTCCATATCACGGATTGGGTCCACTGAACCTGTTGATTGGCGTCGAGAAGTGTAGGATTTGGGGGTGTTGGGGTGAAAACGCAGCTCCGCTGCCGGCACCACACCGAGCACCCGCAACGAACCTTCAACATGCGAGACATCAGCGTCGCTGAAGGCCCTCACCATGTGATAGATACCATCACACGCGTTGATGTGGCTCAAGAAGGCATTTCCAAGACCAGCGCCCTCCGAAGCTCCCTTCACCAGACCAGCAATGTCATTGATCGTGAGCACAGCAGGGACACTGCGCGAGCACAGCACAAGGTCAGAGCTTTCCCAAAGTCACATCATATGTATCATTTCGTTGCATTACGTACACACTGCGCGGGTGGAACGTCTTCACGAGATGCGTGAAGCGCTTGTCCTGCTCGCAACCGCACCGTCACGACTGCCGCGACTACACTGACAAGCCGCGGCCACAACCGCGCACCGTACCGGAACTTCCACCTTGGCCTCGTTAGGATCGATGGTACAGAACGGAAAGTTCTCTGCAGGGATAGAAACCTTGCACACAGCGTTGAAGAACGAGGACTTTCCCACATTTGGGAGACCCACGACCGCCATTTTCACATGGTTGCCTGGTTCTCAGCAGGCACACACTGTGAGCGCATGCGGACGTCACGCAACCCATGCTTCGGCAACACGCACCCGGACGCCCCAGAAGAACCGTCTTGGGCTCCTCTTCTTCCTTGCCACCGCTCTTCTTGCCCTTGCCCATGGTTCACGAGTGTTCTGCGTTGACAAGTGAGCGCCGTCGGACGGACAGAAGGACAGCAGGCGCCGCACGCCGAGGCAGGTGCAAAATACATATGTATGTATTCATCAAAATCACAGCGGCAGCTGCGCCGTCCTGCAAAAAAGATTGACTGTCAAAACAGGGGGACGTCGTCTGCACGCGAGCACCGTTTTCGTGAGCCACCTTGGTTTGCGGGCCGGTTGGCGTGGACGTTGGTCACCATGCAGGGCCAGGTATGCGCAAACGCTGGTTTGTGGTGTGTGTATGTTGTTCTTCACTAACTTTTTCTGTGGTTGTGTTGCTATGCCTTGTGTGTGGGCGTCGCGACGCTTGGTTCGCCGACCGACCCTGGTGTCGTCGCAGGACCACCAGCTGGGCGCGGCAGAAATCCAGGATGTAAACGTGTTCACGCACCTCCTGTCCGCCAGCCCTTGGATGCTATGGTTCTTGAACCCTGCGGACGAGTCTGGGTTTGTGGATCACATGTGGAACAATGTGTGGCGGCGGCAAGTGGTCGCCACGAGCGTCGGCCTCGCGTTGATCGTTGCAGTCCTGGCGCTCGCGGTGACCCCACCCAGCGTGTATGACGACGTGGTCACACTGCTGTGCTTTATATTAGGGCAGTTAATCCCCATGACTGTGGTGTTGGTCTGGACGTTCACCCCAACGCGCTTCCAAACTTCGTGCGTATTTGCTGCACACGTGTCCTTTCGCGTCTGGTGTATTTACCTGTGTTCATGCCCGTGCCCAGGCTGTGGTCTCCGGTGGCATCATGCTGCATCTGCATTGTAGGCCTTGCGTTCCATGTATCCGTCTACAACTGTGCCGTCATTATGGATTCAGATGCGACCACGAGCGAGTTGCCGGGGTGCTCACAGCTTGCGGCGGAAACACTCCCTTGGCCCTCATTCGGCATCTTGATTGCCATGCCGTTTTATCTGACCTTTGGTCTCCACACGCGCTGGATTCATGCATTGGGGGCTACGGCTGTGAACATTTTGGTGTTCTCTGCTCTAGTCTTGCCGCATGTGCAGGGCAAAGTCGGTGTCACCATCGTGGGGGTGATTTTCAACGCTTGCATGACCATTTACGTGGCGTGGTACACGCAAGCTGAGGAGTACGCTGTGTTCAAAACACGCCTAGCACATCGCCGTATGCTTGCTGATGTCGTGAATGAGCGCCGAAACCGGTGAGCAGATTGCGCGCCATTGTCGTGAACCTGCTCGCCTCACACAGTTGTGGTGCGTGGTTGTTGCTGTGGTCAGATACACCGCCCAGGAGGTCGGCTCGCGCATTTTCGAGTTGATCAAGCGATCCAATCACATGATGGTTGAGTATGACGAGAACAACATCATCAAGTTTGTGGCCCCCAGCTGCAAGACGATGCTCGGGTACGACACGCCGGAGCTCACCAACCGAGACATGATGAAGTATGTGCATCCTGGCGACCGCACTGCAGTGCAAAAGGAGTTGGACAACCTGCGCAGTGGCCACACCCACCACGTGTGCTGCGTTTTCCGGCGCCTAAGCCGTCGTGGTGTACTGTGGGTGGAGATGAATGCCCACATTGTGCAGCGGCGCGGCTTTGACCCAGTGGTGCTGGGCATCGAGCACATGGTGCCGGATCAGACCGCCCAGGATGCGAAGGGCGTGACGTCGCGTTCGTTGGTAGTCGCCGAGGCGCCCGAGAACGACAAGCCCATCCCGGATGGGTTGGCTGTCGCCGTTGTGGGGACGGTGCATGAAGCGCGGAACCCCATCCACGCTGCCCGTGCTGCAACGTCGGCTCTTCGCAAGGTGTTGCGTTCCCACAAGGAGGCCGCGATTGTGACCATCGACCAACTGGACACACTCACAGATTCGTTGGATCAAATCCGCCGCCTGATGCAGGATGTGTTCGTGGCCTTCTCTGGTCACCCATCGGCTGTGACGGTGTACCCGCACCCCTACAAGCTGCTCCACCTTCTGCAGCGCCTGTGCAAGCAGTTCCAGTTCCTTACGAGTGTGCACATCAAAGTGGAGGTGCGAAGCGTGGCGTTGGGTGCTCCCTTGCTGTTGTTGTTGCTGGCGATGACAGTGTGTTCGTGTGCCCGTGGTGTTTGCTTCTTGGTGGACCGCTCAGATTTCCGCCGGTGTACCCAAGGAAATCCGCGTGGACAAGCAACGACTCATGCAGCTGTTGTCCAACGCCGTCACGAACGCCGCTCTCGCGTCGCACGCCACCGATGGCAAGATCGTTGTGAACGTGTCCAAGAAGCCCAACCAGCCGTTCCTTCGCTACGAAGTGAAAGACAACGGGGCATCGCCACCGCCCTCTGTGGGCAACGTTTTCGCGCCCCGAGCCCCGTCTCTTGTCCTCATGTCCCAACCCGAGGCATCTTGGGCTGGATCGGGCGGCGTGCTGCTCGTACCGCGAGGTGGCATGGGCCTGCAAAGTTGCAAACGCCTGGTGACGGCCATGAATGGCAAGATCGGCCTGCAACGAAACGGCAACACGACCACGCTGTGGTTCGAGCTGCCAGTGTCAGTCAAACCGGTGAACGCCGTCGGGCCCGCGTTCTCCACTGGAGCTGCTGCCACTCCCAGCGCTGCGGAGGCGAAGCCCGCTCCTACGCAGCGGCGGCGTCGTCGTGCGAAGCGTAGCAACTCCAAGACGGCTGGACTCAAGGTCATGCTGGTTGATGACGAAAAGGTCAATCGGCGCCTTGGTGCCCGTATGCTTGAGCGACTTGGCTGCAAGCATGTGGTCCTTGAGGACGGTGACCAAGTGCCCGGGGCGTTGGCGGAGCACCCAGACTTCGATGTGGTGTTGATGGACATCATGATGAAGCGCACAGACGGTGCAGTGGTGTGCAAGCAGCTGCGTGATGGTGGTTGTGACTTGCCTATTGTGGCCATGACCGGTGCCACCGGCGTCCGCGATGTCGAGCGCTTCATGAAGGCGGGCTTTGATTTGGTACTGCCAAAGCCGTTCGATATGAAGAAGATGGGTCGGGCCCTTGTTGAGGCTCGCCAACGAATGGAGGCGCGACTGCGGCAGCGGGGGGTGGAACCAGAGCGGAGTGCCGCGCCCGGCGGTGCGGCTCCTGACGCGAGTGCCGCTGCAACGAACACGCCCGCGGCGGCTACCGCATCCACTGCCGACGCGGCAACACCCGCTGCAACACCCGCTGCGGCAGGTGCTGGGTCTCGCCTACCGCCAGTCACGGGCACGCGTGCAAGTGAGAACAAATCTTCTTCGGAGTAGAAGTCCATCCACAGCGTCGTTGCATCTGCATGTGTGTGTGTGATGTTGCCGGTTTTTTATGTGTATGCTTTGGGCGGTGTATGCACGTTTCGTGAACGCGGGGGACGCGCATGTCATATTCGCGTTTAGTTTCAGTACACTGCTTCGTGTGCACAGTCGCCATTCCCATGTGTGGGGCACCAGTCAGTGCGCCTACATTTCGCCACTGTACCCAAGCCACCACATCACCAGAACTTGCAGCGCCGCGGCGCCAGTGGCAACATAGTTTGACTGCTGCATGCCACTCCCATTCACATCTATCGCCTGGCTGATTGCCTTGTGCATGAAGTATGCCATGCAGCCGCCTGTGAAGAGGAGGCACACGTAGTAGAGTAGGCTGCCAGCCAACAAACCAGCCAAGGTGTTGATCGTCAACCTGAATGCCACCGAGCGCATGAGGTCAGAGGGAGCGCGACGACGACGTGCACACATTTCACAACTGTCGCACCCAAAGTACTTGTAACCGGTGAAGGCAACCATGTCGAGCACTGGCACAGAAGGTGTTCGCAACACCCACATGCCACCCTTGATCAACATAATCTGAGCGGCGACAGGCACACAGGTGTGAGGTGAGGTCGTCCAGGGGTCTCCCTCACTCCATCACAACAACCCGCCCAACCCACCTCAATGATCTGGGTGACAATGGATGCAGTGAGGACGTCTCCCAGCACTTCAGGTGTAAATCTGTGGGGGGATGCCATGTGAGCGCGGACAACCAACCGCCTGGGCGCGCGCGACAGCTCAAAGCGGACGCTCAAAACCGGACGCTCAAAACCGGACGCTCACCCGTTGTTGGTGCCTTTGAGCAGCCCAGTCACCAGAACGAATGTGATGAAAGACATGAGAGGAATGTACAAGTCAGGAGCATTCATGTCGTCGCGTGGAGGAGCATACTTGCCGCCCTGCACAGAGCCACACATGAGTTTCGCTTCCACTGCACCGAGGCACTGGGGCGGAACAGCCAGCACACACACGCACACCAGGCGGGCCGGTTCCCATGTCATTATCTGCCAATGACACGACAAGGCATGAAACACAGCACACATCAACAACAACAGCAAGTCTGCGTGAGCTCACACGGCACAGCGTACGACTTGTCATGGATCGCTCCCAGTTGGCGTGGCCCATGGGAAACAAAAGGCACTGTGGGGCAGGCACGCATGCAGAAACGCCGGTCGGCACGTTAGGCAAACGCACGCACGCGGGAAGCATGCATGACAAAACAGGCTAGACTCAACAATCAACAATGGGCAACAAACGCACTTTGAGGCGGTTCAGCACAAACTTGTTGTCCAAGTCAAAGTAGAAGTGAAGCGAACGCCAGAACGCGGTCAAGCCTGCAAGCCCTGGTGTCATGTCGCGGGCAACACCGGCCTCTGCCGTGCCCCACTCCCCAATCCCAGGCGCATCCTACACACCTGGTATGTACGTGTTGACCTTATTCTGGAACAACTGGCGGCCCATGTTCAAACCCGCTGCCGCCATTGGGTTGCTGTGACGCACGCCCTCGCTGAGTCGCCCATGTGGACGACGGCGCTGCTACGCACCCCACACGCAGCACCACATACCTGGACAGTCCATTAAACGAATCAAAGCCATTTGTTGACTGACTTGGAACGCCTGAGGGCGCAGCTGCAGCTGGGCGAGAGTGAACACCGGCGCCAAATGACTGAGCGTCGTTGCCATAGGCTGGCTGGTTGTTGCTGAAAGCCTGACCACCGTATGCACCGCCTGTGGCGCTCGGATCGTAAGCTTGGAAGGGCTCTGGGAACACACAGACAATACAGTGAGTAACCACTGTCCAATACAACCAGGACGGCACCCTTCGCACCCATGTTGCCTGACACACACGCCGTTTTGTTCCTCAAACAACAACACCAAAGCGCGCTCGTTTCGTTATCACTTTTGAAACATTACACGCCCTGGTTGGGTCAGCGGCACAACGAGCCGACCTGCTGCTCTTGCATGCACTGGCGTGCATCATGGCACGGAAACTCGTGTCGGGTTTAGGACTTCGCTTGTTAAGGTCTCAACGTACTTATGGTGCGCGTCTTGCACGTGTCGGGGTTGTAGGGCCCGCGATTCGTCACAGTGTCAGCTGGACCTCTCCACTGATGTCCACGGCTCCGCGAGTGAAGCGGCTCCGACAGCACGTGAACCCCCTCCTTGCACGATACGCGGCCCCTGTTCCTTTGCCAGAGCTAGCAACAGTGTTCGCAGATCCATCTCAGCCACTGCATGTAGATATTGGGTGTGGAACCGGCAAGTTCGTTGTGGACATTTCCCAGGTGTGTCGTGTGCGCGGCAGGCATGTGCTCCTCCAAGCTCATTCGTGTCATGTAGGTGGAGCCGTCCATGAACTTCATAGGTCTCGACATTCGAGAAGAGCATGTTGAGCGAGCTCGTATGGTATGTGTGTGAGCTGCGGTGCTCGTCGTGTCTGTGTCTGTGTCTGTGGCAGTGGCAGTGGCAGTGACGGAGCTGCCACGGTGTGCGACACTCCAGCTGTTGCGGTCAGTCCGTGGCAATGATGAGTTGTCAAATGCCCATTTCATGGCTGCAAACATTTCAACCTCCATTGATACACTTCTCAGTGGGATTCCAGAAGGCGTTCGCCTTGCCCGTGTCAGTCTCCTGCACCCCGATCCGTGGTTCAAGAAGCGCCATCACAAGCGGCGGTTCGTGTGGCTGCGTACCCAAGAGGTTGCGTCCCGTCTTCCTTGCTAGCCGGTTTTCCCCTCACGTGTGTCCTGTTCCCCCCTTTTTTGTTTTCGCTTGCGTGTGTTGTTGCTCTGTTGTCCACTACCAGCGTCGTGAACGCGAACTTTGTGAAGCGTCTCTCCGAGCACTGTCCTCCCGGCTGCCTCGTGTACTTGCAGTCCGATGTGGAAGAGCTCCAGGACGACATGTGCCAGTGGTTCGATGAGAGTGAACATTTTGAGCGTTTGGACAGTTATGAACCTCTTGTGTGCAAAACCGCGCGTGAGCAGCATGTGCTGGAGAGTGGGGGAACGGTGCATCGCGCCACGTTCATTCGGGCGGTTGTGACAGGATGAAGGGGCTCAAACAACACAACAAATCCACAAGGCGCACCGGTGTTGCCTAGCATACTAGTGTGCGATTGGGCGAGCACTTGAAGTGGGCCTATGAAAGCTGTCTTCGCTTCCATGAAGCTAACATTGCCACCAGTCAAGTCACAAGAGTGATCTGATCATTCGCATGCAAGTGGGGATGGGTACACAAACGGTGTTTTACGCAATGTGTTGCTGCACGACTCGTGCAGCACGAGGCACAAACAGCAACCCCGTCATCCATCCATCAATCCAAATGTGGCGTGCGAAGCTATCGGCTGCGTATCGAAGCCGCCCTTTGCAAGTTCCATCGCGGTTGTCTTCGTGGACGCACCAGGCTCGGCGGTTCAGCCATGGGCGAGTGTTTGGCGCCGCCACTACAAACTTCACGCCATGGACCCCAGCCCACTCGCGACACAGCGGCACGCGCTGCAGGTCTGTAGCATGTCGCTTCTTCTCGAAGAAAGCATCTTCCTCTCCTGGCGTTGAGGTTTGTCGCGCGTGCTGCCCAGTTCCTTCAATCCACGGCGCGGTCACCGCGTGATTTCGTATGCTTGTGTCTGTGACGCACAGGACCTGCTGCACGCTGTGCGCAACATCGGCATCATGGCGCACATCGATGCAGGGAAGACCACCACGACTGAGCGCATGCTGTACTTTTCTGGACACGTACGAAGCATGGGTGACGTTCACGACGGAGACACGGTGCGTACCCTGCTGTGCGTGTTGCCTGCTTGTGGATGGAGTTGTCAGCGCTGCTTCGAGCTCTCAGGTGATGGACTTTATGCCGCAAGAGAGAGAGCGAGGCATCACAATCAACTCGGCTGTGATTACGTTTGAGTGGGATGGTGCCGCGATCAACCTGATTGACACGCCAGGCCATGTAGACTTCACACTGGAAGTGGAGGTGCGGTGACTGACCCCCCCCCCCCCCCCCGCCCCCACCTTCTTCCACGGCTGCGGTTGCGTGCCATGCTCACGTGTGCAGTGCACGTGGTTTGGAACATTGTTCAGCGCGCTGTCCGAGTGTTGGATGGCGCTGTCGCCATTTTTGATGGCGTAGCAGGCGTCGAGGCGCAAACGGAAACCGTGTGGGCGCAGGCAAATCGGTACGAGGTGCCCCGCATTGGTTTTGTCAACAAGTTGGACAGAGTGGGTGCGTCGTTTGAAAACACCATGCGAAGCTGTGAGGACCGCCTTGGCGTTGTTCCGCTTCCACTCCAGCTCCCAGGTGCGCGCTTATGTTGTGTGTCCGGTTGGTCGGACCTGCTTGGTGGCGTTGTGAAATGTCGACGTGAATCAACCGTGGAATAACTGAACCGCACACGCACGTGCAGTGGGCGAGGAAGACCAATTCCAAGGGGTCATTGACATCATTGGACAAGAAGTGGTGTGTCCTTGCCTTGCTTGCGTGTGTTGGGGTCGTGCTATGCTGACAGTATTGTTGTCGCACTAGATGACGTGGAACACACCCGACGGCCAAAAGCCCGTGTGTGTTCCTTTGAATGACTCTTCGCTGCCTGAAGACTGCCAAGAGACGGCTGTAGAGACACAACTGCTGCTTGTGCGTGGGTGTGGTGCACTGGTGCGAGTGTAGTTCCCTGCTCACACCCATCCACCACTGGACGATCGCGTGCTGTTGGCAGTACGAACGCATTTGTGATTTTGATGACGACTTTGCAGAGTTGTTCTTGGAATGCGATGGTGACTGCAGTGCTATCCCGGTGGACGAAGTGCACAAAGCACTTCGCCGTGTGACCCAGTCCGCCGCTGGTGACGTTTTACCGCTTTTGTGTGGCTCTGCCTACAAGAACAAGGTCCAATCATGCCATGTTATGGTTGCAACGGCACTCAGTGACAAGGCGGCTGTGCGCTGTGTGTGTGTGTGTGTGTGTGTGTGTGTGTGTGTG
>Ga0213833_1001544_pt1 | contig 16351 bp, 9 predicted proteins | sample SWATP21_FD_160575 | JGI IMG/M metagenome (GOLD analysis project Ga0213833, IMG submission 160575) | Coastal seawater microbial communities from Marineland, Florida, United States - SWA TP2 #1 | ecosystem: Environmental > Aquatic > Marine > Coastal | place: USA: Florida | collected 2016-08-14
CTTTTGCGGGAAACGCGCACACCACCATGCCACACCACCACCACCACCACCACCACAGCCACGACCACCACAGCCACGACCACCACCGCACCATGAGTTCGTAGTTGGGGTTGATTTCCTGCTCCGTTTCATCCACCTTTTCCTCCAGCTTCCCGCCGGGCTGTTCGTCCTCTGCCACACCCTCCGCCTTGACGCGCGCGACCTTCCACTGAAACACGCACCGGTCCTGCGCACCCACAGTCACCAGGTGTGTGTCTTCCGCGAGGAACGTGGCGTTGCTGACGCCGGGTGCGTGGCCACGCAGATCGTGGCACGCTTCGTCGTCCTTGGTGAACGGGAACCGGCACACACGAACGCGGCCGTACATGTCGCACAGCGCCACCTCCGTGCCCTCCACAGACCTGCACATCTCAAAGCACGCACGCATGCACGCACGCATGCACATGGCACCGACGACAGCCAGCACCGATGACAACCACAAGCAACAAAAAACGCCACAAGCAACAAAAACGCGACCCCGTACACACAACGGCACGCGTGGTCAGTCAGTATCAGCACAGAAAGAACGCCAGGAGGCACAGGTGCAAGAGCGCAACACCCACACCCACACACACACCCACACCCACACCCACACACACATACACACACGCGCGCGCGCGCAAGTAGGCAATACCAGGCATACCAACCAGGCACCAAAGCAAGGAAGTGCCGTGACAAACGACCACCACCACCCCCGCCACCCCCACCCCAAACACACACAACACAACAACACGTACGTTGCAGCAGCGGTGACCTCCACATATCGAGTGGCGTACTCCTCCGCCGCATCCACCGTCACGGCCTTGGACTGAATGCCCGGCGCCACATGTGCCAGCGCCGCGGAGGCGCCGCCACGCGCGTCTTGCACCGCAGGCCACGCGGCCTGCACACTCCACCCGACGTTGGAGGTGTACGTGCTCCACGCCAGCTCCTTGACGAAGCCCGCGTTGCGCTGAGGCTCCCCCGAGTTGGCGTCCCAGAACATGAGCTCGAACTCGGGCTTGTAGTCCGGGTGTCGATCGCCCTTCGACCGCTCCCGGCGCTTGCCGTAGTTGGGGTCGTAGCCGGTGCCCAGCGTGTCACACGCCCGCGTCTTTGCGGCGTGGTACGCGGCCGTGTGGTCCACCGTGTCCCACGCCCCGCTCGTCTGCAGCCAGTTGCTGTCGTCGCTGAAGTCCAGGTGGCACACGCCGCGGGCGTGGCCGCGGCACTTGGCCTTGGCCGTCAGGTCGTCCGTGTTGTACAGGTACACGTCATTGTCCGACGACCCCACCGCCAACGTGGCACCGTCCGGCGAAAACGCGATGGAGGAGATCCAGGCCTTGGAGTCCCGCGTCTCGTACTTCACCGACAGGTCCGCCTGGTCCATGATCACAAAGGCGCCGTACTTCCGCGCCAGGTCCACGGTGGTGCGGTGCGACAGCCGCTGCATCGCGTCGCGGTGCACGTATCGCTCATCCTTGGGGCGACCCAGCCCCAGAGCGATGAACTGGCCGTTGGCGGAGTACGCCACCGCGCGCGACGGCGAATCCAGGCGCGTCAGGCGCAGCAGGCGCCCCGTGTCGGCGCTCCACACCCGCAGGGTTTGGTCATCGCCGACGGTGGCGTACTCGGGACGGGTGGGGTGGGCAGCGAGGCCCCACAGCTGGTCCGCAAAGTGGCCCTGCAGCAGCGGGCCGGAGTGCAGGTCGGAGCCGTCGGCGTCGGAGATCTCCCAGATCTCCGCGCCCATGGTGCCGATGAGGATCTTGTTGTTGTGCGAGTCCCACCCCAGCGAGCGCACGGAGGGGTTGAGGCTGCCCAGGGAGCGGATGTCGAACATGAGGCCGGGCGTGATGTCCCGAAACCACACCCGGATCTTGCAGTCCGCGGCGCCCGACAGCACCCCCACGTTCGGCACCGTCTTGATGACGTTCACCGGCCCCAGGTGCCCGTTGATGGAGCGCACGCAGTTGCGGCCCTTCCACACCAACAGCTGCCCCTTGTCGGTGGACGTCACCGTAGAGTCCGGATCCACCGGGTGCGGCGTCACGCTGATGCTCGTCCGCACGCCGATCTTGCCGAACAGCCCCTTGCGCCGCTGGATGGTGCCGTCGATGGGCGACGGGTCCCAGAAAAACGCGTGGCGCTGGCCCACGGTCACGAAGCGGTCGGCCGAGGTGAAGCGCACGCCAAACACGCGGTTGGTGTGGGATCGCGCGGAGTGAATCAACGTGGGCGTGGCGCCGCGCAGGGAGTACAGCGCCACGCTGTGGTGCTTGTCCGCGCCCACGGTCACCAGCTGCGTGCCGTCGGGCGAAAAGTCCAGGTGGATGGCGCCGCGGGTGTGGAAGCCTTGCAGCGTGTACAGCGTCTTCATGGTGGTGGCATCCCACACAATGATCTTTGGGCGCGGGCCCATTTCGCCTGTGGCTACCAGCGTGCGCCCGGCTTGTGTGTGCACGGCGATGGAAATCACCTCGTCTGAGTGACCCGTGAAGAACCGCTGCTTGTTGGTGTCGATGTTGTACACGATGCCGACGTTGGCGGCCATGTACACAATCTCACCGCTGTGGGTGTACATCACATTGTCGCGAACATCCTCACACCGCACGCCGTGGATGCGTTCCAGTTCAATGGCCACGTCCGGTGGCCTGACAAACAAACAAAACGAAGAACAAAAGAAGAACAAGAAGAAGAGGAAGAAATGGTGAGTCGACACAACAGTTACCACAAACAACCCCCTTTGGCCAACCGACCAAACGACAACAACAGCAACAGCAACAGCAACAGCAACAACAACAAATACAATACACCACACACACCACCACCGGCGACGCACGTTTTCGCGACACGAGGCGGGTGCTCGGGCTGCACACGTTCAGCAATAAGACGCCAAGGGTGGGGGTTGAAGATGGGTTCGTCGGGGTCTTCCACACCGCCCATCAGCGTGTAGCTGCCACGCCACAACCAACCCGATGAGACAGCACCTTCAAGCAGCATCACGCACCGCGCACCACACACCACCGCAACGCAGCACAAAAACAGGCAGCCACCCCTCCACTGCACGCAACAACGCACAGGCCAGACTCGACAAAGTACTCCGGCTCCGTGACGGCAATCTGAGCGGGGGTTCGATCCGGCACGAGGCCCTCTGTTGGGTTCTCCAAGTTCAATGGTTCCACCGTCCGCCACGTGGTGTCCATGGCATCGTCAGGGTCGTCGTAGTAGTACAGCCACGACCGCACGTCCGGGTCGTGCTTGCAGTACTCCAAAAATTCCTCGCGTGAGATCCGATCCTCGATGCCTTTGCCTGACTTCTTGAGGGACTGGTGGCAAAGGAGGGACGAGATCCGTGTGGGGGTGAGACAGCGACCACAACATACAACACACACATAGCACGCACGTCTTGAGCCACAAGCTCAATGTCGGGCTCCATCGGCGGCACGTCGTTTGAAATCTTCGCGAGTCCAGACAATGTGGACTTCAAACACAGCGTGATCTCATCGATGGTGAGTTGACCACTCTCGTCGAAGTCGTAGATGTTGAACAAGACTGCCCACCCACACACCACAGGCGGTCACACCGTCAAACACACACAGCTCCACCGAAAGCAACGCAACGAACACACGAGGCAAGGTCCAGCCCATGCAACGCACATTCAATCTTTTGTACAATGGTCATACCAGAGCATGAGGCCATGGTTCCCAACAACTCCAAGGCATCCGTGAGGTCGTTCTGAGTGGAGGACAACGAGGTGAGCGGCATGTGTGGCATGGTTCAACACGCACAACCACGCCACAATGCTGGCGATGGGTCCCACCACACCACACTACACCACACAACAAGCGCCACACACACACGCAGCAGCAGACATGTGCGCCACAATGTATGGCCCGCACCTCATCTGTATCGAATTGTTTGAAGAGGGCTTCCGTCAATGAAGCGAGGGGCTTCTTCGCTATGTCTAAGGGCTCTTGCAGAATCACAAATATCTCTTTCAGCTCATCGACATCAATGCCAAAGCCTTCGGCGACATCGTTGAAGGCTTCCCAAAGATCTTCCACGGCGGCGCGTGGGACTGTTGTGTGTGTGTGTGATGTGCAGCAACCAAGGGTGGATCCACAACAAGCACGCACGCAGGGATGTTACACCAGGCCCCGCGCGTGCGTCGTGCGCGCGTGACCATGATACCCGATGCATCCACGTACGATTCAGGAACGGTTCAACGACCTCAGTGTACTTCGCCTTGCCAACCTTTTGTCCCATGGTGTGGGCTTTGTTGGTGACGACAAGCCCGTGCGCGGAGTTGATGCAACCAGCAGCAAGAATTACAGCACCAAACACACTCCCATGCCTCAAGGAATGCGTTGGCTTGTCACACGCCCACCAACCGGTGTTGTGTGATGATAGGTCCGGCTCTATCGGGGTGGCACGGCCAGCGCTTCAAGTCTCGAATCGGTTGTGAGCCTGAGCACCAAATTCGCAACGCATGTCATGTTGGATTCACCGAAGCCTAAATGATCCGCGTTGTCTGGACATGGTCACTGAAATGAACATGTCTGGAACCCATAATTCATTCATATTTTGTAAACTTGTACAATTGGTGTAATCGTTATGGCGCCTATGCGAGGTGAGACTCACGACGATGGAAGGCTCTTGTGGAACCCGTGTGCGTGCTGAACGAGGAGAAAAGGGGCTGAACATACAACCAGGAGGCCCCCTGGAGGGCGACTTCGGGCCAGGCATGGATGGTGCTGCTCCACGACCCGCGTTTTTCCTCCTTTACATCCCGCATGCGAGCGATGGTACTTGTTGCAACACCGCCAGCAATGAGTGCACTCCTGGCCCGAATAGCTTGCAAGATAACTGTCGTGTTCCGTTCGTTTCGTTGGTGTTCCTCACGCAACTGCGCAGCCACTACGCTTCGCTTTCCTCCTCCCCCTTCTTCTTCTTCTTCTTCTTGTCTTTCTTCTTCTTGTCCTTCTTCTTCTTCTTATCCTTCTTCTTCTTTTGTTTCTTGGCTACCTTCGACGTTTCTTCGTCACTAGTTGCGCCTGAGGCCATGACGGCTTCTTGTGATCCGGACGCATCCCCTGCCGCCGCTGCCTGTGCACCATCAGCTGCACCCTCTCCTTCGCCCGCACCAGCACTGGCTGCATCGCCGTCTGCTGAGGAGCCTTGCACGCGCTGCTTCTTCGTGGCCTTGCCTGCCGCGGCTTGCTTCTGCTTGCGCTTCGGCAGGCGTTGACGTCCAAGCTTCTCCGGTTGCACGTGCCGCATCTCCATTCTGAGCGAGCGTTCGTTGCAGTGCAAACGGGCGCAGATGTGTCGCGTTGTGGTGTATCACGTGTCAGTGCGCGCGGTTGTACGCGGTGTGTGGTGCATTGAAACTTCATGAGACGGTCGCCAGCAACGTTGCAGTGCATCCACGTTGCTGTGTACTCCCACGCACTGAGCGGACATACCGTGTGATCACTTGTGAGAACCACTGGAGTCCGCGCTGCAATGACGCAAGGACCTTGTACGTCTTCCCAAACTCCTTGAACATGACAGGGAACTTCTTTGAGCGGCCTTCTTGCAGCCACGAGTCGCGGCGATACCCCCACCACTGTTTCCGCCGCACGCCACACACAACCAACCACGCGTGAGTGTGCCGCCGCCGATGACTAATCACAAATGCGCGGCGCGATGCATACAGAAACACACACACACACACACACACACACACAAACACGCACGCACACACACACAAACACACATGCGCGCGCAGACACGTGCGCAAAGTGCAGGTATGCGCTGTTGCGCTGTTGTACCAGCCCACGCGTGTTGAGACAAAACAAAAAACACACGCCACCTACCTGCTCGGCCGCCTCTTTCAACGCTTCATGGTCGTGATGGCGCTGGGCGAGGCTTTTGTACAGGCTCTCCGGGAGGCATGGTACAACAGTTCCACCAGCAACCGTGGTGCGGTTGCGGCAAGCCACAATGGAGCCCATCTTCGGGCGCTTCCAAGTCTTCTTCGCATTGGTCAGGGTCAGCTCCTCAAACGAAGGATCAGAGTCGCCCTGCTTCACCTGCACGATCGCGACGAAGGCTGGACAGCACAACACACGACGTCGACGTCAACACACCCCAACTCGGTCAACCATCACCATGATAGGGGCACAACCAGCGCGTCGGGCACTTACCCTGTCCAGCAGCGTTGTTTCGCGTGGCCCAGCCCACTTGCTCCTGTGTCACACGCTTGGGCGCCCCTTCGCTGGCATGCTGCGACGCATCCACAGCCTTAGGCGGCGCCGCCACCAGCTTGGCATCAAATGGCGGCCCGCCGCTTTCTGGAACGACGTTGATGGAAGCCATGGCGCACAAGTGGGCGTGTGTACGTGAGCGCAATCCGAAGCGGCACACTCAGAGCTGAGGCTGATGTGTGTAAGTTGGCGTGACTTCTTCCGGCAGCCCTCTTCTGATGGTGCGCACACATGGGAGGGTTGTTGACGTCACGTGTTGCTGGCAGCGCGTTGGTGCTGCGTTAGCTGCCGAAGCGAGCTGCCTGGTTGGAAGGTCGTGTGCATATCGTGCTGGTTGCGGTGCGCCGCTTGTCCAGCACGACGCTGCACTCAGCGTTGGCACAGCAGTGCGAGTACTGGTGTGAGGCTCCCGACCCGATCGTGGTCACACGGCCGCGTTGGTCTTTCAGCTCTCCCACCCACCCTCCCCCCCTTTCCCCGGCTTTAGGTGTGATCCCTCTGCATCCTCGCCATGTCTGACTCCCTGCCTCCTTCTGCCATGGACGCGGATGAGGTGGAGGCGGAGGCAGCAGCCTTCTTCGACGACATTGGCGCTGAGGATGTGCTAGGTGGTGCCGATGACGATGTGTTTGGTGCCGACGATGGTTGGGGCGAGGCGGCGGGGTCTCCAACACTTGGCGGCTTGTTCTCGCCTGACCCTACAGACGAGCCGCCTGCCACGCTGACACAAGACAACACCGGACCCGCTCATGACAGCTATGCTGCTGCTTCGCCGACGGCTGTCGTCAGCCCTTCTGCACGCCGCCCGAGTGAGGAAGGAGCACATGGCTTCGGTACTGCCATGGCCAACGATGCCACGGGTCCAGCTGATGCCGACGCGACTGGTCTTGCCTTTGCTGGCGCTGACGCTGGGCCCGGGTGTGAGGGTGTTGCCACTGCCGCCGGTAATGAAAACGGCAGCGCAGGTGTTGATGACGCAGGTGTGGATGGTGTGGCAGCGCAACAGTCTGCAGTGCACTCGTCGTTGCCTGCGGCCGCTTTTTTTGAAGCCACCACAGTGTCTTCGCTGGCCTTCAACCACGAAGCCCCTGCTGTGCCCAGCCCCGCGCACCAGCAACCAGTGGCTGAGGTTGGGGCTGAGGCTGACGCAGCTGATGCCGAGGCTGAGACTGGTGCCGATTCAGCCGCGGCCTCGTTCTTAGCTGCCGCCACCATGGGTGGTGTAGCCGCCCCCATGGGCATGGCCAGCCCATCGAGCCAACAAGCAGAGGCAGAGGCAGAGGCAGAGGCAGCGGCGGCTGATGCCGAGGCTGAGACCGGTACCGGTTCAGCCGCGGCCTCGTTCTTGGCTGCTACCACCATGGGTGCTGCAGCTGCCCCCATGGCCAACCCATCAAGCCAACAACCACAGCCTGAACCTGAGTCTGAGTCTGAACCTGCACGTGAGCCTGGGCTGGAGGCTGGGGTTGAGACCGGTGCCGGTTCAGCCGCGGCCTCGTTCTTTGCTGCCACCACCATGGGTGCTGTAGCCGCGGCTCCACAACCGCAGGTCGAAGCTGAGGCTGAAGCTGGCACTGGCGCTGACACTGGTGCCGGTTCGGCCGCTGCCTCGTTCTTTGCTGCCACCATGGGTGCTGTAGCCGCGGCTCCACAACCGCAGGTCGAAGCTGAGGCGGAAGATGGCACTGGCACCGGCACTGACACTGGCTCTGGCTCTGGCTCTGGCTCAGGCACTGGCGCCGCTTCAGGCGCCGCTTCTTTCTTTGCTGCCACCACCGTGGGTGGTGTGGCGTTTGGCGGCGGTCAAGGCGACACTTCGTTTGCGCACCCGCCCCAAGTCGGTGGACCAACAAGTGATGCAGACGATGCCACCACCCCGCCACGTGACGCAGAGGCCAACACCGACGGTGTCGACGCTGTCGACGGTGCCGCGGCATCGTTTTTCGCGGCCACGACAGTCGGCTCCGTGGCGTTTGGTGAGCAGCCTCGCACCGACGTGCCTGTGCCTGTGTCGGCGGGTGTTGGGGCACACGACACCGACGCGGATCCCAACCACCAAGGCATGCCGGAGTCGGGCGGCATGGCTGTGGACGCCACGCCACGCGCACTGCCCCCACCCGTTGTGGATGGTTGGAGTGACGCGCCAGTGGTGGATGTGGTCGGTGCTGAACCGCAGCAACCCGCGTCCGCGACAGTGCTCGCGCCCACGTACGCGAGTGCTGGCACCGCAGAAGCGCAGCCCACACCGCTGGCGGCGTGTGCTGTTGCTCCGCCCAGTGCCCAAGATGGTGCGGCTGTGGACGCCGCCGTGGCGCATGCATGCGTCGACGGTGATCCGACGCCACCACCACCACCTCCGGCCACCGCCCAGGATGCATCGTTTTTTGACACCCACGCCATGTCTGGCGCTGCCGTGTTTGGTGACGCCCCCACCACCCCCTTTGACTTTGACACCGTGCCCCAGGCGTCGCCAACGACAACCGACACGGTCGACGCCACCAACGACGACGCGACTGGTGCCGGAGCTGCCGATGGTGTTGCTTTTGGTGGTGCAGGCGTTGACGGTGGAGACACGTGGACAGGTGTTCCGCTGGGGGGGGTGTCAGCAGGCGCTGATGCACCGGCCTTCTATGGCACCTCGGCCCTTGACGCGGATCGTGTTGCAGAGCCCGCTGTAGCAGAGGCTGTCCTCGCTGAGGGCATGTCACCCCCTGCCGGCGTTGCCACGATCGTGGACGAGCAGCCACCCCCTCCTGCGCCACCGGTCTCTGCTTGCAACGAAGCCAGTGACGCCGCTGCGGCGCCCACCAAGCCAGCGTACGCAGAGGGTCCTTCAGGTACACCTGCGGCATCCTTTTTTGACACCGCCAACGCTAGCGCCGGCGTGTTCGATGTCATCGCACAAGATGCGGCGGACGTCGGGACCACGCCGATGTCCGTGGGTGTTGCTGCGCAAGACACCGATGCCGCCGTCGAACCCGTGGATGATGCACTCGCGCAAGACACCACCACTGCCGTCGACACCGTGGATGATACACTCGCACACGACACATTCACCGCCCCCGCCGCCATGACCATGGACGTGCCTGTGCGTGCAGACACCGCCGCAGCCAGCTTCTTTGGCGAGGCCGCAGGTGGTGCTGTGACCCTTGCCACTGGTGTGGGTGCGCATGCGGGCGCGGATGCGGGTGCGGATGCCGATGCGTTCTCCACGCCGCCTCCTTCATCCCCTCCTCCCGCGACATATGCTAGCACTGTGTCCGTCGGTGCTTCTCTTGATGCAACCGCGGAGCCAGCTGCAGAAGAGCAAGTGTCAAACACGGCACCGGAACCGCCGCGCGCAACAGTTGTTGCCCCGCCTCCTCCGACTGCTACCGCTGCAAGCGCAACTACCGCACCTGCGGCTTCCTCGTTTTTCACCGCTGCAGAGACGTCTGTCTCCCCGTTTGGTGGTGTTGCTGCTGCCCCGCCCTCTTCGAGCGCTCCAAGCACCACCATCGACGGCCCCTCTCAAGCCACAGGTGGCGCTGCGTCGTTCTTTGGCGCCGACGCGCCAGCCTCCTCTGGTGATGCTGCCGCTGTGGCTGCTGCGGTATTCTCGCCCCGCGGTGATGTTGATGGTGCCATCGCCGCGCGTGACACCCGAGCGGCTGACACACAGCGGTCCCGGTCGCAACAGAGACAGCAGCCGGAGACAACGAGTGCCTCTGCAGATGTGGCTGTGACCACCACCTCGGCCGCCAGCTTCTTTTCGTCGATGGGTGGTGGGGACGCGTCCTCACCCTTCGGCCTCGCAGCTGCCCCTACCGCTACCTCCACCACCACCGCGGGATCCATGTTCTCAAGCAGCGCCGCCGCCGCCGCCGCCGCAGACGAACGCCACGACACTGCCGCGGGTGCCATGCCCTCTGCCTCTTCCCCTCGCCAACGCTCCCCCTCCCCCGTCATCACCAGTGCCGCAGGGTTCTTTGGCGAGGTTGCGCCGGCATCTGCCTCGGCCTCGGCCTCTTCGTCAGCAGGTGGGCCGATTTCCTCCCCCACGCGTTCCCCGAGCCCCGACACCACCATCCCCACCGCCTCTGCCGCGTCGTTCTTTGCTGGCGTTGACGCCGCGGGTGATCCTGGTGCGGCGTCGTTTTTCAACCCCCAACCGGTGGCGCCGCCGGCGTTTCCCCAGCGCCACTACAGCGACGGCAACTGGGCACCCCCGTCGGCCCCTTCGTTGGCCAGTGTGGGCTACCCGCCCCGATCGCAGTCCCATGACTTCTTTGGTCGTAGTGGTGGCGGCACAGCCGGGCCCTCTTCCACGCCTGGCTTCAGCGGTGATGCTGCCGCGTTCTTTGGTGGTGGTGGTGCCGGTGGTGTTGGTGCAGGCCCCAGCGGTGGTGCAGCTGATGCTCAAGCGTTCTTCGGTGGTGGTGGTGGTGGTGATGGCGCCGCCGCTGCTGGCGTGTTTGGTGCTGCAGCGAGCACGCCGCCTGGTAGTGGATCGAACAGTGCCACGTTTGGTGTGGCGGCTGGAACGAGCGGTGTAGATACAGCTCCGACTGGTCAGTCCACTTACGGAAGCACGTTCGATGCACCGCCTGGCCCAAGTGTGGCGGACGCAGCGCCGACTGATCAATCTGCGTATGGCAGTACGTTTGATGCGGCACCACCTGGATCAAGCAGTGCAGACGCAACTCCAGCTGGTCAGTCTGCGTACGGAAGTACGTTTGATGCAACGCCACCTGGGTCAAACAGTGCAAACGCAGCTCCAGCTGGTGAGTCTGCTTATGGCAGTGCCTTCGATGCAGCACCACCTGGGTCCACTGTTGCAGACGCGGCTCCAGCTGGTCAATCTGCGTACGGAAGTACATTTGATGCGGCACCACCTGGATCAAGCAGTGCAGACGCGGCTCCAGCTGGTCAGTCTGCGTACGGAAGTACGTTTGATACAACGCCACCTGGGTCAAGCAGTGCAAACGCAGCTCCAGCTGGTGAGTCTGCGTATGGCAGTGCCTTCGATGCAGCACCACCTGGGTCCACTGTTGCAGACGCAACTCCAGCTGGTCAATCTGCGTACGGAAGTACATTTGATGCAGCAGCACCAGGATCAAGCAGTGCAGGCGCAACTCCAGCTGGTCAGTCTGTGTATGGCAGTGCCTTCGATGCAGCACCCCCAGGATCAAGTGCGGCAGACGCAGCTCCAGCTGGTCAGTCTGCGTATGGCAGTGCCTTCGATGCAGCACCACCTGGTTCCGCTGGTGCAGACGCAGCTCCAGCTGGTCAGTCTGCGTATGGCAGTGCCTTCGATGCAGCACCACCAGGATCAAGTGCTGCAGACGCAGCTCCAGCTGGTGAGTCTGCGTATGGCAGTGCCTTCGATGCAGCACCACCTGGGTCCACTGTTGCAGACGCGGCTCCAGCTGGTCAGTCTGCGTACGGAAGTACATTTGATGCGGCACCACCTGGATCAAGCAGTACAGACGCAACTCCAGCTGGTCAGTCTGCGTATGGCAGTGCCTTCGATGCAGCACCACCTGGGTCCACTGTTGCAGACGCAACTCCAGCTGGTCAGTCTGCGTATGGCAGTGCCTTCGATGCAGCACCCCCAGGATCAAGTGCGGCAGACGCAGCTCCAGCTGGTCAGTCTGCGTATGGCAGTGCCTTCGATGCAGCACCACCAGGATCAAGTGCTGCACACGCAACTCCAGCTGGTCAGTCTGCGTATGGCAGTACCTTCGATGCAGCACCACCAGGATCCAGTGTTGCAGACGCAGCTCCAGTTGGTCAGTCTGCGTATGGCAGTGCCTTCGATGCGGCACCACCAGGATCAAGTGCTGCGCACGCAGCTCCAGCTGGTGAGTCTGCGTATGGCAGTGCCTTCGATGCAGCACCACCTGGGTCCACTGTTGCAGACACGGCTCCAGCTGGTCAGTCTGCGTACGGAAGTACATTTGATGCGGCACCACCTGGATCAAGCAGTGCAGACGCGGCTCCAGCTGGTCAGTCTGCGTACGGAAGTACGTTTGATGCAGCGCCACCTGGGTCAAGCAGTGCAAACGCAGCTCCAGCTGGTGAGTCTGCGTATGGCAGTGCCTTCGATGCAGCACCACCTGGGTCCACTGTTGCAGACGCAGCTCCAGCTGGTGAGTCTGCGTATGGCAGTGCCTTCGATGCAGCACCACCTGGGTCCACTGGTGCTGATGCTGCGCCCGCTGGTCACCCGGCATACGGCAGTGCCTTCGATGCTGCTGCTCCGCCAACACCAAGTGGATCATTCACCAACCCCAGTGGCCAAGCTCCCTCTAGTGAACAAGCGCCTGCCACACCCTCTTCCCCCATGGCCACCTCCAGTGGCTTCCACGACATCTCGCTTGGTGACACCCGATCTCCACCCCCACGCGCCCCACGCTCTGCATCAGAGCCGGCGTACGGAACAGGTGTGTCGGCGCTCCCAGCCATGGTGCATCGACAGAGCAGTGTGGGAGGTGGTGGTGGTGGTGGTGGTGCGCCCATGTTCGCAAACCCCGCCGCGTGGGCCGCAGGCAGTGCCGCAGCCGCCATCAACCCGTCGGCTCAAGAAGACAACACTGCCACGACCGCTGCCACGCCTGTGCCCACTCCCGCGCCTACGCCTGATACCCCCAATGACGGCGTGCCGTCGCCCTCCTTTGTTCCTCCGTACGGCACACCTGCCATGGACATGTCGTCCCGCAACAGCGCAGCGGCGGGTGCGGGTGCAGGTGCCCAGCCTGCGATGTGGAACCCAGCCGCGGCCTCAGCATCTGCTGGTGCGGGTGTGGGTGTGGGTGTGGGTGTGGGTGTGGGTGTGGGTGTGGGTGTGGAAGGCGTCCATTCAGGCAGTGGCGGCGTCGGTGCTGCCTCTGCGTACGCATACGGTGGCATGATGGCGCCGAGTGGTGCCACACTGGGTGCGCCAACTTCGAGCTCCAGCCAAAGTGATGTGGCCGCCCCGCCTGTCGTGCCTTATGCAACGCACCACCAACATGGTCGCCCTGCGCATGCCGTGGTATGTGGGCAAGATGTGTCGCCACACCCACACACATACACACACACACACACACACATACATACATACATACATGCATGTGTTTGCTCAGGTTTTGTGTCTGTTCTGTGGAGTGACGTGTTCCTGCACTGACGTTTCTTTCTGGCTTTGCCCGATGTTGCTCCATTGACTGTGTGGGTATCGTGTCCCAGGTGGCCTTTGGATTCGGCGGCAAGGTGGTGGTGATGACACCAACCAAAACATCCATGCACCACGCCGCACTCGGCGCATACGCGGACAACAACAACCACAACAGCAGTGGCGAGATTGCTTCCTACAGCGTGGTACGTACCCCACCCAGTTGCAGCGCCGTGTTGGTTGTGGTGGGGGGGAACATGTCCAGCTACTTCTAACCCCCCCCCCCCCCCCCCCCCCCCCCCCCCCCCCCCCCCCCCCCCTCCCCTCCCTCCCCCCCCCCCCCCCCCCCCCCCCCCGGCTCTCTTCCCTGTGTCGCGGTCATCTACTCTTCACCCCCAGGCCCCTGTCCGCGTGTACAATGTGGCCAAAATGTTGCCTCGCCACTCCCGCGTGCGCCAGCTGTCAGCCTTCCCAGGACCTCTCACCAACGCCAGTGCCACCAAGCCTGCCCTGCTTTCGTTCTTGGACCGCGCCTCACGTGACACTCCGGAGTCCGGGTCCCACCCCACCAGTGACGGGCCCGGTAGCAGCAGTAGTGCTCCTGCCACGCCAGCGACGATGACGCCACGTGGGCAAGAGCTGGCATCGGACACCCGGTTCCTGTGGCGCACGCTCCAACTGCTGGTGGAGCACAACGGCAAGTTGTCCACCGACGCACGTGCCGCTGCTCGTGGCTCGGCGCCCGCACCCGGCACACCTGGGTCGCCGGAGCACGCACTGGCGACGGCCTTGATGGAGGATCCGCAAGCTATGGCTGCCGCAGCTGCCTCCAACGCTGGCTTCACGCCACGGCGATTGGCACAGCAGCAGCAGCAACAACAACAACCGCAGCAGCAGCAGCAGTCCCGCAACGCGTCGCTCACAGCTGCCGCGCAACAAGTGGAGCAGTTGATGCTGGGTGGGGACAAGGCAGCGGCGGTGGAAGCCGCTGTGGCGTCACAGTTGTGGGGCCACGCCATTCTCATCGCATCTCGGGCCGACCCAGCCACGCTGCAACGCGTCGTGCAGGCTTTCTCTGCGGCAGAGCTCCCACCTGGCTCCCCACTACGCGCCGTGTACAGTTTGTTTGCAGGCGACGTGGCCAATGCCGCGGGTGGTGGCGGTGGCGCCACGGTGGCCAACTGGCGACACAATGTGGCAGCCATGTTGTCGAACCGCGTGCCGGGGAATGAACGCGCCCTGGTCGCCCTGGGTACGTTGTGATTTTTTGGTGTGTTTTTTCGGTGGCGGTTTGTTTGTTTTTTTTGTGTGAGGGTATGTGAGGTGTGTCTTGGTTCCTGTTCTGTGGTTTGTCTTACCCATTGTGTGTTGGTCACTTGATTGTGGTGCCTTTCCTTCGTTTCTTCCCTCCTCGCTTGCCTGCTTGCTTGCTTGCTTGCTTGCTTGCTTGCTTGCTTGCTTGCTTGCTTGCGTGCTTGCTTGCTTTCCACCAGGCGACCGATTGTGGCTTGAACGTGGCTCTGTGTGCGCTGCGCACGCCTGCTACCTCATGGCAAGCTGCCACCTTGACAACCCGAGTCGGCAAGCCCGCATGGTGTTGGTGGGGTCGGACCATCGACGGTTCGCGTCACGCTACTTGCGTGACATGGTATCGCTGCAGCGCACCGAGGTGTTTGAGTATGCCGCACGACTGCAAAACTCACAGCACACGCTCAAGGCATTCCAACCCTACAAGTTGATGTATGCCATGACGTTGGCGGACTATGGGCTCACTGACAAGTAGGTGCACGCTGTGTGCCACTGCTGTGAGGGATTGGTGTGGAGACGCGCTGTACTTACGTACAGTGCGTGTGTGTGATTGGTTTGTGCGCTTTCCACTGGCCAGGGCTGCCAAGTATGTGAGCGCGATTCGAAAGGTGGTTGGGAACCCCACCACTCATAGCCGATCTCAGCACAACACCGCATTCATGCAGCAGCTCGAGACGTTTGAGCAGCGCCTGAACAATAGCATGGGGAAGTCTGCCGCCAAGTCTGCGTCGTCATGGTGCGTGTAGTCGTGCTGTGCCTCTGTGGCCGTTGGGCTTGGACTCATGTCTTCACGCCCACACCCTTCTTGTACTGTGCAACATGCAGGCTACTGGGGGCTGGCAAGAAGCTGTTTGGGGCATTTGGCATGGGAGGATCATCGGTTCGTTGCTGACTGCCGCATCGCACAGGTGTGGTGGAGGATGCCATGGCTTGCATCGCTCACGCGGCTTGTGTGCTGTGGGTTGTTTGTTTTGTTTTGTTTTGTTTGTTTGCTTGTTTTGCTTTGGTTTGCTTGTTTTGCTTTGGTTTGCTTGTTTTGCTTTGGTTTTTGTTTTTTTGCTTGTTTGGTGCGTCAAAAGCAGGAGCCGGCTTCATCATCGTCCGTGCGGCCATCTGCTTCGGCGTCCACCAACCCAACTCCGTCCGTCTCGGCTCCATCTCCCAATGCCAGAGGCGTGCACACCATGGCTGCCCCGACGACGTACAACCCCAGCAGCAGCAACGTATACGGCAACAGTGCATACGGCAGCAGCGTCGACGGCAGCAGCGTGCATGGCAACGGCACATACGGTAACGGCGCATACGGCAACAGTGGTGCCGGTGGTGCGTATGGAGCTCCGGGCGGCATGACGAACGGTGGTGGTGGTGGTGGTGTCGCGGGTGAAAGTGCTGCTGCGGCCAACGGCATGGGTATGGCAGCGTACGGCCACACCGGAGTGGCTACCATGCCTGTAGCAACACCCAGCACACCTGCACCAGTACCGGCACCAGCACCAGCGCCAGCACCAGCGCCAGCACCTGCTCCCGCCCCGACACCGACACCGACCAAGAAGAAGGCAGCACCAAAGGTGAGCTGGATGGATGTACACGAGCTGTGTGTGTGAGAAGGGGGGGGGGGGGGGGGGGGGGAAGGGGCGTGTTT
>Ga0213833_1001548_pt1 | contig 16322 bp, 22 predicted proteins | sample SWATP21_FD_160575 | JGI IMG/M metagenome (GOLD analysis project Ga0213833, IMG submission 160575) | Coastal seawater microbial communities from Marineland, Florida, United States - SWA TP2 #1 | ecosystem: Environmental > Aquatic > Marine > Coastal | place: USA: Florida | collected 2016-08-14
CACACACACACACACACACACACACACACACACACACACGCACACACACACACACACAAACAAACAAACAAACAAACAAACACACAAACATACATCACGGTGTGACGTGATGCACCGTTTCAAACGACCAGGCACACGATGCACACGAACCTCCTTTGCGGTGGCGAGGGCCTGCTCCTTCGCTGCGAGTTCCTCCATCCGTGAGCTGCTGTCAATACGGTCACCGCCACCCTCCAACTCTGCCACTCGTTGGGTTTTCTCCGTGATGCTCTTCAAGATATCCTCGTTCAGTTCCGCCTCCAGGAGAGACCGTTCGCGTTTCAGCTTTTCCAGGGCACGCACCGTTTCCAGGTCCTGTCATCCACAACGGTGGTTGGGGGACGGCACGTTCGTCGGCACCGGTTAGCCAGCAAGCCAGGTTTCGACATGTACACAAGAGCCTTCCACCACACCACAGCAGCACGCACCGACTGCTCGAGAGCTTGCACAGAGGCCTCCAAGTCACGCAGCCGGGCCTGCTCCTCAGCATTCAGCTTGGAAGTGAACGGGGATGCAAGCTCCTCCTCCAAGCTTGTCAAGCGCTCTGCCAGTTGGGTGCGAGTCTGCTCCAATTCAATCAACTGCCGTTGACGCTTCTCCATGGTCACCGTCTTTGTTCGAACCAGATTCTGCACCACCATGCCATGCAAGCCACCACGCAAAGCATCATGTGAGAGAAATAGCAGAAGTAGTGGGCAGTACGACAACCACCACGCACCTCATTCTTGGCAACCTGCTTGGTCAACTGATTGGCTGTGTTGCGAGCAACGCCACGAGCTCCCTCTGCCCGTTGCAGCTCGCCGGTGATCCGCGACACCCGCTGTGACAACTGCATGACCACGTTCGCGGTCTTCTCTTTCTTGTCTTCAAGTTCTTCCAAAGCCCCCAGCGATTTCATCACCTGCGTGTGGGAGTTCAATCGGCACTTGTCTTGGTTGATGAAGCCGCCACGCAGGGCACCACGACGGTTCACCTGCAAGAGCGAGCGGGGGTACACACAGCGCATACACCACAAGGAAGGAGGGGTGAGGGCGGTGGCTGAGTCGCACTCGGCAACAGAACAGCAACGCACTTGGTCGCCCTCCACCGTGACACAATCCAAGTTGTACTTCTTGGAAAACTCAGAGGCCACGTTCTTGTCTCGACACAGCAGCGTCCGTCCGAACACCTGTGCGACAGCCTGGTGCACACAACCACACGAGTCCCAAGTCGGACGCACCAGCTCGAATGTCAGCATGCGTTGCGGCGACAGACAACGGGGTTGTGGCAACATCCAACATCCGTACGTACCGGGGCATGTACTGCTGCAAACTCCAGCTTGTTGATCAGCGGAATGGCACGCGCAGCATCTTCAGGGTAGGTGACACGCGGTGGCTTGGTTCGATTGAGAGGCATGAAGGTGACACGCCCACCGCGCGTGTCCTCAAGGTGCTTGACCAGCCTTGCCGCGATCTCATCGTTGTCCACCACGACGTTGAACAACTGGTTGTTTGCGGTCACCTGGTTGGTGCACACAGAAGACGGCGTCAACACACCACAAGAACTCAGAAACGGCGCGCACGGATGCACAAAGCACATCATACCTCCACCGCAACGACACAGTTTTCATTGGACACATGGATAAGGTCGATGAGCGGGCCGTGCACACCCTCGATTTTGTGCTCTTCCACGAACTGCTCAATCGAGCGGAGGCCCTCCTTGATAGCCCGGGACTTGGTCCGGTCCAGCAACCGCACAGCTTCCTCATACCGCTCCTTCTCGCGCCGAACCTGCACGCCACAAACAACACGCCCCCCATGCACCACAGCCCCACCACGTTACCAACCGAGGGCAAAGCAAGTGGCACCACCTTTGCGACACAGCAACGCACCTGCTCCTGCGCAGCGTCTTGAGCACGCTGGGCTTCGTTGAGCTCGGCAATGGCTGCCTTGCGTTCCGCTGTCTTGCGTTGCACCAGTTCACCACTTGACGCCACCTTGTCTTGCTGCTGAGCAGCTTTTTTGGACAACACCTGCATCATCGATCGACACGGGCACACACATAAATGGCAAGTTCTGTAGCACCACAAACTCTGCACTTGCGGACCTTCACGGCCTTTGCGGCGGTCTGAACCTGCTTCCGCAGGTTCTCCACCGTTTTCTGTGTTTCGACGCGCGCACGTTCGTTCTTTGTCGCCGTCCTTCGCGCGTCCTTGATTTCTTTCTTCAGAACCGCGTCTCGCTGTGCCTTGGTCTTGTGCTGTCGTCCTCGGGCAAGCTTCGCGAGCAGGTGCTCTTGCTCTTGCAGCGCGCTTTGCAGCGCCTGATTGGCAGCATCGCGTTCCTGCTGAGCGGCTTCAAATGCAGGAACCGCCTGGGCAGGACAAGATACAGGTCAGGAGACGCAGGACATCTTTGTGAGAGAGTGTTGTGCGCACCACATGCAGTGGCGTGTCAGGAGCTTGGTGGTGGCAAACGCACCTCTGCAAGTTGCACTTCCATCTCTTTCTTCTTGGCCTCCAATGCCGTCAACTCCTCGCGTAGACTGGCAACAGTGCTTTGGTCTTCTTTCACTGCCAGGCGGAGGCGGTTGACGGCCAAACCGAGGCGGGTGCTCTTGCGATGCAACGCGACTCGTTGTTGCTCGTATGTCTGTTTGTCTGTGCGCGCCGCAGTGATCTGCACAGGCGATGGATGAGCACGGTGTCACACGTCCAACACCACCCATCTATCTGGCCACGCACAGCTTCCTGCGCTTCCTCCAACGCCTTTGCAACCGCCTCTACTTCTTGTTGCTTGGCGGTGTGCGCAACACGGAGCGCATCCCCGTGCTCTGACATTTCTGCTTGCTGTCCGTGGATGCCGTCCAACTGTCGACAGCACCAGTCACGAAGTGAGGCACACCACCACTGACTGCGAGAGGCGAGCGGGGCACAGCAACATCGCGGCAACGAACCGCCACTTGTGAACGCTTCAACCGAGCTTCGGCCAGCAGAAACTCATATGCACGTCGTTCACGGTCCAGCTGCTGGCACTCCTTCAGCTCCGCCATTTCTTCTTGCAGCTCGTCAATGCGGGCTGTGATGTGTTGGATGACCTGCAGCCAGAGGTAATGCAAGAAATTGTCACGGCCACGCCCCACAGGCGCCGCAGCGAACACTACACACCTCTGTAATCTTGGCACGCTTGGCGTCCGTTTCATTCAGGATTTTCATGCTTTCGGCCCGACGCTCGTCGTACACACGTGTGCCAGCCACCTGGAGCAAAGCAAAACGATGTGAGCACACGACATGCCCTTGCACCCCATCAACGGTCTGCAAAAAAACACACCTCCTTCAACACTTGGAGTCGCTTCTCATCACTCATTGTGCACAAGCGATGTGCGTTGTTCTGCTGCACGATGTAGTATGGGTTCGACCGCGAGAAGCCAGCGCTCTCCAACAGGTTCACCACGTCCGTCTGAAGGGTTAGAAACCCAGCACACAGGCCAGCCACACATGTGGGTACACGGTACACCACAATATCAAAAGGTGGGAGTCGTCATGCGACTTGGGGAAAACAACAATAAAAAGCCCACTATCACACACAGCACATACGCGAGTGAACCTCTTGCGGTTGAGGAAGTACTCATCCTTCTTGAGACCAATGGTACGGCGCAACACAACTTCCTCACTGTCAACCTGCAAACGCCATGCAAACGTTTAGACGACGGTGATGAACGACGCACATGGCACGGTGACAACGTTGGAGCACTCACATGTAATCTGCCATCAGAGTTGTCAAACACAATCTCCACGTATGCGGTCATGACGCTTTGGCCGGCCCCATCATGCAAAAGGCGACGCCGTGCAGCTTGTGTGAGGTTCGCATGGGTGTCGCTCAGCACAAACTGGAGGGCTGTTGAGCCGGGCGTGAGTGGAATAGGGAAGCATGTGCAGCACAGGCACAGCGAACGTACCATCAAACACAGTCGACTTGCCCGTTCCGTTTCGGCCCACTGCATCGCGTACAAAACGGGTGAGGGTTGCATGCACGCACAAACATATCTTGCAGACAAGGCAACACGTACCGACGACATTGTGACCTTTGTGCAGGTTGAGAATCACCTGTTTGTCACGGAACGTCTTGTATCCTGAGATGGTCACAGACTTCAACATGGTGGCGGGCTGAGAGCAGTGGCAGTCACTCCACGCCAAGACCCCAACAACCAGTCAGCAGAAATCACAACGTGGCCGGGTGCAGTGCGGGGACAGGGCGCCAGCAACCACGGATGGTGTGTCGTGAGGACGAAAGTGGTGTCCGTGTGCGACATGCAGAAAACGCGAGCACTCGCTTCGCGCCATCATGCACGATCTTTTTTCTGAGGGATTTTTTTGGATGTTTTTTGTGTTCCCGTGCCCTTTTGTTCTGTTTCGTCCTTTTGTTGTCCTCGTCTTTTTTCTGCGATTGTGTTGTGTTGTGTGTTGTGCCAACACCAGCCAACGCCAAAGCACACGCCCGCGCCTGCTGTGCTTCCCTGTGCCCGTCAACTTACTTCGAGCAGCGCCAGTGCAACACAACATGCCACGTGGAGGCAAGGGTGGCAGGGGTGGTGGCAGGGGTGGAGGCAGGGGACGGCGTACGTTGTGGACCGGCACGGCGCTGTGGTGTGGGGCACTTGGTTTTATGTCTGCTTCTGCCTTGGTGTGCTGTTGGTGTTTGTGCGCGTCTTGTGTGCGTGTGGGGTTGTGTGGATCGTGTTGTGTGGGCGCCCTTTCAGGCAAGCCCAACTACAAGGGTCGCCAACGCCGCTTTGTGGCCAGTGCCGAGGAGATCGAGCAGCGGGACGAGCGCACGCGCGTAGAGAACGCGCAGCGAGCCCGCCGCCGTGCTGGCTCCGATGACGAGGAGGAGGGGGATGCCGCTGCTGGAGCTGGTGCCGGTGGTGCTGGTGCTGGTGACTGGCGTGCAGCCGCGCGTGGGCCTCGCCGCTACGGCATGCCGTCCAGTGATAGTGAAAGCGACAGCGAGGAGGAGGAGGTGCGTTACTCGCGCTTGTTCCCATGACGGTGGATGCTTGCCAGCACCGCTTTGTGTTCCAGCACCGCTTTGTGTTGGATGCGTTTAACGTCACCTGTGTGGTGGTGTGTGTGGTGTGTGGTGTGCGTGGCCAACACAGCGTGTTCACAAGCCCAAGGGTGTGGCAGGCCTCATTGAGGTAGAGAACCCGAACTACAAGAAGGCGACCAATGTCAAGGCCAAGAACATCGACACTGGTGCCAAGCAACAGTTTTCGCGACGCGAACGGTGAGTGGAGGCGTTGCATTTTGTTGGGCAGGTGTTCCAAGGTGTTGCGTTGCAAGGCGCGCTCACACACTCGTGCGTGCGCGTTGCTTGTGCCCCTTGCCTGGCTTCCACGCGCAGTGAGGAGCTGCAGCGTCAAGCCGCAGAGCGTCGCTACCAGAAGCTCCATGCTGCTGGCAAGACTGTGCGTTGCATGCATCTCACCGCCCAGCGCCCAGCGCCCAGCGCGCACGCACATGCGCGTGCCGTGTCGTGTGTGTCCACGCACCGTGGCGTGCTGACTGACTCGCGTCGCCTCCCGGTGTGGCTCCGTTGTTGCAGGACCAAGCCAAGTCAGACATGGCCCGTCTGCGAGAGGTGCGCGCCCGCCGTGAGGCCGCTGCCAAGCGCCGTGCGCAGGAGGAGGCTGGTGCGTTTCGGGCTGGCGTTCGGCTTGTTGTCGCGCATTGTGTCGTCGTGCGGTGTCTGTGTGGACAGGCGGGCGTGGTGGCACGGGCGGCTTGCAGATGTGCTGACGCGCGTGCTGATGTGTGCTGCATGTGTGCTGCATGTGTGGTGCTGCATGTGTTGGGGTGGGTGCGTCCGGGGGTGGAGCAGCACGCAAGGAAGCCGCAGCGGCCGAGAAGCGACGTGGTCGCCGATAGGTGTCGTAACCAAACAAACACGGACCACGGTCCACGGTTGCCTGTCCATCTGCGCCACACTTGCCATTCTTCACTGCCATGTGCCACGCGTGGTATATGCCCGCTTTTGACATGCACGTTCACGGTCAACACACGTGGATTCTCCACCCACTACGCTCTGCTCTCATACTACTCATGTTCCATGTGCTATCGTATCACGCCACCACTTGCCACGACTCGTTTAGAAGTCATCGAGATCAGACTCAGACCCACCAAAGTCGTCGCTGCCACTGCCTGTGCTGTCCAGATCACTCGCACCTTCGTCATCGTCAATGTCCAGGGAACCACCTGACGAGTCACTCGAGAATGACTCCTCGTTCATGGACACGGCACCTGGCCCGTCCGAAGACAAGCCACTATCCGAGTCTGTGGCAGAACTTTCAGTGTCGCTGCCTCCACCTGTCATGCTGCCATGGATAGTGGGACCGGTTGGGCGCTCATCACGTCGCCTGCGCATCCCCACATTCATCACCCACACACATGCGCCACACACCGTACGGTGGTTGAGGTCCACACAACAAAAAGAAGCAAGCGCTGGAATCCCCAACAACGACCCGAACGACAACAGCTGCACCACAACTGCCTGCACTGCCGGCCTTTGACTCATCCCACATGCTCTCTCGACACGACACCCCGCGCCCCACGGACACGCACGCACACGGAAACGTACCGTGCTGCTGCGGCTGCAGGTCGTGGTTGCTGGCGTGCCGCCATCATCTTGGACTCATCGTCTCCGACATCCTGCTGAAGGGCAGGTCAAAAGGCGGAAAGGCAACACAATACAACACAACACGACACAACACAACAGAACAACCGGCGCGACACGACACAGCAGCGCACGGCTTGTTGTGTCGTGCTTGACACAACGTGGAGTCCCCCAGCCGACCAACGAACACACCCCACTCACCTGGTCTCCAATGAACATGGCCAGCTCTTCGTCTCGCAGCTTCTTCTGCAGCTTCTTGAGGGCGCGGTCGGACGCCTCAAGCTTTTCGCGCTCAGCCCGCTGACAGGCGTCGAGTTCGTGCTCCAAGAAGTCCAGGTTGCGGAACCGCTCGAGGTAAATCTCGTACTCCTCCACCAGCTCCTTTTCCAACTTTTCATACTCATCCATGAACGCGGGACGCACAGCCTGGATGCTCTTCAGGCGCTTCTCGTTCCGCTCCAACTCCTGTGTTTTCTTCTTGATCTGCACGATGGACGCACCGTCACAACGCAACCGTGAACGTGGGTGCGTGGGTGGCGCAGGTTGCCACAAACTGTGAACAAACCTTTGCTTCCAACGCCGTTTCGTCTGCCTTCAGAGACTTCACTTGTCGTTGCAAGGCCGTGACGTTCTCCTTGGCAGCGACAATGGCGTCTTGGACAGTGCTGTGGAAGCGAAGGGAAACGAAGGGAAGGCAAGTCGGGACACAGCGACTCCCGGTGAATGGCGTGTCGCAATTGCAGCCGGCAATGGAGTGGTATGCAACCCAACAAACGGCGAACACAACCCAACAAACGGCGGGCGACAACCTCGCACGAGCACGCACCGCTCCATGTGTGCGTGCTCCGATCGACTATCAAGGTTGCTAGCCACGGCATCAAGGAATCGCAATGCCTGGCAAACAGCGAACAACAACAAGCAGCAAGCAGCACGCAACAGCATGAGGATGAGTGAAGGAATGAGGGCTGGAGCCACGACCATGGTGCCCCATGCAATGCGCAACGCCACACCTTTTGGCGAGCCACGCGAAGCTCAGACTCGTGACCAAGCAAGTCATACAGCTTGGCGCCGCGATCTGTGATTTCATTTGCTACTTGCCGCGTGCCCTGTATTCCACGCACGCCGTGCGTCACATCACGCGTCACACGCCACAGCAACAACCGGGGACTTGTCAGGTGTCTGTCATGGGGCCAGCAACACTATGTTTCGCCCCCACACCCACCTTCAAGTCAGACAGGTTTCCTGACAACGCAAAGGCAGACTCCGTGTCATCATCATCCTTGCTGCTGCTTGTGGTCTCGTTGATGCGCATGGCCCTGAGGCATCAACGTGTGGTGGGTCAGAGGTGTCTGGTGAGGGACCGCAGGGACCGGAGGGTGGGTGCCAACCAGCACAGCGCACGCACCGGTACAGCGTCCGCGCAACCTTCAGCAACTCCTTCACAGCCTTTCCGTCCGCCGCATACAAATTCTTCGCTTTCAACACAATGCGTGCTTTGCTGGCTAGCGCCTGGGCGGGACGTCAAATCACCAGCAACCGCACCGAAGAAGGGTCACGTCACATAACTGGTTACCCCAGGCGGTGGAACCGTTTCGCGCTGCACGAACGAAGACCTACATTCGCGATTTGGACCAGGAAGTCCACACGATCGTACTCTGTCTCGATGTTGTCTGAAATGTTGACCAATGGGTCGTACCTGTCCAAGCGTACAGTGGGGCGCGGGAGCGTGGAGCATGTTATGCGCACTTCTTCCCCACCGCCCTGGTCACAGCGCTTGCTGACGCCATCACGCACCTCTGCACAAGCCAAAACAGCACGTCTGCTACCAGCCCGAAGTTGGGTGTGCGAAAGTTCTCCACCTGAGGCACGAAAGCGACGTTGCAAGCAGGTGAGGCCACTCTACAACTTGCAGCAAACGGTATGCAACGCTCCAGCGCGCACGCACCGAGATGCGGCGCTGATATCCCAGTGCCCGCATGATCTCGGTGAATTCTGTGGCGCAGTGCGCTTAGACATGCACAATCGCACCACACCCCGCACCGTGCCGATAACCAGGACCTACCACGAAGCTCTCGGAAGCTCATTTTGACAGAACCCAGCCGGGTGATGCGCGCTGGTGCCACTACGTGCTGCGCACTCTGACCGCAGCCGAACTGTCGTTTTGAACAAGTTGGCAGCTCACTTCCGAAAAGTGGTAGTTTCGCTGGCTACATGAGTACTTTTGCAACTATACTTCACCACGGTCGCTTCGACGTGCACACGCTTGCTTCTTTCTGTGCATGCTTGGTTGCTGCGCATCTCACGCTGATTGGGCGCGAGTGGGTGGAACACAATGGCGGCCATGGCAGCCGCTGCGACCAAACGCAAGAAGGTATATTGTTTCCGTGGCGTGACCATTTTGTCGTGTGGCTGACTCGTGGCGAGACGCAGGTGCTGCTCATGGGCAAGTCCAACTCCGGGAAAACCAGTATGCGTTCCATTATTTTTGCCAACTACCTGGGTACGGAGCGTGTGCTATTGGCAGTTCATGATGGGGCAGCAGCCCATGACTGACCCTACATGGTTTTCCCCTCTTTCGTTTCAGCGCGGGACACCATGCGCCTGAACCCCACCAGTACGTTCGCTTTGTTCGGTGTTGTGGTGTGCACGCAGAGTGTGACACGATTCCTGTTTTTCTTCGTCCTCGTTCCTCCTTCGTTCGTGTGCCTGGCGTGTACACATTTGCGTTCGTGCCTGTTTTTCGTGTGTGCACTGGGTGTTGTGCCCACCAGTTGATGTAGAGCACTCGCAAGTGCGGTTCCTGGGAAACCTGGTTCTGAACCTGTGGGACTGCGGAGGGTACGAAGCCGCTGCCACGGCTGCTGCGCCAGGTGTGCGCCGCCCATGGCATGTCTGATGGCTTTGACCGCGTCCTTCTTGTGTGTGTGTGTTTGTGTGTTCAGTCAGGAACTGTTCCTGGAAAACTACTTTGAAAGCCAGCGCGATCACATCTTTACAAATGTGCAAGTGCTGATCTATGTTTTCGACATCGAGTCACGCGATCTGGAGGTAAGGATGCCACATACAGTTGCTACTTCACTGTGTGCCAAAGCGGGGGGTGACGCGCACACTCCCATGATGGCTCGCTTACACATGCTGTGCACCTGCGTGCGTGTGGTGTGCGATGGCGGACTGTGTTGGTGCGTTGTATTGTCAACAGGACGACTTCACGAACTACGAGGACTGCATCACGGCTATCCAGGAGAACTCCACGGACACACAGGTGTTCTGTTTGGTCCACAAGATGGACCTTGTTCCAGAGGAGGCGAAGGCACAGGTGTGTCACTCCCCGTTGGTTGGCTGGAGTTGTGGCGCGTGCGTCACCTGTTTCTTCTACTCGCAGGTGTTTTCCGAGCGCGTCGCTATGATCAAGGCACGTTCACGCGGAGCCAACGTCACGTGCTTCAAGACCTCCATCTGGGATGAAACGCTGTACAAGGTAGGCTGGTGTGTTGCGCGGCACGTGCCGGCGCATGTCGTGGCGTGATCGGTGCGATCTCGACGCCAATGCAACAGGCGTGGTCGTCCATTGTATATGCGCTGATCCCCAACACTCGTCTGCTTCAAGCCCACTTGGAGGAGTTCCGAAGGATCCTAGACGCTGATGAGGTGGTGCTGTTTGAGCGAGCGACGTTCTTGGTGGTGTCCCACGCCACGCACAAAGCACACCGAGACGTGCACCGTTTTGAGAAAATCAGCAACATCATCAAACAGTTCAAGCTCAGCTGCAGGTACGCGAGCAAAGGCTGATGTGCATGCGCCTGGCATCGTGTGTGACGCGGGCACGTGGGCACCTCTCTCACGGTTGTTGTACCATACAATCCCCAACGTGTGCCCGCCCCCACAGCAAAACACAGGCCCAGTTCCACTCCATGAAAGTGCGCAACGCCAGCTTCACTGCCTTTGTTGACCAATTCACGTCCAACACCTACGCCATGGTCATCACATCAGATCCGTCGCTTCGTACGTACCCAGGCGCCGCTGCTGCTTCCTTTCCCTTGACCTTTCGCATTGATTCACGTGCGTGTGTGTTGTTGTGTTTGGGGTGCGTGATTTGTGTGGTGGCAAACTGCAGCGGAGGCCGCGACGTCACTCAACATCCGGGTGGGAGCAAAGCACTTTGAGAAGCTCATCCGTGAAACGGGGTAGCCTTTGCGTTGTGATAACTTCGTGGTTGCGTAGTGTACCAACGGCGACAAACACACACTTCCCACAGGATACCACCACAGTTGGATGTTTGGGGCACTGTGGCCACTCGTCACTGCTACCACGCATGCGTCGCTAGTTGTTGTCTTCTACTGCAAATCATGGAGAAACCAACAGCACCTCATCATCTGAATCCCAAACATGCGACACACTCTCCTGTGAAGACAGTGTCACGAACGACTGCTGCGAGCTTGGCGTGTCCTTCCATCGTGCCGCAGGCACCGCCACCGCAGAAGCGGACGCAGACGCAGACGCTGAAGCAGAAGGAGGACGCGTCCGTGGCGTGTGAAGGTTCGTCCCTGTTCTGACACGGCCACTGGGCGGCGTAGCGACATGGGTAGCGTACCGCGCACGCTTACTGGGCCTGCCAGAACGCTGAGACAGCGATGCACTGGGTCTGGTGGCCACGGGGGACGCAGCAGACGCAGCAGACGCGGAACAAGAATTCGAGCCACCAACACGTGCCCGAGAGAGAGACCCCGCGTGTTGTTTCGTTGCATGGTTGGCGCTGGCACTGCCTCGCGTGCTGCCTTGCGTGGTGCGAACGGGCGTGGTGGCACTTCGATGAAGATGTCCAGGGATGGCCGCGCGGTGATGGTGCGTCGTGTGAGTGCGGCTGCGAGGGGTCGAGGCGCCCACAGCGCAAAACTCGGCGCGCAGCCCGGGTGGAAGCGCGGGTGCCGTTGGCAGCATCGACAAGAGGCAAGTGAGGTGCCGCAGGAGGCAGAGGTGTGCTTCACGCCCGGCAGCACCGAATACCGGCACGTGCATGAGCAAGGCTTCCACCTGATCTCGGAAGCGGCACACACGTTGGCGGACGGCGGGGGGGAGACTGGCGACGACGTTACCGAGCACCCCAAGCACCTCCGACAGCAGCCCACAGCACCGTGCGTCATCAATGGGTGTGTCGCCCACTTGGCGGAAGAGGCGCAGGAGGAAGTCAATGGCAGGCAGCGAGTGCACCGCGGCACCCAAGAAGGCGCGGGGAGAGGACGAGCCGGAAGGGTGCACAGAAGCACGCGCCGCGGACGAAACGAAAGAAGAAGAAGAAGAAGAAGAAGAAGAAGAAGAAGAGGAAGACTGGAATGGGGAAGAGGGGGGTGGCGCCAAGGAAGAAGGGGCAGACGAGCGGCACGACGTCGACGAAGAAGCACCAGGGGGGGAACGTACACTGCAGGCAGCACGCAGTACGAGAGTGATGCCACGCCCCAGGTCATGCGGAGCAACGGCGCGTGGGTTGAAAAAGGGGCTTGTGCCCGTGGAAACCGAAGCACCGGCACTAGCACCACCACCAGTAGCACCACCAGTAGCACCACCAGTAGCACCACCACCATCAGCATCAGACACAGTGGTGCCAGTCCCAGCACCAACAGGAGATGATGATGATGATGATGGACGAGAGGGTGGAAGGGACGCGGATCTTCTTGTGACGCGCCGGCTGTCCGCGACAAGGGGCGTGTTCAGCAGCAGGCGCCACACCACTGTGGCACGCAGCACTGGGTCATCAATGAATCGAAGGAACGCCAACTCTGACTGGAACGAAGCAAAGGAACGGGCTGCTTGGCACACTGGGGCGGCCACAGCAGCGGCGCCAAACACGCGCGTGACACCATCCACGAGGGACACCAACGTGGCGGCGACAGACGCGTCCGTGCCCGTTCCTGTGTGCAGCAGAGCCGGAACAGGCGCCAACAACAGGCGAACACGCTGGGCGAGGTGTGGTGGTGCCACTGTGTCCGCGGTAGTAGCGGCTGTGGTGGTGTCTGCCTTGCTGAGCCGGCCCGTGGCCTTCCCCCTGCCCTTCTTCTTCGCCTTGCTGCCCGCAGCGCCACCTTTCGCACCCTTGCCCTTGCCCTTGCCCTTGCCCTTGCCCTTGCCTGGACCATGGCCGTTACCCCTGCCACCGCTGCTGTGAGGCTGGTAGCTGATGCTGGCGGCGCAAGGGTCCATCGTAGCGCGAGCAAAGCCAGGGTCCGAGGGCTGCCACAACATGCGTGTGACGAACGCGGCCTCGATGGCTGGACCGCGCCGTTGTGCCACGGTCAACGCCTCACGGACGAACTGGAGCAGGAACTGGTGGGCTCGTGCTTGCTCGGCACTCCCGCATGCCACCACCAATTGCTCAAACCCCACCAAACAGTCCGGCACCACGGGCTGCTGCTGCTGCTGCTGCTGCTGCTGCTGCTGCTGGTGGTGGTGGTGGTGCTGAGCAGCAACCGCCGCCGGTGCGCAAGGGCCAGGGATGGGAGCAGGGACAGGGGGCGCAGAAGCATGTCGTAGCGTACTGGAAAGCAAGCGCACACCACACTGCAGCGCGGCAGTGGCTCGGTGCCACATGGCTTCCTCTGCCAGGACAAAAGCGAAGGGCGTGGTGCCAGTGCCAGCTGTGGTGGGTGGTGCCTCTGCCCGCAGCTGAAGCGTCTCCCGCGCCAGCGACGACAAAGTGGCGAGCAGAAACTGAAACGCTGTCGCAGGGACACGACTCCCAGGTGCAAGGACCGTGCAGGCCTGGAGTGTGTCACATGGCGACGTGACAATGAAATCGCTGTCCGTATCGCGCAGCAGCATTTTGGACCAATGAAGCCACGGAGTCGCCATCAGTGCCCTCCCTCAGCGGTGGATAGTGATGTGGACGGAAGCAACGATGCCCAACAAACCACAGGCGCACAAGGTGCTACCAAGCCGAGGACATGAAACGCTGCATGGCCACTGGGCACTGGCTGGCGGGCGAGTGTCGTCGTGCATGCAGTCCCTCGGGGCATACGGCCGACAGGGCGACTCGTCTCAATTTTCGAAATTTTGTGAAATATTTACTTTTCGCAGCCTCCAGCCCCTCACACTACATGTGGTCCGGCCGAAAGGCACAAAGTGAGTGCCCGACAGCGCAAACCAACGTGGGCACGAGGCGTGCAGCATGACTCGTGATGGTGCACAAAACACGAGCCTGGCGTTTGGTCGTTGCAGGTCTGAAAACTGAAAAGTGTCCAATGCTTTGGACTCCAATCGAACCATGTCGCACACTCGGCTGTGGCACAGACTGTGGCACAGTATGCTCTGTGGGTGGAGGTCTTTGCGCAGTTTGGGCTCAATGACGGCGTGTGAAAGGGCCTGCGATACCAAGGTCGACCGCCAGCACATTCCAGAAACGAATGAAAAAAACCCAACAATCTCAGCGTTGCCGTTGGGGGGCGAGCAAAGTATCCTCAGAACATTTCTCTGCGCGTTGCGCGACCTGTACTGTGTTCCCCGCAGCTGCACAGCCTCACACCTGCACCTCCGCGTTAAACCACATTCCACGAGCACATTGAGCTGGTCGACTCACCAACGTCTCCCGTCCCGTCGCCGAGGCTGTAATTCACAGCCTGCTAGCTCCACGCCGGCGCTGTGTGTGACCGAAGTTCGGATTCCGAGCACTTCGGTCTCCCCAGCGGCTACGGCGTAGCCACACCGCAGCAAACCTGAGTCAAAGCGAGCAGCCAACAACTCTCCACGTGTGCAGCCTCGCCTTCACATCGATACGTCGCGACTCGCGATGAGGCACACAATTGCCTGGCAATTATTGCCATCATGTTGTTGGGTTTCGTGGTGTTGAAGACCCATCTGGGTGCCGTCACAGCGGAGTGCGCTTCGCCGTACAACGACACCTCTGGTGATGTATCCGCGTTTACCTCCACAACACCGATGGTGTAGATTGTGATGTCGCACATCGAGACAACGACCCATATGGTTGCTGGTGAGTCTCTGGCTTCCCATATGCCGCAATCGCCGTTGCCATGACACGAGCTTTGTCGAACCAAGCCGTCTCTGTGGCGGCTGCGAACATCACGGCCGCCACCGCACCCGGGACACTGCTGGCTGACATCTTTGTCCTCCACACCGACATGGAGGTGTCTGCCACTCAAGCGCCACCAATTGTGACTCACCACTGTTCAGACCAGAAGCGCGAACGGTAGCGTTGCACCTCCAACCGGGCATTCGCACTCATGTGAACTTCACCATCACCTTCCCACGGGCTGGTGTCTGGCTGGGAGAGCTTGGACCTCGTGTGCATGACGTGGGATCTCGGGGCCACACCCACCATCTCCAGCACTGGCATCGTGACAGAACAGCAGCGTCACGTGCTCATTACTAAGATCCACGCCGCAGCCGCTGTGTATGTCCGTGGCTTGCAACAACTGCGCCAAGACGACAATGAACAAAGCCCTGTCTTCGCCTCGGCTTTTCGACGCGGTGCAGGATGTTCAGTGTCCCTCGTCTTCTTCACTTCGTCTCTCCACGAGCGACTCGGTGTCCATGAGTGCCTCAGCATCCGCCTCTGCCTCTGCCTCTGCAAGTTCACCCCCCTCCATGAGCGACTCACCTTCGGCGTCCATGAGTGCCTCAGCCGCTGGGGCTCAGCATCCGCGTCTCCCTCGTGACATCTGCGGAGGAAGATATGACCGTCACTGTTGCCATTTCTGGCCTGACATCAGGTCCGTGTGTTGCGTTACAGTTCATTGATTGGTGCCGGTGCGAGCAATTGGCACCGTCTGGTGGGGTGGCTTTTTGTCGGAGTGCGTGGCCGCTTCAGGCACGGCGGGCAGTACGGCCCAAGCCGCTGTACAGCAGCTTGAGGCAGGCGTGGACAACAACGTGTTCAGCACCACATACTTGCGAACTGCACACTCCGTGACAGTGGTTCGTGCACGGTGCGATGCACTGCATTGGCGCGTTCTGTGCTGACCATTGCCTGCCATGGCGCATGGTGTTCGCCAACCTTGGTGATGCTTCCCAGTGTGGTGCGACATGCTGGGAATCACAGCCTGTGATCATGGCAAGGGTGGCGACAATTGGGTGCTGCCAATGTTGACTGCGGGAGTGTAGCTTGTACTGGTTACGGTGGCTGTGATTGCCCTCAAATGCGTACGGAAGACGAAGGAAAAAGTTTACAGTTCGCCTGCGTAGTCGCGTTGTTGCGGTGCCGCCGCAAAGACACTTCATTGTTGCGGAAACAAAACAGCAATACACGGTATCACAGGCAGCTCCTAGGAGCTTGGCTTGGAGCTGGGATCGAGTTGAAGCTGCAGTGCTGGAGGATGTATGGCCTGTTGCGTTTACGTTTGGCGGACTGTGTGAACTGTGGACGTGTCAATTGTGGTCCTGGGTGGTCAGCTCAGCTCGATGACATTTGTCGGGCTCGTTCGTCAACATTGTTGTCTCCCGCACCTCTCAGGCAATGGCAAGCGCAACTATTCAGACTGTGTAGCGCTTCGGAGCGCAACTACTCAGACTGTGCAGCGCTTCGGAGCGCAACTTGCTCTCACCATTTGGTGTGCATCAGCCTCATGATGGCCCAGGTTCGAGTTCTCGGCGCTGGTGGGTCGATGGTGGGCCTTGACATTCGATGAT
>Ga0213833_1001550_pt1 | contig 16310 bp, 10 predicted proteins | sample SWATP21_FD_160575 | JGI IMG/M metagenome (GOLD analysis project Ga0213833, IMG submission 160575) | Coastal seawater microbial communities from Marineland, Florida, United States - SWA TP2 #1 | ecosystem: Environmental > Aquatic > Marine > Coastal | place: USA: Florida | collected 2016-08-14
AATGATTTACACGAATTGCTTCACCAAAAGAAAACCTTGCTGTCTTGCATCCAGCATATGTTGCTTTTGAGCATCTTTGGATTTGGGGTATATGGTGCATCTATCGGCTGGTTGGCTCAGTATTCCGGTTCTGTGCTTTTGCCTTATGCTATGTTTTGGATCCCCTTTTACATGGTCTTGGTATCTTTAGGAGCAACAGCCATCAGCTTACCTGTACTCGCCTTTTTCACCATGTACTTTGGTTTGGCAATGGATATGCGCTTTTTGATGGCCCAAAGTGTTCGCTTTATCTCGATGATCGCGGTGATTCTGGTTGGTCTGGTTCCCTTTTACCTTGCTGTCGCAATTGCCTGTACCCAGGTTTGGAAGGTCCATATCCCTGCCATCGATACACTCGTTGCTGTAGGATTTTTGTTGCCATTTGGTATTGGGTTGCTTTGCTTTGACCCAGTTCTGATAAGTTTCAGAAAGATCGCCGATACCATGCCTCGAGCTGAACAACCTAGAGCTCACGTTTGTACCCAGATTATCTTTTTTTGGGGGATGTTATATGCTGCCGTTGCGCCTTTGGCTTTGTTGAAGTGCATTCACCATACCCTTTCCTTTGGATAAATCGGAGGACCTATGCGTATCGCTGAAACCTTATTTTTATATGGTCTTATCGGATTTGTGGTGATGCTGGTGATGGCGAGTCGGGAAAAGAAGCGCTCTTGGTTTCGTGTGGTGCATATCTCGTTGTGGTGGAGTTTGTGGCCGTTTTTTGTCGTGCTACTTTTGTCTAGCGCTTCAGCTGAGGAGATCGAAAATCCGAGGCTTGTGTTACCTGAAAATACAGAGCGAATCGATCCACGCTTGGAAAGGGCAGAGCAACATTTATTGGGCGCACTTTATCAGTTAGAAGGTGTGGCAGAGGAGATTCTCAAGCCTGAAATTGAGCGTGTCAAAGCCTTGACATCGACTTTGAATCAAGTGGAAAAGCGATTGAAAGATATGGGAGACTTGCTTCGCACACCTTCTTTTGATAAGCAAGCTGTAGAAGAAAACAAAAAGCTGTTGCAAGCAGAAGGCTGCAATGGAGAAGACACCAGGGTACAGAGTCTAAACGCCCGTTTGCGCAATATCGAGACTTTGCAGCGGATGGAGGCTCGAACCAAAGAGAGTCTCGAAAGAGCCTTGTTAAAGATGGAAGAATTGAGTGGCCATATCCAGGTCTTGCGGTTTGCTGCTCGGCCTGATACCGAAGTTATCGCTGTGATCAAAGATATCGCAGTGAGTGTGGAGAGTGCTATGGAAGGATTTTTACACAATGGTGCCATCCCAGAGCCATTGAAAGAGCTTTCTGACTCCGAAGATGGACCTGTGCCTACCAGTGTTCGTAGAATATGACCAGTGGATTTTACCTATTCAGTATTGTGCCGGTGCTGTCTATTGCTTCGTTATTGTCGTTGCATGCCTTGGTCAGACTGAAGCAAATTCGAGTCCTTGCCTTACATACATTTACACTGGTGTGTTGGTCCATCTTACTGCTTTTGGTGGAGATACCCAGCCTAAACGAATCTATCGAGATCTACCTTTCGACTTTCACCCCGCTGATCACTGCTACTTATGTGCACACCATGTACCGATTGATGGCATGGAATCGCGAATACCGCAGGATTACCATCTTTGGATATATCTTGAGTGGCTCCATCTTTGTTCTTTCTGTATGGAATGCAAAGTTTGTCGTGGAAATCGCCGTTTTACAAAATGGACCATGGTTTTTGTCACCTATGGCCTTGGCGGGTTTATTGGCTCTCTTTCCTTTATCCACCTTACTGCATACGCCGCCCATTGAGCCGAATAAGCGTACTTATCTGTCCATTATGATCGCTGCGGGGTTGCTTCACTTTGTGGGCTGTTGGAGCAGTGTGATTTCACTTTCATTGCAACAACGCCAACCCTATAGTTTACTACTGATTCTGGCCGCTTTGTTATTGACTGCACACGTGATGAATCAGCAGCAAGAGCCCCACGAAAATCGTTTATTGGAGCGAAGTCTTATCTATTATGGCCTGGCTGCGGTGCTGAGCGCGGTGTTCTTGTTTGGTGTTTTGTACATCTTATCAGATCGTTTGCGACCCTCTGACAACGAGTATTACATCAGTGTTTTGTTTTTGTTCATCATGGCAGCCTTAGCCTTTGAACCCCTTCGGCAGTACTTGTTGGACCGATTGGGACAGGCTCTTTTGCGTCATCGAACACCTGTGATGCATCTGGCCAGAGAATTGGTCGTGCAAGAAGAGCGCAGTGATCAGGCTGAGAGGCTGGCTGAATTGGGCACTTTTACGGCTGCTGTTGCCCATGAAATCCGAAATCCTCTGGGTGTGATCACTGCCCATCTGAAGCTACTATCGAGACAAGATGTTTCGCCTGATTCCATTGCTATCATGCAAGGACAAATTGAGCGGGCCAATCATTTTATTGAGGATCTTTTACGCTATGGTCGCCCTCGGGCCTTGGAGCTGCGGCGGGTTCACCTCTCTTCTTTGCTAGACCTTGCAGGGAATACCACAGAAAGCGCTTTGACAGAAATTTGCCCCAAAGTCCCGTGGGACAAGCAATTGTACGATCCTAATTTGATGGTAGAGGTCGATCAGAGCCAATTGATGCAGGTTTTTGTGATCTTGTTTGAAAATGCGATGCTGGCCATGAAAGAGCTCGAAGACACTCGAATTCTAATCCGTACAGAAAGACAGAAGGAACAGCTCCTACTCTTTTTTGACGACAGTGGTCCCGGCATAACAGCTGAGTTGGAGGAATTGATCTTTGCCCCTTTCTTTACAACACGAAAGAGAGAGAAGACCATGAGCACAGGTCTGGGGTTGGCCATTGCGAAAAACATTGTTGAGCGACATCATGGCACGCTTTCCCTGGTTGAATCTCAGCTGGGAGGTGCTTGTTTTTGCTTGGAACTTCCCTTCCAACAGAATATTATGGCAGCAGCTCCTCCACACGAGGGAGCCAATCAATGCCGGCTAAAGCGCAAAGGTTCCACTGAAAAAAAGGAGTCTTTTGGAAGCGAGGGTGAAGATGGTTGAGCACACACAGAAAATTCTCCTTGTAGAGGATGATCAAGCATTCCGTATGGTGTATTGCCAGTTGCTACAAGAGATCCATTGTGACGTGGTGGAAGCTGATGAGAGAAACTCTGCCTGGGAGACTTTCTCTTCAGGGGATTTTCCTGTGGTTTTATTGGATCTCATGTTGCCCCCGGATGGCAGTGTGCAAGGAGGGTTGCAACAGCTGCAAGAGATGTTGAAGCTGAAACCCAATACCAAAGTGATCGTGGTCTCTGGTGCAGGAGATATGAATGCTATCATGGATGCCATGCATGCCGGAGCCTACGACTTTTTGACCAAGCCAGTTGAACCAAACGTGCTGTTGATTGTTGTACAGAGAGCGCTGGCTCGGGCGCGCTTGGAGCGCCAGGTCTTGCAGCTGCAAAATTCGTTACAACACCACAATCCCGAAGGCACCATTATCGGACAGAATCCAGACTTGCAGCTTGCCATGACCTTGGCGACACGTGTGGCTCCAACGGATCTTCCTGTGCTCATTACAGGGGAGCATGGAACAGGAAAGGAGTTGTTCGCCAACTTGATTCACCAGCGTAGTCAACGTGCGAAAGGTCCCTTTGTGGTGGTCAATTGTGGAGCACTTGCTGAGGGATTGCTGGAGTCCACTTTGTTTGGTCATGTGAAAGGCGCTTTCACTGGAGCCACACGGGATCATAAGGGGCTGTTTGCTGAAGCAAATGGTGGGACCATCTTTCTCGATGAGATCGGTGATATGCCTTTGTATACACAAGTCAAAATACTGCGTGTCTTGGAGACTGGAGATATCATGCCTGTAGGTGCCAGTCGACCTTATAAAGTGGATGTTCGGTGTATTTCTGCCACCAATCGGGATTTGGCACAGTTACTTCGTGAAGGACTCTTTCGTGAAGATCTGTACTGGCGTATTAAAGGTACCCAATTGCAATTGCCACCTTTGCGGGAAAGACCTGGGGATCTACCTCTTCTGGCTGCTCATTTTCTAAATCTCAGCGCGCCTCTTTGTACAGATGGCATCCCAAGGCTGCTTTCGGACACTGCCAAAAAAGCTCTGCTCACACATACCTGGCCAGGGAATTTTCGAGAGCTTCGGCACGAAATGCAGCGCGCGACTGTGATGGTTGGACCCCGGCGTATCCTGGAGCCAGAAGATTTCACTTGGGTACAAGCTGGAGGAAGCTACCCTGACGCGGTAGAACCTCTCACGCTACAGGAAAAGTTGGAGGCATTGGAACGCAAAGAGCTCAAAGCTGCACTTGCGCTTTGCAACGGAAATCGCACTCACGCAGCCAAACAATTGGGCCTCTCCAGGCAGGGACTCCTCAAAAAAATGCAGCGCTATAAGATCCAGTAGACCGATCATTCTTGCAATGACTTATGAAAAAAGATGTTTTTCTCTGTTTTGTATAGAGATCGTAGAAGGGACCGACCTTTTTGGGTCTGGTGTTTTTGCACACTTTTGTGCTGAAAAGGGAACATACCAGGAAAAAGTTCGCAGAAATCGAAATCTTGGGTCTTAAGACTCGTTATCACGGCACGAATTAGAATTGACCGTATTAGGAGTCTTTAGACATGAAAGTAAAAGATTACATACTCGTAGGATTACCCGTTGTTGTTGGCGTGTTGCTCACCTCTTTGGTATTGTTGCTCGTGAAGATTTCCATTGGTGAAGTGGCACCTTTAAAAGCCATTGTAGACGTTTTACAATCGCAATTTTCTTCTAGTAGGAATTTGTTTGTTATAGCACTTTTCAATGCCTTGCCGTTTTTAGCACTTAGTTTTGTTTTGAAGAGTTACACAGGCAAAAGTTCCTCGAACTTGAATTGGTTTCGAGCCGCAGTGTGTCTGGTGGCGATGATCATCCCTTTCTGTTGGATGCATCTCCAGATCTGGGGTCCGGTTTACAGGCAAGAAGGCAATTCTTCTGCAGAACTGGGATTCCTCTTAACACCCATCTACTGCACTGTCGCACTTGTGATCGCCTTATCTCTATTCAATGCTATGTTCCGTTTGTACCTCTTGCGCAAACTTCACACCATTTAAAAATCCATGCCTTTCTAACTTGCCTTCCCCACACTTTTCCTTTGAAGACACACCTGACTTTGTTTACTCATTGAACTTGTTGTCTACTTTTGTCTTTGTATTGTTTTTTGTAGTAAACCTTTTTTGAAATCAAACTGTTGTTCTGTCTTTGTGACGGTTGGCGAAATATTTTTTAAAAAAAGATCATTTCTTTTGTCACTTTTTACATAGTGTATACGAGTCCCTTTTACATCAATGGGAATCAGGTCAGCTTTCTTGACTGTTGGATATATTCTCTTTTTGGGTGCTTCTCTTTGCTGTTGTTTAGAGAAGCTCAAGGCCCTCGTGCGTATTGTTGTTTATCTGACATCGGCTTTGCGGAATCCACTGCTGAAGATCCAATGATTTCCCACCTCTATACCACCTATCTCATCGTGATTGTGAAAGGAGACGTTTTATGAAAAAGATACTGATGATATTTTGTATTTTCAGTTTAAGTAGCTTGTACCATTTCGAGCAAACAGCTGCAGCCGAAAGTAAAACCAATGCCATGTTGAACAAAGCACAGAAAATCCTCAAAGGACATGGTCGTGCCAATATCAAATTGGATGGCAAACTTGGTTCATTTACAAATTCTGGTCAGAAAGCTATGGATCTTTGGGTGACAAAGGCTTTACTGGCGCAAAAGGAACCCTTTTGTTGGAAGGGAAATATTGGCCTTGGAAAAACATTTGCCCGAAATGTTTGTAAAAGTGGCTACCAATTTTGGGGAGGACGTTGCTTTGGACCATGTCCCAGTGGCTACAAGCCTGTCAAAAATCTATGTCACATCAAGGGCTGTCCAAGGGGATGGAAGTGGGACAAGGTCTTTAAAAATTGTTTTCATGGTCCTCTCTTTAAAAGGAAAGTCAAAAAAGGTCGTCTGCCAAGGAAGAGTGTTGCGGCTGGTTGCCCAGCTGGTCACAAAACCACATTGACCAGTTGTCTTCCTCAATGTCCAGCTGGATACCAAAGAAATATCTTGAATATCTGTGAGCAAAAATGTCCTTCGAGCCGACCTGTCATCTGTGGTGCTGGTTGTGCCAAGACAAAAGCGAATTGTCGATTGGCTGTGGCTGGAATGGTAGCAGAACCACTCTTTTTTGCTGTTGATACTGCTTTGACTATTGTCAGTGCTGGCGGTGCAAAAGCTGCGACTCTTGCCTTGAAAAAGGCTGTGAAAAAAGTTTGGCAGCAATCCATGAAAAAACTACTTCAAAAAGGATACAAAGCAGCTATCAAAAAGCTTGCCGCTGAGATCGCAAAAGGCATTGGAAAACACGTGGCGACGACACTCGCGACCAATTTTGGTAAGAGGGTAGCCACAGAGCTCGTGAAAAAGTCCGCTCACTCTTATGCCTCTTCTATGGCATTGGCTGAGCTGGAAACTTTGGGAGCAGCATCTACCTGGATCAATTTTGCGATTGGTTTGGAGCCAACCGGAATCGCGGATATCATCATGGCTTTCAAATATCCCACGTGTACACTGAAAGAGATGCCCAAACTTCCCTCAGGTATTTGTTCCAAGCCACGAAGAGCAAAGATGCAAAAAGTCCACAATGGCTTATTGAAATGCTTTTATGATGGGTTCTTTGATCTTATCCAGGGGGGAACTTGCTGGGTATGTCCTCCTGGTGCCAAAAGGACTTTGGCTGCCGTCAATGCACACAATGCTTGTGTCATTCCTCGTCACGACGTTTTCAGAGTGCACACAGCCAAAGATCGTGCGTACTACAGAGACAAGAAAGGTCGAAAACGTGGTACCTTTATCGCTTCAAAAAGAAAGTGTCCTAGAGGCCAATCCAAAGTCATGTGGGGGAATATGGGAGGTTACTGTATCACCTGTCCAAGCGGCTATAAACCCAACAATCCAAAAGCCAACAGGTGGACACCCAAAAACAACAATGGATGTGTGAAGTCTGTACCACCCAAACACCATAGAGCAAAGCTCATTTCCAAGCCAGGCTACAAATGTCCTGATGGGTACGCACGGGACTTCACCAAAAAGTGGAACGCCAGTGATGCATGTGAGCGCCTTGTGACCTGCAAATGAGCCACTTGAACCGAAAGAACCAGCCTTCTATTGTAGATCGGTTATGAAAAGGCGCCTTTTGATTTCCCTCCCAGCTTTCTTGGCAATATGGCTTGCTGCAAATCCACCTCACAATCGTTTAAGCGATAACGTTAAGAAGCCTTAGAGTGGATTTTACGCAAATCCGTGGGCTTTCATCCACTCTGGATCAGGTGGGCAATTTTGGAAGATGTCCAGGGCCACACCATCGGGCGCAGCAGCAAAAAAGTGCCGTTGTCCCCACGGTTCATTGACCAATTCTGCCAGAATTTCGACACCTGCGTCTTGAAAAGCTGCGAACGTTTTGTCTACATCATCTACCTCAAATGCGAGGACAAGACCGTCTGTAGGACGGTTGATGGCTTGAGGAAGAGAGGAGTGGCCTGTTTCGCATAGGCTCATCTCGAATTCTTCCCTTGGGCGGTCGATCTTCTGCAAGCCTACAAACCAACCGATATCTGCATTGATTTCCAAACCAAGATGACGTGTGTAAAATGCCTTAGACTGTTCCATATCCGAACAAATCAACATAACTGCGTTTCGATGAAAATGCATACTGCCTCCCTATCAATGTGGGTTCCCTGATGAAGAATATTGTCAAACCACAGCAAATGAAGTACAACAGATGTTGTGGTTTGTGAGATGAGACTACAACACCTGTTGTGGTTTGGCAAGAAGAAAATGTTGGAGATGATATGGCCAGGAATCCTGAAAGAAGAAAGTTGTTAATGGATGCGGGATTAGAAGTTCTTGCTAGAGAAGGAAGTCGCGGGTTAACCCATCGAGCAGTGGATAAGGCGTTGGGTTTGCCTGTGGGAACGTGTGTCAATTACTTCCGATCTCGTGATGCGTTGTATCAGGCATTGGGAGAACAGATCTTTGAGCGTTTGATGCCATCTGAGGTCGCTTTGGCTGAAAGTGCTAACAAAAAACCTTCTCGAAAGCGTGTGGTGGAATTGATGGAAGAGCTGATGCAGCGGGTAATGGCACAACCAGCTTTACAGATCGCTTTACTGGAATTGCGATTGGAGTCCACGCGGCGTCCCGAGTTGCGCGCGGCACTTACAAAAACGCTCCAGAAAGCCCTTGAGGTGGATGTACTATTTCATGAACAGGCAGGGTTGCCTGGTGGGCGCAAAGAAGTGATCCATCTCCACCTGGCATTTGAAGGATTGATCTTGAACTCCATTACGCTTCCAGATGTTCTGGGAGTGGCGGGTAAAAAGGAGATCATCCGAGAACTTGTGGAAGGTGTGATGCCAAAAAAGGACACAAAGTGAACTGGCTAAAGTTTTTTCTTGGTAGAACTCACCAAAAGGTAGACGTTTGTTATTTATTTTTTGGACTTCGAAGTGGGTTTTGAAGCAGGCTTCGAGGTGGGTTTTGAGATCGGATTTTTGGAAGCGAAGCAGAGCTTTTGGATTTTTTTAGGTTTTGTCAGAATTTGTTCATTGAGATAATCCAGGTCACCAGGAATTTTTCCAGATAGCAAGATGGCGATGATGGATTTTGCCCAAGCGAGCTGCTTTTGTTTACTGAGGAGACCTCCTGATGTGATGTAGGCTTGGCCTCCGGTGATTTTGGTTTGGATGACCGGCGCTGAATCGACAAAGCCATTCACAACAATTGCAAAGCGATGCCCGACGTGTCGTCCTGTATATGTCGCAAATTGTTTCGCACCGCTGGTGGTAAATCTGATATGGAGATTCGTGTAATAAGAGCTAGAGCTTATCTTGACGTGTTGAATGTGCTCTGGTCCCATGAAAGCCTGACTGTGCACGAGTATTGAGCGCCAGGTTGGAGGTTTGTTGAGAGATGATTGTTGTTTTTGGATCATCCACTTATACTTACCTTTGTACTTTTTCTGGATTTTTGTGTTCCACAAAGCGATCCAACCACTAAGAGAAGGGTTATCAGGCGATTGAAAATAACGATCGAGCCCTTGATTCACGCCAGCACGTTTTGAGCGAGAGCTGCTTTTTCTTTGGATTCTTTTAGGTGCAGGTTTCTTCACACCAAGAGGTCTTGCGTAAGAAGTGATTTTGCTGTGAACGCCTGGAGGCATCGTTTGTTTCATCGCGTTGTAGATCTTTTGTACTACAGGCGCATCATCTTCTACCACATGGAAACCTTGGAATCCCTGGTTTGCCAGAGTGGCCTTCAGATTCTTCCAGTCGACTTTGGCCTGACTGGTCAGCTTGTTCAATGCGCCTATCAATCCCGCCTTGGGTTTCGCTGCTTTTTGAATGACGTATTTTGTGTGGAGGCATAGAGAGAATCGATTCTTGTCTCTAGGGATAAGAATGGCCTTGGAGGCGTCCAGATGTTTCAATCGCCTTTTTAAGATCCCTTCCACTTTTTTGTAGAGGCCTGTATTTCCCGCTTTTGTTGGAGAGAATACAAGGGAAAGATAATAGTAGCCTCCAGTGGCCTTTGCCTTTGTGGCTTTTTTCTTCGAACCGATTGCTGGTGCTGCAGTGAAGAGTGCTATGAGCAAAAGTGAAAGCCAAATGCTTGTATGGGACATAGTTGAATAGTTGTTTGGTTTTGTCTGCATGATTTCTAATCTACTCCAGGTGGAAGAGAAGTACCGACTGTTTTTCTTGAATCCATGGGATTGTTTCGGGCTTTGAAGATAGCGATATACCCAATGGGTGTCAAGTTGACTTGCAAGGTAGGTCGTTCCCTAAAAGAATGACTCTTGCTTTTCGTCCTTTTCATCACTTTTTAAACGTGATAGCTTTCATTTAAGGAAAGCCTTAGGATTGCATTTCTCGCTGTTGGAAATGTGCTGTTGCTGGACACCCATTCCGAATTAGGAGCTTTTGAGTATGAAAGTTGATTTGTCTCGTTTCTCAAAGGAACTTCAGCGGCTTCAACCATTCTTTTGGTGTTGGCTTGCATTTGGCTTATTGTTTGTGCAGTGTCGACAACAACCCAAAGAGGGTGAGTTGCGTTTGGAAGCCTACAACAACGAGCGCAAAGTAGAGACTTTCGGTGAAGCTCCCCGACAATCCGACAGTGCGGAGCTTGCGGATGCTTCAGGACAAGATGTTGAACCAGTTGAGCAAAAGCCCAAAGATTCGATGGGAGCAAGCCATTCCACAAAGCGACTTGAGACATTTTTTGCAAAGTATGGTGGCAAAAGTGCCTTTACGCGGCATTATGTGGATGCATTGACCGCATTTCTCACCATTGAAGAATTGTATTTTGCAGGGAAATACCAGGAAGCAAAGAAAAAGCTGGATGCCATTTGGTCTAAGTATCCCAAGGGAAACCGGATGTGGTATCAAGCCAAAAGCAGTGCATACGGAACCAACGTTGGGAATCCTGTGGGTTACTATGGTTTACGGATGTTAGAAGAGATGCTTCGCTTTCGACTGAAAGCAAAGGTCCCATCCAATCCAGCGACAGCTGTGATGACCATTGTCCTTGTCGATTGTGTGAAAGGGATTCAGCCTACGACAAAAGCGGAACTTGAGGCAGGAAAAGGTAAAGCAGTGACACTGAAGTTGCAGCAAAAGCTTTTTGAGCAGCAAAGCCTCGTGATCACCCAGTCTACGCGATTGTTCAGAGAATATATCTTTGCAATGACCGATGGAAAGCTCAAAGTCAAGCTTGAGCTGTTGCCTCTCAAAGTCTGTGCGACGGGTATTGTGCGTACAAAGCCTTACAGGGTCATCGGCCTGCGGAGCGTCGGGGAACTTTGGCCGCACATCCCCGATGCCATAAAGCGCAAAACAAGTTGGTGGTGGGTGATATATCCTTCTTTGGTCCCAGAGCAATATCCTGATTTTACGACCACAGAATTCATCACAGGTGGGATGGGAATTGGTCCCACACAAGATTCTCCTTGCTTCATTGTCGATGACAAGTGGCTTCTCCGAAAACCCCCACACCTTGGGAAAGGTCCGTACTCTGAACTGGAGAGAAGAGCCTATTTACCTCAATGGTTGCAACATGAGTTTTTTCACCACTTGTTTCGGATTTATCCAGAGTTTGGTTTGGAAAAGACATCACACCAGTGGTTTGATCGAAGTACCTGGCCCAAAGATTTCCAGGGAAGTTTTGAACCAGATTATTACGCCGAAGCTTTACAAAAGAGATTGCAACTTTCACAGGCAAAGCCTCCTATGTATATCAAGTTACGTTATGAAGCTCCGCCTGTTTCCCTGTACGAAAAAGTGCAGGAGAAAGATTTCTTGGGAAGCTATCAGAGACGTCCTGTCACCAACAACTGGCACGAAGGTACTATCCAAAAAGCTCAAAATGGTTATCTCTGGCGAAACAAAGCTGGCGTTTCGTGGGGGTTGACCTTGAACAAAAAGAGTGGAGGTTTGGATACTGGCCCAAAATGTCCTTATCGAAATTCGCCCGGAGGCCGGATCTTCCAATGGTCTTTTGCCCGCGGAGCTGATGGAAACTATCAGACTGCTGTCACCGGATTTTTCTTTAACGGCGAGATATACCACAAAGTTCCTTAATGTTCTCGTAACTGTGTTTTTCACAGTTACGCTGCTTTTGTTTTTTAGCCTGTTGATTAAAGGCAAGCGTTGTTTAAAGAGGGGTGAAGAGTCTTTTCATGTCTTCTGGAGCTTGAAATAGAAACAAGTGCTTGTTGATATACTTGAATATCTCTGTGCTCCTTGGGTCTCTTGGGTGATTATTGAGAAAGTACAAGTAGTAAGCAATGGCTTTTTTGTTGGCCCTGACACGTCGATAGTGTTTCGCCTTTTGCAAAAAATATTCCTTATTGAGCTTATGTATCTTGTTTCTCAGGGCTTGGATACTTTCTTTTTGTATCCATTGTAGAGCTTGCTGTTGAAGCAATGCACTGTTGGCACCAAAGTGCGAATTGTTTCTGTAGCCTTCAAGATCTCTTGAATGGACACCTGTTGTGGATATGATTTTGCGTTTTTGGATGTCATTTCTGTGTATTGTTGTATAGAGCTTTTTGGTATGGAGAGAAGACAGTCTAATGGACGTGCTCACCTTACCCAAAGCGAGCATTCGGTGTTGTTTGAATGCATAGTCTTTGATAATGTATTTCTTCCGAAATTGTGATGTCTTGTACAATTTGTTTTCCAGTGTTGCCGTCCTTTGGCACATTTTACAAATGGGTTTGTTACGAAGACATCGATAACATCGTCTTCTAATTTCGCGTATGACAGTCTTGAGCCTAAGGTTCAAATGCCTGCTGTATCGGACCAATTGGAGGCATGGTCTACAATTGTTTTTCTTTGGCGAGCATCGTTTACATTGTACGTACAATTTTTGTAGCTTTTCGATGCGGCGCTGCACTCTGCTCCAGGAAAACTTAGGGAGTCTTGATGCTACCGTGAATTGTGACTCTTGGGAATCGAGGAGATCTCGATGGGTCTTTTGCAACAAAAGTGCGTGACTGGCTCGAATGATACGGTTTTGTAGAAATTGTACTCTTGCCTGCATTTTTGCAAAGCGCATGCAGATTAAACATTTGGATTGTCTGCTTGTGCATCGTACACATCTGGCCTGTGAGATCTTGAAGCGATTTTTGAGACGATGATATGCTGGATTGACCATCATCTTATAACCTGCTTGATACCGTGACTGCATGATCTTTGTGCTTGTGGTGTTGTTTTGCTCGAGGGAGTACTGCGCTATGGAGATGGCCAAACCTTCGAGAGGTGCTGTTCCACGAAAGGAAGAGCGCCATTGTTGGGGCAATTGTTTTTCGAGAGAAGCTTTGAGTTCTTTTTGCGGAGAAGCTGTTCCGCTAAACACCTGTGTTGTGGAGATGGGAGCCTGGGTCAGGCTGGCTTGTATCGCTTGTACCAGGGTTTGCGATTGCTTTGGAGAGTGAAGCTTGTACGCATCTTTGTGGATATAGATATAAAACCCCGAACGGATTTGGCTGACTCTTGCCAACACTTCTGCGTAATTTTGAGGGAGGCTGGCACCTGGCAACAGACGGATATGCTGTCTTAAAAGAACCTGTAAAGATGGCAAAGCCAGTGGATGTGCTTTGACAATAGAAGCCAATTTTCGTGTATACAATCCCAGCAACTTTTTTTGAGCGGATGCCAGAAGGACATTGTATTCTGTTCGACTGTTTTTGCCGAGATAGGGACTCATATTTCGCAGAGCTTGCAGTTTATAAGAGAATGCTCTAAAACCTGTAAGGTTGGTGAGCCACTGGAGTTGCTTGCGAAGTTGTACGAGCTTCCTTTTATACAACTGTTCGCTGGCCTCAACGAGATATGTTCGAGTGAGCGATGCCACTTTATCAAGTCGATAACTCTTGTGAAGTGCTCGATAAGCCTTTTGGTATTGTTTTTGCTTATAAAAGAGAATGCCTCTCATAGACAGTATTTTGGCTTTGAGTGGTGGAAGAGGATACCACTGATTTGCTTTGTTATACCAATCCAAAGCTTTCTTTAGTCTTTTGGCTATTTTTTCCTTATCTCCTCGTTCCATATTGTATTGTGCTGCAGCTTGTTTTACGCTTTTTATCTTTAGGCGAATGGCTAAACTTGAAGACCAATCGTGAGCTTTTTGATAAGAAGCCAGTGCAAGCGCAAATTTTTGTTGCCTTTCCTGCTGTTCACCTTGAGCTATCCAACGTTTCGCAAATTGTGAACGGATCTCTGTGAGATAGGTTTGATAGTGTGGATGATAGCCCAACGTGCTCTTTTTGCTCTGTAAGAGTGATAGTGCCCTATGAAGCTGGCCTTTTCCGATCAAAAGGTAGATCTGAGACATCTTGTGATCGATAGCTTTGTATTCCTTTTGAAATTGCTTTATAGAAGCTGTTCTTCGAATGCTTTTGTGAATTTGTTGTGCTTTTTTTAGGATGTGGATGGCCTGAAGGTAGTCGCATTGTGTTGCCAGTTGCAAAGCTTGTCTTTCCAGCTTGTTGGCTCTAGACTTTCTCCACTCACTTTGTACCCTGCGAAGCAAAAGAAGCGCTTTTCGATTGGATGGATCGTAGATAATGGCTGTATTTGCATCTTTGGTGGCTTGATAATATTTACCACTTTCCAGATGCACTTTTCCTTGATGATAAAGTATATTGGAAGCCCTTTCTTTGACTGTTTGGTGGAGCTTTTGAAGCGCTTTGTTCAAGGGATCTTTTTTGAGTGCATGTTCTGCTACTGCTACCGCTCTACGGGGCTGCATGGCCCGCAAATGTAATTCTGAACGCTTGAGTGTGTTTTTAAATAAGCACCCTGTCAAAAAAAGCGTAGATAGGGCGATGAACACCCCAATTTGAATGCGCTTCATGTGTTCCTCCGTCAGGACTCTTTAGATTCTTGTTCCTGGTCCGCAAAAATACATGCTCTAACTTGCTTTGACACAAGAGAGTAAAATACACCTTATTGTATATGAAATACATTGATCTTGACTGGAAAAGATTGTGTAAATGGCTGTTTTGATAGACTGGTGCTGGTAACGTGTGTAAGCAGGTGGTCTACTCGTTAAACAATGTACTTTTGCAATACAAATATGAACAATTTCTCTGTTCTATTTGTCGTTAATTCAACTGTTGTTCACTTCCATGGGTAATTTGATAGACCCTTGGAGTCTCAAAAAAATTCAAAAACTTTGAAAAAATTTTTTATTTGGGAATGTATATATTCTGCTCCGTCCTGAAAAATGACTTTCAATCCAGTGTGTTATCGATTTGGGTTGTTTGTGTTTTTTCAAATGCTGTTGTTTTGTGGGCATTTGAGAGTGCCGTTTCCAGTCTTGGGGCGACAACTCACCAGGCTTGAGAAGACAATCATACGTCTCGTCCGTGAGAATGGGTTTATTGCATGTGCAATAGGTTTGCATTTGGAAAGTACTTTGGCATTTTGATGTGGGGATGCTAAGAAGCCACAAAAGACTTCTGTCCAATATGTTTTTTAGAGGTCGCACGGAGAAAGCATTCGGTTTCCGGAAAAATGAGCTTTATTTTGTTCTGATTCCACCAGATGTGATGAAGACGATTGTTCTCATTGCATACGAGCCTAAAATTGAGTTACTCTACTGTGTAGGTTGACTGACATGGTGACTCAATCAATAAGACCTCTTCCCTTGGGGAACATTGTTTTCTGAGCGTTCTTATGAACCTCCGTCCTTTGCTGTTGAGTTGTTGTGTTCATTCCACAAACATCACTTCCAGTAGAGGCCCAATATGGCAAAGAGAACTTGGACTTTGTATCTCACCTTGAGCACATTGCTTTTTTCTAATCTATGTGTGGAAACCGACCTTTTGGCTCGCTATACCAGCTCATCGAATACTCTCTCAAAAAAGCAAATGTTGATCGCTCTTTTAAGAAAGGGTTGTAGCAAATGGAATGCCTGGAGGGTCAAGAATCCCAGGAAGAAAATCGACTTGTCAGGTGCCAATTTGAAAGGGATTGTGTTGGGAGCATGTGATCTGTCCCACGTCAATTTCTTTAAAGCAGATCTTCGAATGTCCAGATTTAAAAAGACCAACTTTCGCTTTGCGAGATTCAATTTTGCTCTCTTGAATTCCTCCACTTTTGATGGGGCGAATTTGAAGGGTGTTCGTGGAGAAGAAGCCATTTTGAGCCAGGCGAGTCTCAAGCATGTTTCTTTACAAGGTGCAACATTTAAGGGAGCGGATTTCCAAGGTGCTTCATTGGTGTATGTTCGTGCCCAAGGCGTCGATTTTAGTGGAGCGAAGTTGACTCGGGGACGCCTCAAGCACTGTTCTTTTCAAGGTGCAAACTTACAGAAAGCGAATTTTAGCTGGGGAAAGCTCGATTCTTCAAAGTTTCAGAGAGCGAATTTTAAAAGAGCAAAATTGAAAGGCATTCAGGCCAATTACTCCAGCTTTCGAGACACGGATTTTCGAAAAGCAGATTTCAGCTTGACTCGGGTGTACAGTTCTGGCTTTGAGCGAGCAGATTTGCGTGGAGCCAATTTAAGGCATTTTGAGCTGGTCTTTGGTAGGTGGCGAGATGCAAAACTGCAAAATGCGGATTTACGTGGAGCCGTTCTGACTGAGAATCAATGGAAAATGCACAAAAAGGCTCTGGGACGAAAGATCCTCTGTATGTCTGCATACCGACCCAGGGGGAACGCCAGTCGCGCAG
>Ga0213833_1001551_pt1 | contig 16300 bp, 25 predicted proteins | sample SWATP21_FD_160575 | JGI IMG/M metagenome (GOLD analysis project Ga0213833, IMG submission 160575) | Coastal seawater microbial communities from Marineland, Florida, United States - SWA TP2 #1 | ecosystem: Environmental > Aquatic > Marine > Coastal | place: USA: Florida | collected 2016-08-14
TGGTGTGGGCCCCCCCCCCCCCCCTGCCCCAACGGCACGGTCTCCTAACAAACGTACTCGCCCCTGGCTTTCATTTTCGCAACAGAAGCCGCAAGGTCACCCCCAGGAGCAAACTCCATCACAATGTTCAAGCGGCGGTGCTCAATGAACGACTCAAAGTACTGAATGACATGTCGGTGACGGATCTTGCTCATGACTTGTGCCTGGAAAATACGGGTGGCAAACAACATTCGTTACTGACCAAACCACTTCCTGTTCCACTAATGCAAGCATTGTTGCGAGCATGCACAGCCAAAAAAAACAAAAGTACCTCGTTGAAAGTGTCCTTCACATCTTTCGCTGACAGCCCCGCCATCGGAACCTGCTTGAGTACACAGATCTGGCCATTGGATCGTCGGCGAAGCTTGTACACGTGACCATACGTCCCAGATCCAAGTCTGCTTATCACTTCAAACCGCCGCAGCAGCTCTGTTCCCACCACAGGGGTGCCTGTGGCGTGGGTGGCGGCGTGGTCAACACGACTGACCGCGGGAGGCGTGGCGGCGACCGGAGATGTGGAAGGCGACTCAGCGCCCCGGTTCCCAGTTGTGGACGACACATGATGTGCAGCTGCCCGTGCAGAACCGCCAGGTGTTTGCGAAGAGGCCATGGCCATCACGACGTGCGTGTGGGAACTTCCTTCGCACCGGGGACACAACACGGCAGCAGACGAAGCAGGTGGCCCGCAGTCGACGGCCACTACCACGAGAGCGGCGCGGGATACCACGAACTGTGAACCAACAAAAGCAGTAGACACAGTGATTCTGCTGGTCACCACGCACACACAGCTCGCAAGGTGGCGAGCGCGGGAACACGGCGGTCAAGTGAATTTGGTTGAACTTGGTTGTGCTTGATTGACTATCCGTGGTGAAGTGAAGCCACGTGCTGCCATGACTGGCACACCGCCACGATCGCGATGACAAGTGAACCATCCGCCGCTGCGATGGAACCCGGAGGTGAGAGTGTGGAAGCACAGGATGCGACATCCCAGTCGCGGTATGCGACCCTTCGTTCCGCGATATGCTCTTCTCGACGCGAGAACCATCTGCGAATGCTAGCTTTTCTTGCCCATAGCGAGGCGGCCTCGCGCCCGACGCACCCGACCGCGTGTGGAGCTTGCAGATTACGGCAATGTACAGCATCTCGAAGTCGGGGGCGACTAAAGCTTGCTCCGCCGTCAAGCCAGCAGGTGCCAGTCAAGCAGAGGGCCACGGGCGGCGCGAGTGCAGTCAGTTTGCGAGAAGCTCGAAGTGGAGCTGATGGTGTGGTGTGGACAGCGGAAGGTTTTTCCAGTGATCGACATGCTCAGGCAGAGCATACAGAGTCCGCCCGCACCAGTCGCGTGCCACGGACGTGGAAACGTGCGTTGTGTTGGAACGTGACATGTGTTTCGCGTGTTGTGCAAGTGCAAAGCTGACAATTGGCTGTCACAGGTATCTACCAAGAAAAGGCCAGCAGGTATTGGGACATATTTTACAAACGAAATGAGACACGCTTCTTCAAGGACAGGTAAACGGTCTCTGCGCCACATGCCCCCGTCACCATTACTCTCAACTGATTCGGTGCTGGCGTCCTGTTCGTCAGACACTACCTGACCAACGACTTTGTAGATCTGCAGCAAGCAAAAGAGAAGCCAATGTCGTTCCTAGAAATTGGTTGTGGGGTCGGGAATGCAATGCTCCCGTTGGTGGATAAGTTGCCTCACCTTCGCGCGTGCGTGCCACACTCCGGCACTACTCCTATCGTTACACACCAAAAGATGATGACCTCGTGGCTTGTTGTTGCTTGGTCACCGCGGCAGGTACGGCCTTGATTTGTCCAAGCGCGCGATCCAGTTTCTGCGAAGCAACCCTAGCTTTCAGCCGGACCGATGCGGCGCGTATGTGTGTGATGCGACACGAGAACCTCTCCCCGCTGACGTCCGTGAGCGTGAGCCGCATGGCGTTGATGTCGCCCTCTGTCTCTTTATGCTCTCTGCCATGCCACCCGAGGCCCATCTTGCGGCCATCAAGTTTGCTTTCTCCGTACGTTGCGTTATTTTTTTTTTGTGTTGGTGGGCGCGTTACTCTGTGGTTTCCATAGCTGCATCCCATCGTTTCTCACTCCCACTGAATGTGACGACACAGGCGCTGAAGCCTGGTGGTGTGGTGAGTTGTCGCTCCTTCTGTGGATGGCACAGACAGTGGTGCAGGAGCACCTCTATTGGCCGCTGACCCAGCGTGTGTGTGGCTGGTGTGACATCAGTTGCTCGTCCGAGACTACGGGCGGTTCGACGCCGCCCAACTGCGGTTTTCTGCAGACAACAAGCTCGATGACCATTTCTACGTGCGCCATGATGGCACCTGCGCGTACTTTTTCACCACAGGTGGGGCTGCTGGTATTGCTCTGCTGTGTGGTGTTTCATGGTCACCCCGAAAAAAATTGAACACCTGCATGTGCGTGTCCTCGTGGGTGGTTTTCTTCCCAGAGGAGCTTGGTTTGCATGCCGCCACGGCGGGATTCCTCACACGCGAGGACCAAGGGTGCTACTGTCGCTTCATTCGACGTGCCTACAATATTCGTCGCAACACGGAGCAGCTTCATCGTGTGTGGATTGAAGCTCGGTTTCAGCGTCCTGAAGCGGACTAGGATGTGCCCGAGGCAGATGCTGTAGTTGACAGCCGGGGGGATAGCGAGAGATGTGCATGTGCTTGGATGTGGACATCGTTTGTTCTTGGGAAAGGTTCTCCACACTGCGTGAAGACACCCGAGGAAAATTGCAAACACGAATAAGAACACGATACCACTACACACTCAAGTTCCAAGAATGCGACTGGAACGCGACCGTGACTGCCACGGTTCACGAAATACGACGCAGTTAACAACACAGAAGCAAATAACCGTACAACTCGTTCACAGCACAGGCTGGAACTGCTGCATGGCACTGCATGAATAGAGAGGGAAGAGAAGAATCGGGGGAGAGCCTAAGGGAAGCAGCACCAACACTGCTACCCGGCCTCCTTGCCCGAATGACACACAGACACACATACAAAAGGAAGCAAATGGTACACTGAAAGGCAAAGCGAATCGCTTTAGCAAGACAGCGAGATGCTTGAGTGGCGGAAGTCGAAGGAACGAGCAGAACAAACCGAATCGCTGCCGCTGATCACGGATTCGTCCTCACTGTCGGTGGCCAAGAGAACAGGCTGGCTTTCAACAAACAGAAGTTGATTGAGAGCGACAGGGGTGTTCACGGGGCCCAAAGCAGGGAAGTCTTCGTCAAGGACGAACTCGTCGTCGAAGAGCGAGAGGCAGAGACTCTCGAGCTCTGAGACGTCGGAAGGCACACTGTGGGAAGGAGTGATGGCAGCCACGCTGGGCGCAAACCCGGTGGCCCAGTCATGTGTGGCGTCCACAGAGGGAGACACTGGGTCACGGCATGCCCGAGGTGAGGTGGGCTCGGCCTCATCACATGACACGTCACGATGGTGGTGGCGGGCGCGCTTCGTTTGCCGGCGGTTACGTGACACGCGGCCCATGTCGGCGGAGCGCACCGTGAGTGAGCGCTTGCTCGCCCGGGATCCACGGCGCTTGGTGGCGGCCGTGCGTTTTGTCTCCAAGGTTGGGGCACAAGACACCAGAGAGTGGCGAACACTCTTCGGGTTCAGCACGGTGAACTTGACGACTTCACGGTCAAGGCGGCGCACAGGATGGATGCGGTGCACCGAGCCCGCAACCTGGACCACAACGGCAATGAACATGTCCATTCCGGCGTACGCTTCCGTCACCACTGTGGCTTGACCGAGGCGTCGGCCGCGGGTGAGGGGGCCGCGGGGAAAAGCGCGCGAGCGCCGCGTTCGCGGTACGACGATCTCTTGAACCACCTGGCCGTTGTGATCTGCGGTGGTCACCTTTGCCAGCACCCAGTGCTTGCACGGCTCGGCAGCAGTGGCGGAGTCAGACATGGAACGAGCCTCGCCCACAACGACGTGGACACAGGCCGAAGCGGGAAGGCTTTCGCCGTGGACGTGAGCCACTGTGAGATCACCCTTCGCTGGGAAGAAGTCAAGGAGCTGGCTTCGTCGAGTTGTGTACCGCGGGCGAAACACGCCCGGTGCTGGTTCAACGAAAGTGAACATGAGTGCAGATGTGTGAATGTGATGGAGATTGGGTGCTCGTTGCGAGGAGTGGAGGGAGGGAAGGGGGGGGGGGGGGGGGGGGGGGGGGGGGGGGGGGGGGGGGGGTGGATATCGCGGTCGTGCGGGGATGTTGCACGGAAAGGGTGTGCGACACGGAGTCGAAAGATGTTCCGGAAGTCATGTCTGACTTTTTTGAGTCAGCGTGATGCAATGACAGTTACGAGATTTCGCAGATCGAGGCTAAGTGACTCACACCGCTCCGACTACTTCACCTGGCCAAAATGGTATTTTTGCGCGTTCGCTTTCCTACAATTCATCCTTGGCGCGGATCTTTTGCTTGCGCTTCTTTCCCTTGGATTTCTTGGACTTTTTCTTGGATTTTCGCTTTGCTTTTTTGGATTTCTTCTTTGATTTTTTGGCCTTTTGCTTCGTTTGGGGGCTATCCACCGTTCTGGTAGTCAAGAGGGTAAGTAAGGAACACACACGTACGGCACAGAAGTACAACGAACCGAAACAATAGCTCTCCCACCATATCTTCCAATGTTGTTTCGTGCATGATAGTGCTGACAACGAACTCATGCAGATCAGGCTCTGAGAAAGGACCAACGTATCTGGAGACACGAAACAAGAGCACGCCCAAACAGTGCCGTTAACAAGCGACGCCCACAACAAACACGGCTGTGAAGCACCAGCACACGAACTTGGCGAATACACCCTTGCGTGGGTTCACGGCAACGACGCTGGGGACGAAGTCAAGGTCAAGAGTCTTTCGGACCGCCGGCTGATGGTCCGCTTGTGCCCATGCGAAGTGGACGGGCAAGGACTCGGTCGTAAACTTGCCCGCCACAATATTGGGGAGCACATACACACGCTCGCTCACACGCTGCATGATGTCGAAACCCTGCTTCCAGTCCTCATCCGGAAGGAAGGCAATGAACCACACGCCACCGGTTCCTTTGCACCGCTCGAACACAGATGGGTCATTGATGAGTGGAACCGGGACACGTGACGTCTGGGCGTGCAACCACGCCGCAAGGTGGCCGTACGACATCGATCCTTTGTCGTACCGAGTCCAGGACGACATGTCATCGTCAACATCCAGAGTTTTGCCCTGTGAAGCGAACGGTGGACGATGAAGCGCGGCACGACCGCCACAGCAGCACTAGCAAACACGTACCACGGGACTGATAAACAAAGCGGGCACATCGTTGTCCTCCAATCCAAGCTTGGTCATGATCACTTCGTTGCTTGGTGACGTGTAGCCAAAAACTGTGCATGTGACACAAACATCAGGCACGTCGCCGAACGTTGGCTCACAAACACGCTCGAACCTGCACGGCGCTCAAACTGAAGCGAGAGTCGGTCGTAGGGCATCGGCGACAGCTTCTTCTTCGTCACCAGCAAAACACGCTGCAGCTCGGGCGTATCAAACGTCAAGAACTTGTTCATGCCAAGCTCCTTGACTTGGGAAACCCGCGAGGGAAGGAAATTTCGGAGCAACCTGAAACCAAGCGCGTCAGCAAGCCGTGTGTCTGGTGGTTGCGAACGCGTGGTGTTGCGGACGCGTGGTGTTGCGGCGGGCACGCACCGAAGGAAGGGCTTGAGGCCACGACCAATGAGGGATGCTACCAGCTCCGCGCTGATCACATGAGACGGAACAACCTTCTTGGGGCCGTAGCTGTAGTACAGAAGGGCAGGCACTTGCGTGATGTTGAACTCGAGCGCCACAACAGTCTCCTCGCCCTTGTCATTCACGAGCGGCCCACGAGCATCCACTGGACACAGTAGCAACACACAACGGGTTGTGAGCGAAACCATGATCACCCATGACGAGTCTCGATCACGTACTGTAGGCGAATGACATGATCTCGCCGGCTTTTGCCTGGGCCTTTGTGAGCAGTTCACGCGCCAGCTCACAACCTTCACCGCAATCTGTCGAGCCTACCAGCACCAGCCACACACCATCGCTGCCCAATACACCACACATGACCACACACGATCAGTTTTTCATCCAACCCGCCCGTGAAATGATCCACCACATCACGCAGTCAACCACAACGCACGTCACGGTCAGTACGTCCTTGAGATCAGACGCAGCGAGGGTCGGCAGCTTTGACGCGTCCTGCAAAGAGCCATCAGCACTCCCGGCGTTGCCTCCCACCGTCAGAAGTGCAACCACCACAACTACCAACGCCCACTGAACACATCGCATTGTGTTGGTGGGAAGGAGTCGAGAGGGAGGGTGCGATGACAGCGGTGCGCATATGAAAGTGGTGTGTGAGGTGTTGATGCCATAAAATGCCAAAATAGTGACATGTTCGACACAGCGACACGCAGGTGACGCGTCAGAACCCCCGCGCCGTGTTCTGTGCTTGGTGTCACAAGCCGCTGCCCGCTTCAGCAACCCCGTCATGGCGTCGGTGGAGTCATCGAGTCATTCTGAGGATGACAGGGGCGCTACGCCGTCGCACAATGCGAAAAAACTGCAGGAAGTGACGCGTCAGCTGGCACAGATCGCACGAGTGCTGTCAGCGCTTCAGTCCGCGGCTGCAGAGGGAAAGGAACGCCGCCGTCGGGCGTCAGTGGCGGAGGCTGATGGCCACACACAACAAGAAGGGACAGGGCAGAGTGATGCAGATGGTCAAGGCGCCACTGCCCCCGCCGGGGCGGCTTCCTCTGCAGGCGCCACGGGGGTGCGACGCCGACGTGGTGCTGTTGGGGACGACAAGGATGGCCAGGGATCCTCCTCATCCCCAGCAGCCAGGCCTGGGGACGGCAAGGAAGAGGTTGGTGAGGATGTTTGTCGGCCATCGTTGTACCCGCACGCGCCGAAGAAGCAGCTGGACTCTCTAGAGAGCAACAAGTTCGAGGAGATCGAGCTGCTGGATGCGTTGAAGCTTCAGTCGTTTGAGGGTCCGTGTTGTTGGTTTTGAGAGTGTGTGGTGTGAGAAATGTTTGTTGTGGCATTCTTTGTTGACGTTTGTTTTGTGTTATAATCTTACCTTGTGCTGGATGGGGTGCCGATCGTGGTGGGGCGCGTGAACAGGATTCTACAACCTGTCGTTTATCGTGCTTCTGTTTGCGCTGTCGTGTAAGTGGGGCATTGACACCCTGCATCCCATGGCTCTTTCGTTGGACCTGGCGACCATTTCTTTGATGTGTGTGTGTTGTACGCGTGCGGTTTCGTGGCGTGTGTGTGCCGCAACAGATATTTCAATGCGCAACATCAAGCAGCACGGGTTCTTCCTCATGAAGAGCTCGACACACTTGTTGTGCCCCGCAGCATTTCGCGACATGAGTTGGGTGGCCATATGGGTATGCCTTTCGCTCATTGCGGTGTGTGCCATATTTTTTGTCCAAAAGCTTTTCTCTGTTGGCAGTCGCATCCGGCCAAACGCCTTGTTCGGCGCGTACGGGGCGATTCAGTTGATTGTGTTGTGCAGCACAACACTGTTCATCTATGTTACCCCCATCAGCCCACCAGCCGCAGCGATGCTGCTCATGTGGGTTGTGGTTGTCATGATGAAATTGCACAGCTACGTTGCCACGAACTACTCCATGCATCAAGAGTACGTCCTCTGGGGTTGTGTCGTGGCGTTCACGGTTCACAGTGCGGGCGTGCACCTGACGTGTTCGATGATGGCGTAGGTGGACAAGAAATGGGCGCAAGGCGGTGTCTGAAAACGCATACCCTCGTAATGTCCGCTTCCGAAACCTGGCATATTTCATTGCTGCCCCCACCCTTGTGTGCGTTGTTTCTTGGCCTCCTTTCAACTTGCTCTTGCTGCTGTTGCGCTGTGTGGTTTCTCGCGACACGGAGGAGGATAGAGTGTGCACGTCTGCGCATTGTGTATTGATGAAGCATGATGAGTGTGTCTGTGTTTATGTGTGTCTGTCAGGTATGAAGCACAGTACTCTCGGTCTGAGCGCATTCGCAAGTCATACGTGCTGAAGAAGAGCCTCCAGGGCATTGGTTGCTCTCTGCTGCAGTATGTCCTCATGGCCCAGTTCATTCTCCCCGTCCTGCGGTACGTGTTCTTTCACAGCAACTGCACCTTCAGTATTGCGGCGTTGTCGCACGATCGTCATGGATTCGTTGGGTGTTGTTGGTGTTCTGAGCGAGCAGCGCTGAGGAAGGTCGGGCCTCTGGGTCACTTGTGCTGGACTTGATGAAACTAGCGGTCCCAAGTTTTGCCATGTGGCTAGCTGGCTTCTACATGATATTTCACTGCCTGCTGAACGTTGTGGCGGAGTTGCTTCGCTTTTCTGACCGCAAGTTCTTTGAAGGTGAGCGTTTGCGCGCTGCCATACCACATGTCGTCTCACACGTCGCGTCGCTATTGTCGCAGATTGGTGGAATGCCACGTCGCTTGATGCATTCTGGCGGAAGTGGGTGCGTTTTCATGCGGCGGCGCTGTTGCGTTTGTGACCTCGACGTTTACAAACTCCTTGGGGTTCGCAGAACATCCCAGTGCATGAGTGGTGCCTGCGGCACGTGTTTATTGAAAGCCAGCACTACTACCGGGTACGTGTGTGATTCTGGGGTGGGCCTGCTGCTCGATGGTCGAGTTCGCTCACCTCACGTACTCAATTTGGGAGACACTACAGGCTAGTAAGGGCGTTGCAACGTTTGCCACGTTTTTTATGAGCGCTATTCTTCATGAGGTGTTGTTCTCTGTTGCGTTCAAGACCGTGAAGCCTTGGTTTTTCATCGGCATGCTCGCCCAAATCCCCATGATTATGGTCACTCGGTTCTTCCGCGGAAAGCGACGTGGCAACTTTCTCGTCTGGTTGTCACTCTTCATGTCACAACCACTGCTGGAGGTGTGTCAGGGTGTGAAGCGCTTGCACGTTATGGTCGGTTTGTCACGAAATCGTTGGGTGCACCTGTGCAGATTCTCTACTTCCGTGCCTGGTATCAAGATAACGACAACTTTTTCTGCGTGACAGAGACTCATTCATTGCTCACCTCCATGCTGGATTGGTAGAAGGCCGACATGTGTCATCCAGCGCTCAATAACACAACGAAGTGCAACCAACATGTTTTTGAAATTCGACATGCAAGCTAACCCAGGCAAACCCATGTCCTGCAGACCTCGCACCACAGCCTTACAGCACAGTACACGCGCAGGAGCACCGACCAACAGTAACACAGGTGGCATTGCCATTGCACCGCTACCCCATAGCCTTTCCTGAAGCTTTGCGCACCACCGCCCATGCATCCTTGACAAGATGCTGCCCTCGCCTGCGGCCGACGTGTCGAAACAAAGGCGACGGGTTCCCAATGACGCGGCCGGCGCGCGAAACAGTGTGGCGCACCAACTCCACCAGCGCCGCGTGCTCTGCCTCATCTGGGACGCTTGGAGCGTTGGTAGGTGACGCAGATGCAGGCGCTTCAGGGGCGATTGTGTGTGTGGCGGTGGGGGCAGAAGCGTCAGCAGCGCAGGCCTCGGCGACACGGATGATGTCGTGCACGGAAAGCAGTGTCGGCTGCGGGTTGTCATCGTGGGCCAGCTGTTGGTACAGCATGCGGCCAAACACGGGAAGGCCACGACACAGCAGATCCGTCACCAGCTCCACCGAGGTGTACGCGATGGCGATGCACGACAGGACATGCCAAAACGACCCCTGTCTCCCCTTGGTAAAGTCGCCCACCACATGTTGCACGTACATGTTCCCAGCACGGGCCACATCCTGCAGGATGGAGTACGCCACCAACATGCGTGGGACATCCGTGGTGGTAGTAGGGTGGCTGCTCAGCGTCGCGGCCACCTCTTTGTGGCACCGCCAGACGGCATGAGCGATGCGAGACAAGAACAGCTTGTCCCGCTCGCCGAGCAGCGCCAACACACGGTGTTCCTCGCCACACGCATGGCCGTCTTCGCTGGTTGCTGCTGCTGTCAATGGCGCGCACGGCGCACCCACACTGGGCACACCCAGGTGACAGGACTGCAGCGCGTCACGGGTTTTGCATGTCTCCCACGTGGCCCCCAACACCGCAATCGATGCCGTTTCGAACGTTTGTTGCCTGACCTTCATGCCCTCCCCCACTCCCCAAGCATTCGCCATGCGGAGGCAGAACGCGAGGTTGGGGACCCGGTGGTGGCACTTGTAGGCGATGAAGGACAGCACCCGCAGGGTGTAGTTTCCGAGGGCGTTGCAGAGGAACAACTGAGACCGTGTGAGGTAGTCAGTCAACAGCCGTGGGGCATTGGGAAGATTGGCGTGTGGGCCATACGCCACAGCAAGATGAATCTGCGGTCCAATGCATTTGGCCAGCAGCACAGCATACCACGCCACACATGCAAGGTGAGAGGAGGCGTTCAAGAAGCATGCAACTCTGCACGTCTCGCACGTCAGGACCACGGCGCACAAAGCGCACCCAAGCAGCGCCGCAACGCACCTGCCACATGCGCATGAAGATCGGACAAGCATGGTAGCCGTTGCGCGCCAGCACAGTGGCAACACCCGCCAACGCAGCTGCATTGGCAGCAGCGTCTACGGCTGCCCCTTGCCGTGTTGTACCACCAGCGATGTTGCTACCCCCACGCGTGGTGGTGACCAGGCCGGCGCTGGACAGGGAAGGAAGGGAGACATTCACGTGCCGTCGACCCCATCCAGCTTTTCGCGTCGTATCGAGGGCTCGCAAGGACACGTCCAGCCCAGAGGCGGCGGGACGCGGCGCCGCAGCCTCCCCAGACTCCCCAGACTCCCCAGAGGGGTGAGTAGGTGACCGCTTCGCAGGTGACCGCTTCGCAGGTGAGCGCGTCGACTGCGGTGCTGGCTGGTGCGCCGATTGCGGCGTTGGCCGGAGCGTTGGCTGGCGCTTCGACTGGCGCTTCGACTGGCGCTGGGTCTGAGACTTGGGTTGGCGCCGTGTCTGTACCTTGGACGGTGCCACGACAGTCGTGTTCTCGACACCCATGCCTGCTGGGGGGGCGCTCACACGTGCGACTGTGCCTCGAGACATCACCACCAGGTCGCTAGCGGGCAGGCGGAGCAGAACATCCGGCAACCCGACGCCACAAAACCTGGGGATGGAGGGGGGGGGGGCACAGACCATAGGGAACAGATACCCAACACACACGACACGGCAAGACTGCCGGTGAGGTCTGGGTGTGCTACCTGTCGCAGGAACGCCCGGCGCAATGTGCGTACACGCTTGTTTTCGAGAACGGACTCTCCCCACATGAGCCATCATCAGTGTCTTCGCTTGACGTGGAGTCCACCATCGTGTCAAGGGAGGTGTCCACCACCACAAGTGCCGGCAACACGCAAGGAGCAGGTGTGGTAGAGTCGTCACCAATCCCACCCGCTCCAGGCGACACGACACGCCGCGACCTCGCAAACGGCGCGATATGCCCAGCCTCGTAGCCGAACAACGAAGCACATTCGGCAAAGCGCGCCTTGCGCACGCTGGTGCAGGAGGGAGGAACCCCATCCAACGCACTGCTTTCCATGCCACGAACGGCGCGCAGCACCAGCTGTGGATCGACCTGCAAGTTGCCTGCCGTGATGGCCAGGACGGGGAGCACGTGGGATGGAACCGCAGTAGCCCCTTGAGCAGGCTTCAGCCCAGGTCCGGATCCAGATCCTGACGGTCCTGCCGGCGACATCTCCACGACCAGAGCGATGGTCTTGACAAGGTGACTGAGCAAGCGTTCCGGTGGGATGGGCTTGGCTTCCGGATGTGAATACAGCCTGCAACAAAGTAACACGCCACACACACACACACACACGGTGACATACACATCTTTGGGGAGGGGGAGAGAACGTGGTCGTGGCCCATTCACGATGCCGGTCACACCCACCTTGTCAAGAAAGACACAGCATCCGCCATGGACAAGAGGGCATGCGGAGCGCGCAGATACGTGGCAGACGATGGCACAACGGTGCCATCTTCGGCCAGTCGGGACGAGAGTGATGGAGGGACAGGAAGCTCTCGCAAGGGCACGCAAGGGTCGTAGAAATGAAACGTCTCACACCGAGTCGCCCATGGTTGCGCGGACACGGAACTCGGCTTCTGGGTGGCAACGCGGAACAGCTGCAGGAGCACGTGTGCGTCCAGTGCCGCGTACCTGGGAGCACACATGCGAGTGTGGGCCCACCCACAACACAGTGTGCACACACCACACAGACCAGCCCAACAACATGTGAGGTGCGCGCGCAATTCATGGAAGACAAGTTCGTGTCAACAGCACACAGCATGGCGCAAACGCACTGTACTTGTGCAGGGGTCCATGGGCGGCAGTCCCAATCTGAACACTGCTGTGACTTGTCCAAATCGATGCGCAGGGCGTGGCGCACCAACAGCGCAAGTCCCCGACAGCGACGACGACGACGTGTGCCAAGTGTGGTGTACACTGTGGCACTGGGGAGCGACCCGAACTGATGGCGCCACAACTCGGCCGTGTCCATGACCATTCGCGCGCAGCGGTAGCACGTGGTGTCCGGGTAGGTACTGGCGCAACAGCAGGAGGTAACACATGTGTGTGGCCGACGATCCAACAGTACGCGAGGTCAAAGCACCACTGGCGGGGTGCAACGCGCACACCCCCAAAGCACTGCACGTACGCTGCCAGGCGGTCAAGGTCACCATGCAAGCCATACCCAGTCTTGATCACGTTCCGCGCGAGCAGCAAGCGTCGCGCCAACACGGGCCACTGTGTGTGCAAGTGGTGCAAGCACAAGATTAGCCCGCACAATGAGGCGTTGTGCCACACCACCCTGCACGTGAACGCACCTGCTTAGGGTATCGCTCGTGGAGAGCAGGCAGATCAAACAAGAACACATGAGACAACGTCGCAGCTTGCAAAATGGCAGTGGGGTTGCGTGTCTTCGGCTGCCATTCGGTGTCGATGCCAACCACTCCATGGCCGGGTATCGCAGTAGCCTTCCACTTGGTGCTCAGCAGCTTCTTGATAGCCTTGCGGGCGTGCCCCAAGGTGGACACGCACTGCATCGCATCAACGCACCCACCAAGTAAGACACACATTACAAGATGTCCACACGCACACACACACCTGCACGTCCACGTCCTTCTCCAGCTGCAAGTGTTGGGGGTCGACAACATCGGTGGAGCCCGTGGGGCAAGAGGCAGACCCGTGGCGGCGCTCGAGCACTGCGCTGTCCGTACTACGCTGCAACCGGTCCTCCTCCGATACAAGGTGACGAAGGTCGCGGAAGTCCGCGGTTACATGGGCTGCAACCGCTTCCGCATACTGCAGCACGGTGTTGGGATTGGTGCAGGGTTTGGTGGGGAACGCGAGTTGTGATGTGGGGTCACTCACCGAGGAGGCGACATCGGCCCCACCATTCGCACGTACGCGAGCATGAGCACTACCCTGCCCACCTGTGCCCATTAAAGGGGGTGGACGTGCCGTCAAGCCAACAGCGGCGCTCAAGTCAACAGCGGCGGCAACACCATGCGACGCGGAGGGACCACATGCACTGGGTCCCAGGTGCAGCCGTGTTGCGGTTCGCCGCCGCGCCAGTTGTGGCTGGATGCCGGCGTGTTGAGGAGAGACAAGCGACATGACAAATAAACGAGTACGCGTTCGCGCTTCGCTCACGCTCCAAGCTTCAAGGGGGCTGTCTGCGCCCGTGGTTTTCTTCTCCACTTTTGGGAGTGTGCGACCACCATCGCTGTCGCCACTCCCGATGCCACCGCGGGCACCGGCTTGGCTGTAAGGATACATCTTGACGGATTCTGCGCCCGGTCAGGGCGCCTTCTGGGAGCTACTGCGACTCGCATGTCGAATTGAACGCGAAGCAGGCACAAGCAAAAGGCATCGTCCTCAAGGCAGGGTGGCTTCTTCGTCAATCCATTCCTGTTGCTGGGGGGCAAACCAGACACTGCAGAGAAGGAAAAGTACACTTGGCGCTTGGAGTTGTGGCAAAACAGGTGTGTGTGTGTGAAGAGATTGTGGGTGCGGGACCGATGCGAAAGAAATGTCACAACCAAAGAGACCTCTCAAACCAGAATGTTCCGCAGCGGGCGAAAATGTCCGTGATGAAGTAATGTAACAAGACGCCACAACAACACGCTCGATTGACAACGAATCATAACACCGAAACACACACATCGCCCTATGCTGAAGCGTGCTCAACCACAACCGACTTGCCGAACGCGTCGATGAAGGTGTCCACGTCCTCGGGCTGGACACACATGGGGGGCATGAACCGCAGCACGTTCTTGTTCTTTCCACCAAGGCCAACAAGGACGCCGAACTCGTGCATACGGCAGTACACACGGAACGCAAACGCCGGATCGGCAATCTCCACACCCCACATCAGGCCGGCACCCCGCACCTCCGACACGATGCGGTCGGGGGCATCATCAGCTGCCTCCAGGCGTGCAATCTCCGCGTGCACCTTCTTGCTGAACAGCGCTCCCATGTCGGAGCAGTGCTGTGTGAAGTTCTCCTCACGCAGCGTCTTCAACACAGCTCGGCCTGCAGCCGCGCACACGGGGTTGCCGCCGTACGTGTCAAACAAGAAACGCCCCGTCTTGTCGAAAGACTCCCACACCTCGTCGGTGGCAATGCAGGCAGCGATCGGGAACCCATTCCCAATGCCCTTGGCAATCACCACGATGTCTGGCACCACACCCAGCTGCTCAAACGCCCACTGGTTGCCACACCGTCCCAGCCCCGTCTGGATCTCGTCAGAGATCACCAAGCCGCCGCGGGCGCGCGTCTCCTCTGCCAGACCCTGAGCAAATTTCGGAGGCAAGGGGATGATACCACCGTATCCTTGGAGGGGCTCCAGAATCGTGCCAGCCACGCGCCCGCCGCCCACCGCGTCCACGGTCGAGGCGAGAAGGGCACGGGTGTCGTCGTACATGGTTTCTTCGTTGGCATTGGCACCCGGCAGCGGGAGGTGGATCACGCCCTGTGCTTCAGGGAAGTCGTGGCTGCAGGCAGCGATTCCGCTGGCACCCATACCCAGGCCATGGGATCCGTGGTATGCGTTCTGAACACTTGCAAGCAGATTGGTACCGGCGTGCGCGCGTGCCAGAGTCACCGCGACAGCCACAGCATCTGTGCCTGACACGGAGAAGTACGTGCGCCAGCCGCCCTTGCCACTGGGCGTCTCCGGCATGAGATCCGCCAGATCACGAGCCAACAGCGATGCTGGTGCTGAGTGGTACATGGAGGACACATGCTGCACCTTGGTCGCCTGCTCGGCGGCCGCAGCGCTGACAGCAGGGTGGCAGTGCCCCACGGAGATGGTCAAGTTGTTCGCGAGGCAGTCCAGGTACTTGCGCCCATCGGCGTCGAACATGTGCTGCATGAAGGCACGATCCATGTTAGGAGGGTGAAGTGGCGTCTGGAAACGCGCATACGTGGGGGCCATGTATTTGGCACGAAGTGCGGCGACTTCGTCATTGGATACCGCAGCTGCGGCAGCAGAAGAAGTGTGCACAGCACGGGCAGAGGCGAGCCTCATGCCGGCCACCGTGCGGCGAACAGGCGCAGACAACATCGTGGGAAAGAATGGGAGAAGGATGAACACCAGGTCAGGAACGTGTGCGAGGATGACGCGGAGCAGTGAACAATCGAACACCGCTGAAGGTGACTGTGAAGGTCTTTCGCGACAAAAGTCACGGCGGCTGCGTTCCAAAACAGTGCGTCATTGTTGCAAAACTACCACAGCATACGTGTATTCATTCATTTTCGTCCTGAAACGTGTCATGCCAAGTTCCACCAACACTGTGTGACTCTCTTGAAGAGTCTCGTCTGCTGCTCTCTTTGTGACACACCGGCAGGGCGCACCGTCTGTCCACTTATAGTCTGGCCGTATTGTCACTGTTCGCCGTCACACCCCCACCTGTCACGTGTTGGTTCGATTGTCGTGGTTGAAGGGTCGTGCTCTTGGTGCTTCCGCTGCAAGTGCGTCGTCCACTGTGCTGCCCCAACGAAACGGCCGTTGTACCTGCCGGTGGATCTTGAAATGCCATGGATCCGCCGCGGAGTTCACAGACACCCAACGCAATGCGACGTGGTGGGTACCAGGCAGATGATCCGCTAGTCATGCGGCAGTTGCGGGGAGTTGAGCAACATGGTAGCCGGCATCACCGTCGAACGCGATCCCATCAGCCAACACACGCGCACAGTGTGCACCAACCAAGCCCCACAGCT
>Ga0213833_1001552_pt1 | contig 16294 bp, 11 predicted proteins | sample SWATP21_FD_160575 | JGI IMG/M metagenome (GOLD analysis project Ga0213833, IMG submission 160575) | Coastal seawater microbial communities from Marineland, Florida, United States - SWA TP2 #1 | ecosystem: Environmental > Aquatic > Marine > Coastal | place: USA: Florida | collected 2016-08-14
ATATAGGATATATCACCACTACAGATGTGATTAACCAGTTAATTCTCTTCTCCATATTACTATATCAACATATCTTATTAACACTAATAACCAATCCATTATAATACCTTATACTCCTTTGTAAAGGGCTTCTCTCATATCCCCTATACTAGACTCTCCGAACAACGTCACTCATAACTCTCATCTTCAAAAGACTTGACTTCGTTATTTCCTTCACACATAATAGCGACCAAGATTTTTTCTTATACATTAATTCACTTTAACTCCACATAATTTCATACTTTAATATGCTAAACGTAAGCTTTATACAAAAAGAGGAATTCTCCAACAAAAGCACTAACGTGTTTATCGTTAGAAATGAGCAAGACCTATCGCGCATGCTGCATGAAACAACACCCTATGCAGAAAGTGCTCTATCAGCCATCACTCGAGACAAATCTTTCGACTATTCGACAGGTAGCTACACAGTATTAAATGGTGAATACGGCATCCTCATTATTATATCAATTAAAGAAAGTACAGAAGATCTAGAAATTGAGGCACAACGAATCATAGCGTGCAAAATATGCGATCTCCTTAATCAAATGAAACAAGATTCAGCCACAATATATTACTACGATTATACTTTAGATGATCATACCGATCCAGCCATCTCTAAAGCAAATAAACACAGCAGATACAACGCCATTTCCAATATTATTCTCCACATAAAATTGAGGAACTACCAATTTATTCAACTATTCCATAATAAATTAAAAGAAAAACAAAACACCTTAACAAACATTAAGGTTAACACGACAAATGCAAAAGAAACAGAGTTAGTATTTAACACTATGTACGATCCAGTATATCAGGGAATTACACTAACACGAGATTTAGTTAATGCACCGGCAAACATCATCTACCCTGCTTCTTTTGCGAAAAAATGTACAGAGCTGGAAGCAGTTGGTTTATCTGTGAGAATCATAGAAAAAACTGAGATGATCAAAATGGGTATGGGCGCAATGCTAGGAGTAGCACAAGGCAGTCAGTATGATCCAAAACTAGTAATTATCGAATGGACGGGTAATAGCGATAATGCAGATAAAACAAATATTGCATTTGTAGGGAAAGGCGTCACATTTGACTCAGGAGGTATAAATATAAAACCAAGCAATGGAATTTCAGATATGAAATACGACATGGCAGGCGCAGCAGTCGTTACTGGGCTGATGTCCACCTTAGCAAGAAGAAAATCCAAGGTAAACGCGATAGGAGTATTGGGTTTAGTTGAAAATATGCCCTCTGCCACCGCTCAAAGACCGGGAGATGTTGTAATATCCATGTCAAAACAAACAATAGAGGTAGACAATACTGATGCAGAGGGTCGGTTAGTATTAGCAGATGCGCTAACTTACACACAAAAACACTACAATCCAGATGCAATTATAGATCTAGCAACACTAACGGGAGCAGTAGTTGTAGCGCTAGGCGATATTCACGCGGGATTATTTACAAATAACAACGATATTGCTAATCAACTTGCTATGAGTAGCGAAAACACAGGTGAACTGATATGGCAGCTACCGATGCATAAACAATATGATAAGCAAATTAACTCCAAAATTGCTGATATAAAAAACACAGGGCAGGGACGAGGCGCAGGAAGCATTACAGCTGCACAATTCCTTGCAAGGTTCGTAGATGAAGGAAGAGCCTGGGCACATCTTGACATAGCAGGAGTCTCTTGGAGTGATAAGGCAGATGCTGTAAATAGCAAGGGGGCGACAGGATTCGGTGTAGCTCTACTGAATAACTGGGTCGCAACTAATTATGATAAATGATAACGATTAATTACAATGCCTTGCCATAACTAAAGGGCAATAACTAACTAGCGCATCGTCAAGTAGCTGGACACTGGATAAGTGTGGCACGTTCTTCCTCCACCAAAGAATGATTTATGTTTACCGCACTTATCATTCGATATAGTAACTCCTAAAGAGGTGATTTCATCGAAACCACGATAACATTATCCACACTTTTATCACTACGTTAAATCCATCACAGATTAATGCTTCGAAAATCTAGATATTACAAAACTTATCGCCTATATCGCTTGCTCCCCCATTTTTCTCTAATAATCCATTTCCCCCATCTTGATATAATTCCACAACTGCATTAAAGGCAAAATGCAAATGTATTAGGAATTAATCCACTTCAAATACTTGCAGTAGTACAAACTAACATAAAGTAATCGCACACACCATACTTACAGAACAGTATGCGTCGTCTCTTTCCTCCTAAATCCGGAATACATCATATAATTACGACAACAACAACGCCACCATCACCTCCACAAAATAAATCCCTTATTCCCCTCCACTCACTAACTGCACAACAATATACATTCCAATATACTACATAAACCGCTGCACTCTTTTGTGCGGCATGGCAGAATAATCAGCATATGAAACTGATGCTAATACTACACTAGCCGATGTGCTGAAAATCACTACAACTGCTACGAATATAGGGAGACGATATACACAAACTCACCAAGCCACAGAACAAATAACTGTCATATCATGGCTTATTGCCTATACCTTCTTCTACTTTGAAGAATAGTCCATCATAAAGCTACTACCCCAATCATAAGTACCCAAATAAATCATGAAGCAGCTTCTCATTATAGCGCACACTTCCCCGCAACATCCTCCATCACCACCGACTCAATCAGCACACCCACAACAAAAAGACCTAATTAAGCGCAGCTATAAAACCTCATCTCAGTAAATCTAAATCACTAGCATAACTGAAAAACACAGCAAATAGTATAAACATATAAACTTTACGCTTGATGTGGAGAGTTACAGCCATCACCTCAATCATAGGTATCTAGATGAATCATGAAGCAGCTTCTCATCATCGCCCTTCTCCACAACATCTCACCACCACCATCAACTTAACTAAATATAGCTATAAAACCTTAATTTAGTAGCTCTAAATAATAGAGAAATAGCGGAGCAATAATAGTTTTTTCTGCGGAAGGTCTCTCGTAGATGCACAGATAAACGATACTATACCTGCTTAATCAAGCCACACATACCGCGAGAGATGAGACAATAGAATAGATGATAAAACTACAAACAAAGAGCCGCACAGTCACAAAAAACATGTGCTACCACGCAACTACAAGCGTCAGCGTCAGCAATCTTCCCAGCAATACGCAAACAGCTATATCACCAAGCAAGCGAATCAGTGCTCTATAAGCACCTACAGACACCCACATACAGGCATCTACATCCAAGTTCAAGTTCAAGTTCAAATCCAGAACAAAGGCAAAAGCAGGAACACCCGGACAGCTGCCCCCCCTTAACTCTAAACACAGACAACGCAGCGCATTATCTAAGCCCGACAGCTCCCTACTCTCCCATGCCTTAAGACAAAGTACCATCGGCGATCAAGCTCTTCACTTCTAAGTTCGAAATGGTATTAGGTGTTTCATCTTCACTCTTACCACCGGGCTTAGATAATGCGCTACTAGCATACATAAAAAAGATAAAGAAACAAAGGCAAAAGCAACAACAAGAGCAGAAGCCACCTCCCATTCTCAGACTAAGCTAAGCATCTAGCTCTGATTCAATCAGAGTAGGCACAGCCACCAGCCCTTCGGTCGCAACACAAAGAAAATTGCGCAAGGAGATATCAGTAACATAGGAAAACAAGCTTCACAAAGCAAAGCGCAGCGCAGTACAACATAGCATGATGCACAGCATAGCGCGTCCCCTACATAACATAACGTTAATGCAGCATAGCTACATAAAATATGGTAAAGCAAAAGTAATTCCACAACAATAAGAAGAATTTAGCACTGTAGTAAAATCAGCGTAAAAAAATATATATTAATCAATCATGCTATTAGTACCGGTTAGCTGAACAAGTTGCCTTGCTTACACACCCGGCCTATCAACGTGATAGTCTATCACGGCATTAATAGGGAAAATTAGTTTTGAAGTAGGCTTCCCGCTTAGATGCTTTCAGCGGTTATCCCTTCTATACGTAGCTACCCAGCACTGCTTCTGGCGAAACAACTGGTACACCATAGGTATATCCGACTTGGTCCTCTCGTACTAAAATCAGATCTTCTCAATTTTCCTTACACCCACGGCAGATAGGGACCGAACTGTCTCACGACGTTCTGAACCCAACTCACGTACCACTTTAATTGGCGAACAGCCAAACCCTTGGGACCTTCTCCAGCCCCAGGATGTGATGAGTCGACATCGAGGTGCCAAACGAGCTCGTCGATATGATCTCTTGGAGCTCATCAGCCTGTTATCCCCGGAGTACCTTTTATCCGTTGAGTGATGGCCCTTCCACACAGAACCACCAGATCACTATGACCGACTTTCGTCTCTGCTCGACTTGTAGGTCTCGCAGTCAGGCAAGCTTTTGCCATTGCACTCTAAACAGCTGATTTCCGACCAGCCTGAGCTTACCTTCGCGCGCCTCCGTTACTCTTTCGGAGGCGACCGCCCCAGTCAAACTACCCACCATACATGGTCCTAGATTCATAGATCGTAGTTAGATAGCAAATATCAGAAGGGTGGTATTTCAAGGACGACTCCACCTGAGCTAGCGCTCCTGCTTCGTAGTCTCCCACCTATCCTACACGTCTGACACCTAATATCAATGTAAAGTTGTAGTAAAGGTTCACGGGGTCTTTCCGTCTAACCGCGGGCACTCCGCATCTTCACGGAGAATTCAATTTCGCTGAGTTGATATTGGAGACAATGGGGAAGTCGTTACGCCATTCATGCAGGTCGGAACTTACCCGACAAGGAATTTCGCTACCTTAGGACCGTCATAGTTACGGCCGCCGTTTACTGGGGCTTCAATTCAATGCTTGCACATCTTACCTTAACCTTCCAGCACCGGGCAGGCGTCAGACCCTATACATCCTCTTATACGAGTTAGCAGAGCCCTGTGTTTTTGATAAACAGTCGCTACCCCCTCTTTTCTGCCACCCATCCTTAGTTGCCTAAGGCGGGCCACCCTTCTCCCGAAGTTACGGGTGCAATTTGTCTAGTTCCTTCAATATCATTCTCTCTACGCCTCGGTATTCTCTACCTGTCCACCAGTGTCGGTTTGGGGTACGGTCTTAATGTTAGAGCTATTTCCAGGAAATCCAGGGCTGCACAGCGAATCCATATAACGCAGTACAACTTTTCGATTTCGTCACATTCTAACTGGCTCACGAATATTAACGTGATTCCCATCGATTACGCCTTTCGGCTTTACCTTAGGGGCCGGCTAACCCTGCGCAGATTAACTTTACGCAGGAAACCTTGGACTTTCGGCGGGGATGTTTCTCACACCCCTTTACGCTACTCATGTCAGCATTCTCACTTGTGATACCTCCAGCACACCTTACGGCATACCTTCTACGGCTTACACAACGTTCCGCTACCGCTCATGGCTAATTACCATAAGCCCGCATCTTCGGTGTACAGTTTGAGCCCCGTTACATTTTCGGCACAGGATCGCTTAATTAGACTAGTGAGCTATTACGCTTTCTTTAAAAGATGGCTGCTTCTAAGCCAACTTCCTAGCTGTTATGGCGTTCCCACATCCTTTAACACTTAACTGTATCTTGGGGACCTTAGATGGCGGTCTGGGCTGTTACCCTCTTGGCTATGGACCTTAGCACCCATAGCCTGTCTGCTATTTTTACATCACCAGTATTCGGAGTTTAGTTAGGTTTGGTAAGGCTTTGGGCCCCCCTAGCCGATCCAGTGCTCTACCCCTGATGACTACTAAAATAACGCTCTACCTAAATAGATTTCGCGGAAAACCAGCTATTTCCGAGTTTGATTGGCCTTTCACCCCTAACCACAAGTCATCCCACAATTTTGCAACATTGACGGGTTCGGCCCTCCATTAAGTCTTACCTTAACTTCAGCCTGCTCATGGCTAGATCACTCGGTTTCGGGTCTAATACATCTAACTAGAACGCCCTATTAAGACTCGCTTTCGCTACGACTACACCTAACGGCTTAATCTTGCTAGACATACTAACTCGCTGACCCATTATACAAGAGGTACGCCGTCACAACACATCTTACCAAGGTAAGACGATTGCTCCGACTGCTTGTAAGCGTTTGGTTTCAGGTTCTATTTCACTCCCCTTCATGGGGTTCTTTTCACCTTTCCTTCACAGTACTTGTTCACTATCGGTCAATGGGTAGTACTTAGGCTTGGAGTGTGGTCACCCCATATTCAAGCAAGATTTCTCGTGTCCCGCCCTACTCTAATTTTGATCTCTTTTTACCCATACGGGGCTATCACCCTCTATGGCTTTCCTTTCCAGGATTATTTTGGTTTATTACAAGATCAAACATTGGCCTAGTCCGCGTTCGCTCGTCGCTACTGACGGAGTCTCTTTCGATTTCCTTTCCTCTGGGTACTTAGATATTTCAGTTCCCCAGGTTCGCTTCATTACAACGTGGTGTAATGATACTGAGCCATGCTCAGTGGGTTTCCCCATTCGGAGATCCACGGATCAAAGGTTGTTGGCACCTCCCCGCGGCTTATCGCAGCCTGCTACGTCCTTCTTCGCCTCCCATTACCAAGGCATCCACCAAACGCCCTTATCATATTAATATGATTATTTGCGCTGATATTTACTTACAGAACTAAATTCTTCTCAATTAGTTGAATTACTAATTTCTTTAGTTACCTTTCTTTATCTTTTTCTTATACTATTTCAAACACCATAAACAACAAGCGGCCATCACGGCGCATAGTTATTCGGTAGCCCGAGTTTATAATACAAATTCCAGAGACTGTCAAGAAATTTCTCACAAAATCTCATTAAGAAAACAGCAACTTATGTTACCTTATAAAATTAATGGCACCATACCTCCCCAAGATGCTCCCACCTTAATATTCACATTCAGCTTAATATCTAAATGGTCAACTGACTCCATCACATTACGCACAGCAGCGGCCACATCATTTACCCTATCTTTCTCAATTTCAAAAAGTAATTCATCATGAATCTGTAATTTCAAATATTTAGACAGATCATAAGGCAATTTCACCATTGCTCTCTTAATGATATCTGCTGCAGCTCCTTGGATTGGTGCATTAATAGCTGAACGTTCTGCCATTTTCACTAAATGCTTGTTACTACTATGAATATTTTTGATATAGCATCTACGTCCATATATAGTCGTAATATATCCATTCATCTTAGCTTCGCGCACCACATTTTCCATATAATCCTTAATACCAGGATATTGCGCGAAATACTTATCGATATATTGCTTAGCATCATGCATAGTAATGTTCAAGCTTCTAGCTAATCCAAAAGCACTCATACCATATATAATACCGAAATTTATAGTTTTTGCCTTATTACGCCACTCAGTACTTACAGCATCAATATTAAGGCCAAATACCTGGCTTGCCGTAAGCGCGTGAATATCAATATTCGCATTCAATGCCTCTCGCAATGGTACCACCTTAGCAATATGAGCCAACAACATTATTTCAATCTGCGAGTAATCAGCAGAAAGCAGCACCTTCCCTTCATCTGCAATGAATACGTCCCTAATTCTTCTACCTTCGCTACTCTTCACTGGAATATTCTGCAAATTCGGCGAATGGCATGACAATCTCCCTGTATTAGTAGAAAGCGAACTAAACACACAATGTATCAGCAACTTATCATCGTCATCACTTGCATTATTGAGTAATGGCTTCACATATGTACTTACTATCTTAAATAATCGCCTCCAAGACAAAATCAAATCAGCTATCTCGAATCCCTGCATCGACAAATGCTCCAGCACTTCAACATTGGTTGAATAATGGCGAGCACCAGCCTTCCTTTTTATCGGCATTGGTAAATCTAACTGTTCAAACAAAACATAAGAAAGCTGCTTAGCAGAAGCTATATTAAACTCTTCTCCAGCAATATCATAAATTTCCTTCTCGATATCAGTTAGCTTCGCACTATACTCATCTAGCAACTGACGCAATATATCACAATCAACCAATATCCCCCTTCTTTCCATTGCAACGAGCAAACTAATCAACGGCCTTTCGATAGTATAATAAAGACTAATTTGGCGTTTTTTGTGTAGATTACTCAGTGTAGAAGGATACAACAGCTTATAAATTAATACCAAATCACCACCACTATGCAGCTCCATTCCTTCTGGCAGGCAATCACTCAACACATTCTCCATCATATTACTCTCGCCATATCTACCAACACCCTGTGCATGAATCATTGCACTTAACCCATCTATAGCACAATGCAAAATAGAAACTGAGTCCAGATAATTAATTAATGGCTTTGCATCCCAGGTAATTTTCTTAACAAATGCTGCAACACAAAACTTAGAAATAAAATCATACAAACAATGATCGCGCAGTCTATCAGTGACACCTGCAATACCTGATACTATAAACTCAGTCTTCCCAAACAACAGAGTAAGCCTATCCAAACGCATCACTCCATCACCATGAGCATCAACTAGCTCATAATCTATATATAAATAACCATCATAACGAATTTTGGACCACAGGTCATCAAGATACTCTACACTTAATTCATCTGGATTATCATAACGCAGCGAATCTTCTACAAAATTCTCTTTCTTCACTAATTCTGCAGCAGGATTATCATGATCATCTATCAAATATTTCGATAAATAACGTGAAGATAGTGAGCGAAGGGAGTACTTAGTGAAAAAATCATGCATACTATTCACATGCAACTCAACACCACTCCAAGCTAACTCATCTAATCCATACATCACAGCGATATCAGACTTCAATCTTACAAGATCTCTTGACATAAAAGCATCATCTTTCCCATTTTGCACCAACTTCGCCACTCTCGCAGACTCAATATCACCACACTGCTCATACAATCTGTCTAAATTATCGAACTGCTCCAACAAAGAAACGGCAGTCTTTGGCCCCACTCCACGTACCCCAGGGATATTATCTGCAGCATCACCCACCAATGCAAGATAATCAACCATCTGATTAGGATGTACACCCAACTTCTCCATTACAAACTCCTCATCAGCAACAACATCTTTGATTGGGTCATATAAACTCACACCAACACTCGTATCAATCAATTGATACAGATCCTTATCGGACGATACTATCACCACATCACAATCACCTTCTTCTTTCATACGCTCCACATAAGAAGCGATAATATCATCAGCCTCAAAACCATCCAGCTCCATATACTTCATACCAAGTGCATCAATAGCTTCTCGCATAATGCTCAACTGCGAAGCAAGATCTTCATCTATCGGTGGCCTATGTGATTTATACTCAGGATACATCTCATACCTATGCCCTGACCTACTACTAGACTTATCAAGAGTAATCACAATATTATCTACATCGTGCTGATCAACTAGATTCAACATCATCTTCACGAACCCATGTATAGCACCAATTGCTATACCATCCGGAGTAGTGAGTTTTGGTGAAGCAAAATATGCACGAAAGATAAATGCATATCCATCTACAATAAAGAGTTTTTTGGTCATTAATAATCCCAATTTATAAGCACAAAATCAATACGACATGCAACATAACCAACTATGTCCAGTTTGTCACCTGTATTTTGCTCATATAAGTTTATTCACTGCTCCTACTCATATATAGATGTCGCACAAAAATATATTCATCCAAAGCAACATTATGCATCATCTTTACAGCATGATCTATAGTATATCTTTCTACCAAAAGATTCGTCATTATCAGAGCAATATCCAATCCGTAATGTCCATTACTAATTAATAGCCATCCTATAGGATCCAACAAGAAATCTACAACCCTACCTATGGCATCCCTAACATTACTCGCACCTAAGAACGGCAGTACAAGATATGGCCCTGTAGCCACATTGTATTTACGCAGCACATCTCCGAAAGACTTCCCTGCATATGCTATACCCTGCCTGTCACTCGCATAATCTGCAATACCAGCAACACCTATTGTAGTATTTAGCATGAATCTTGCAGCTGACGTAAAAAACTGCTTCAAATCACCACTAAGCAAAGAGTTAACGCAATTCAGCGGCTCTCTGAGATTATGTGTAAAATTACGCACAGACCTTTTAAATGCTGAAGAAGTCCCATTATCATATAGCTCAACTACTGGAGATATAAGAGCCTGGTCAATATCGCTGTTGAATTTATACACGATTCGATTGTAGCCCTCAAATTTGTCTGTAATCTCATCTTCTTCATCATCTTCTTCATCAAAATCATCATAGTCATCCATCACATCTAGCATATAATCCAACGATGTATCATCTTCGATAGAATGTACTATAGAAACTCCGGAGCATAGAATGGCGCAACATATAAAAACACCACATATAAGCAAAGCACGCATATTAACAAACCTCCATCACTTACTCTGCTCTAGCACAACTATACAATACTCTCTTCCCCTCCTTAGTAGCACCATCACCTTCTCCTCTCCTCTACTCTGGATATCAGCTATCATCGCCTTAAACTCAGACATATCTGCTATCTTCTTATTATTTATTGACAAGACCAAATCACCAGGAGCAACCAAACCATTATAATCTTCTGCTTGATTCTCCACTTCCTTAATCATTACTCCATTTATCTCACCACATCCATACACTTTTTTCATATCTTCATTTATACTGCTAAACACAAAATTTGCGTACGTAGCCGTCTCCTCGTTCTTCACACCTAAACTACCACTTCCATTCTCCGCATTATCTTTTTTATCAAGAACCACAGACAATATCACTACTTTACCTTCTCTATATATCTTAAGTTTTATCTTACTACTCGCCCTAATATTACTGATAATCTGTACAAACTGCGCAGGCATACTCACCTTTTGATCATTAATCTCCATAATGATATCTCCATCCATCATTCCACCCCTCTCTGCCGAGCTATCAGCCAGCACCTTAGATACTAGCACACCTCTATACTCCTCGCCTATCTTCATTACCTGCAGTATATCATCTGTTACTTCCTGCACATAAACACCCAACGACCCTCTCTCTACTTTACCGTAGCGCTTCAACTGCTCTATCACCGGCCTCACAGCATTTGAAGTGATAGCAAATCCTATACCTATATTATTTCCTGATGGTGATAAGATTGCCGAATTGATCCCTATCACATTACCAGCGCTATCACACAATGGACCACCGGAATTCCCTACATTAATTGCTGCATCTGTTTGTATTACATCACCATATGCATTCGCATTAATACTACGCGATTTCGCCGAAACAATACCGGAAGTTACTGTACCACCCAACCCGAATGGATTCCCCACAGCTACAACGAAATCACCTACCATAATGTTATCAGAATCTGCAAACGACAAATGAGGCAAGTTCTTACCTGAATCGATCTTCAGCAATGCAATATCAGCACCTCTATCTTTCCCAACAACCTTAGCCTTATAATGCTTAGTCCCTTCTCCTATTGTCACATCAATAACATCTGCATGATCAATCACATGATAATTAGTCACAATATAACCATCTTGATCTATCAAAAAACCTGATCCTAGAATTGTTGATTTTTGCTCAGCCATCCCATTACCAAGAGATTCAACAAACAACTTAAATAATTTACGCGATTCCTCCGACATTTCACCTGTATTCCGCGATAAATATTCATTCGGTACAGTCACACTAGTACTAGAAATACTCACAACAGCAGGACATACATTACTCGCAATATGCGACAATGATCTATCGCGTCCTCCTCCTCTAATCCAATTTCCATATGCAATGCTGTCCCCTAAAGCTATGCAAACAAAGGCAATTACAATAAATAATACAACGCTACTAGCTAACTTATTTTCTCTATACATGCAGAGCAAACCAAATTTAATAAAACACCGCTAACCGCAATTAATACGATTAATACAAATATACATATTGATTTCATATCATATCACATATCCAAAATCATTTGCAAATATTATATATATTGTTATGCTTGGGCGTAATAGATCACCCCGATTAATTGCATTATAACTTTTCATACTCAACAGATGACCATCCGCTGCGGTATAGTTGGACTGCCCAATGTTGGAAAATCCACACTATTCAATGCCCTTACATGCACAATCAAAGCTGAGGCAGCAAATTATCCATTTTGCACAATCGAACCCAATATAGGCACTATTGCAGTTCCTGATGACAGACTCACCAAGCTAGCTAATCTAGCTCAATCAAAAAAGGTCGTACCTAACAAGATGGAATTTGTTGATATCGCTGGATTAGTGGAAGGAGCGAGTAAAGGAGAAGGATTAGGCAATAAATTCTTAGGACACATCGGTGAAGTAGATATGATAGCTTATGTAGTCAGATGCTTCGAAGATAACGATATTGCACATGTAATAGGCGATGTAAATCCAATTAGGGATATAGAAATCATACAAACCGAGTTGATCCTTTCAGATATAGAAAGGATACAGAAGCGAATTACCAATATTAGTAAGAAATCCAAACACAATAAGGAGCTAGCTTCCGAAATACAAAATCTCGAAACATTACTTCATCATATGGAGAGTGGCAAAATGGCATGCGACTTACCTATTAAACAGCAACCACATTACGAAGAGCCACTTTATTTAAAAGAACTCAACCTCCTTACAAATAAACCGTTTTTATATGTCTGTAATATATCTGAAGAAGATATCTCTGGTAATAATCAGTATGTGAACCAAGTTGCATCTTTAGCTAAAACACAGGACAAAAAGTATGTTACCATATCTGCACAAATTGAGTCTGAAATATCCCTCATTGAAGATGCAGAAGAGAAACAAGAATTCTTAACAAGCATGGGATGCAAAGAAAGCGGACTGGATCAGCTAGTAAAATCTGCATACTCTCTGCTACAAATGGATACCTTCTTTACTGTGGGCCCGCAAGAAGCGCATGCATGGCCTATTCCTCACGGGTCATACGCACCACAGGCAGCTGGGAAGATACACTCTGACTTCGAGAAAGGATTCATCAAAGCTGCTGTTATTAGCTATCAAGACTATGTCCTTTACTCAGGTAATGAACTGACAATTAAGGAAGCAGGAAAGTTAAGGCTAGAGGGAAAGGAATATATTGTACAGGATGGAGATGTGGTCCATTTCAGATTTAATACATAATATCTAGGCACACTGTGTGTCATTAATCCAGCAGCACAACACTCTCGGTCATCTGCGCACTCTCCTCCGCTCTTATAACACCTCATCACTCCTGTCACATCCAGATCGTTCCACTCACAGCCACCCCTCCCAGCTCGGCATGTGGCGCTACCATCGCTAAATACCAGACCTATACAACAATCCACCAACATCCCTCTATATCAAACCACAGCATACAACTGCTTTTTTCCCTACGTCTATACGCCTTTCTGTACTCATATAACCCGACTAGCCAATCACACTAATACACAGCTGCCCTTCACAGCCACTCCTCCTGATCAAGGTATAGCACCGCTCTCATCATCACATACTCACATCGGACGACCCACTTATCTACCCACCACCACACTCTCTCCTCTCTCATATGGCATCTCCTCACTCCTGCTATATCCAGATTGTCCCACCACCACTCCTCCCAGCTCGATATGTAAACTCCTCTCTCTTCGTCACTTAATACATATCACCCCCCCTTTCCTTATCTATTATCACAACATACATACACATACACCGAACACAATTTCTCTCCTCATTGATTGCCATGTATACCCACATAATATTCCATGCTACTCAAACGCTACCTCTACACAACCACATTCTATATTTACTACAAAAACATATAGTAAATTGAGGGTAAAATTCATAAAAAGGGGGGGGTATTTTCTGTTTTTTATCACCAAAAATAGGTAAAATTACCCTCCATACGTGTGAAAATACACAATAATACCTCATTATCACCACAAAGTTGTGCAAAAAGTCCCCAAAAATGACCAAAAACTGTTCAAAAACGAACACTTTTGAACAATTTATAAAATATATGTTATTAGCGTGATGTTATATGAATACATACCAAAGCATGATCATATGGCGCTAAGAGCATAGAACATCTGTATACAGCTCTTCCTCCTTCGGCTCTTCGCTATTTTGCGCGAAATCCACAGATTCTTCCACCACTTTCTTAACGTCGTTAGCGACCTTCTTAAGCTGTATATCAGCCACTTTGAGCGTATCTTGCATGTAAGATTTAAGATGCTGTATACAGTCTATTTGCTTATATTGATCGACCTCCTCTTTGTCCCTATATTTCGCCGGATCAGAGACAGAGTGCCCACGATATCTGTATGTTTTCATTTCTATGATAAGCGGTCCACTACCATTCCTGATTCTCTCTAATGCCGCCACCACGGCTTTATGCACCGCGAAGAAATCCATCCCATCTACCTGTTCACCCTCTATATCAAATGAAGCACCACGCTTGTATAAGTCCGTTGTACAGCTGGATCTAGCCAAGGATGTCCCCATTGAGTACTCATTATTTTCTATAATATACAATACAGGAAGATTCCATAATTTCGCCATATTAAAGCACTCATATACCTGGCCCTGATTCACCGCTCCGTCCCCAAACATCGTTAATGACACCGCTCCATCATCATTATACTTGGACGCAAATCCCATACCTGTACCCAGGGATACCTGCGCACCAACTATTCCATGACCACCAAAGAAATTGCGCTCTTTATCGAAAATATGCATAGAACCTCCCTTTCCCTTTGAATATCCTGTTTCCTTTCCGAGTAGTTCAGCCATTATCATATTAGGATCGCTACCAATAGCCAGCATAATCCCATGATCACGATAACTGGTAATAATTTTATCCCTTTTCTCCACAGCCTCGGAGATCCCCAATGCAACTGCTTCTTGCCCTATGTAAAGGTGACAAAATCCACCTATCAGCCCCATACCATATAATTGGCCCACCTTCTCTTCAAATCGACGTAACAGAAGCATCTTCTCATATATTTTGAGCAATGCTGTATTTGAAAATTGTTGTTTAGTCATATCTCGAAGAATCCTGCGTTATATTAGGTTATAGCAAATTAAATAAAACGGTCCGCATTATACACAATGATGTTATAACATTCAAGTAAATCAAAGAAAATACATACGTTATATTTCTTTCAATGCCTCACTTAATATCATCGAATAACCTGGCTAGCTCGCTAATATGGCGCAATTTGATGATCTGAATATTATCATAATCATACTTCTTATTATCATCTGACATAATGATTCTGGTGAAACCCAGCTTTATTGCTTCATTTATACGATTATCACTTTGTATCACCCGCCTCAACTCCCCAGATAACGCTACTTCCCCAAAGAATACAGTATCTTTTGGTATATTGATATCTCGTACTGCTGAGATCAACGCTACAACTACCGCCAGATCTAGCGCTGGTTCAATAATCTTCAATCCACCTGCAATATTTAAATACACCTCTTTGTTTGTGATATTCAGTCCAAATCTAGAATTTAGTATAGCTATGATCATTGCTAACCTGTTTGCATCCCAACCAATCGCGGCTCTACGCGGCATTGTAAGATATGACGGTGCAACGAGCGCCTCGATCTCGATTAAAAGACTCCTACTTCCCTCGATACCTGCAAATATGCATGAACCACTTACATCCTGTCCTCTTTTAGACATAAATAGCTCAGAGGGATTATCAACCTCCTCCAGCCCACTACTCGCCATTTCGAATATCCCAATTTCATTTGTAGATCCATAACGATTCTTAATTGCCCGCACAATACGGTATTGATGCATGGAGTCACCCTCGAAATTAAGCACGGTATCAACCATGTGCTCTAGAAGCTTCGGACCAGCTATTTGCCCATCCTTTGTAACATGCCCTACTATAATGATCGAAATGGCAGATAATTTCGCTATCTTAATTAATTCGAATGTACAAGCACGCACCTGACTCACTGTTCCTGGCGCAGAGTTAATCTGCTCTGAATGCATAGTCTGTATCGAATCTATAATAACGATAGATGGGGATTTACACCGCCTAATCAGAGTAATGATATCGCTAATTGATGTAAGTGCAGCAATTTTAACATTCTTCGCATGAATATTCAGCCTCTTAGCACGCAATTTAACCTGCATCATGGATTCCTCACCACTAATGTAATAGCAATCAAACTGCCTATCTTGCGCACTATTGCATAATTGTAGCAACAAGGTCGATTTCCCTATGCCGGGCTCGCCACTAAACAG
>Ga0213833_1001555_pt1 | contig 16280 bp, 16 predicted proteins | sample SWATP21_FD_160575 | JGI IMG/M metagenome (GOLD analysis project Ga0213833, IMG submission 160575) | Coastal seawater microbial communities from Marineland, Florida, United States - SWA TP2 #1 | ecosystem: Environmental > Aquatic > Marine > Coastal | place: USA: Florida | collected 2016-08-14
TTTGCATAAAGAACTGCGTCTTTTCCTGCTGCCAGCGCGCAAGGTCGGTGTAAAAGCCGCCTTGCTCCGGCATTGCCTGCGCGGCACGGTCACTGCTGCCGGCCAGAACATGGTCCAGCATGCGACGGGTAAAATACTTGCTGTCTTGCTCCTGCATTGGGCTCGCCTTTTATACGTCGCTGCGGCCTGGTGTCACGCCGCTATATAGCTACAGCAGTAATCCACAGCAGAAAGAATCTGTAGCTCAAAAGAAGCATTGGCCGGCACCTCAAAGCTCTGGCCGCCCTGAATGTTTTGCCAATCAGCGCCCGGCAGTTTTACCTTCATCTCCCCGGCAATAATTTCCATAATTTCTTTTTCTTCGGTGCCAAACTTGTAGTCACCGGGAAGCATTATTCCCAAAGTTTTACGGGTGCCGTCAGCAAATTTGACGGTGCGACTGGTCACCTTACCGTCAAAATAGATGTTTGCTGCCTTCACTACACTAACATTATCAAACTGGCTCATGAACTTGTCCTTTTAAATCGGGTTCCGGATGAATGCAAAACGGCGCGCATTTTATACGAGAACAGCGCCTGAGGGTTAGTCGCCAGCCGGCGCACCGCCTCGCGCGGGCGGACGGCTCTGGCAACGCCAGCAATACTCAAACGCAACGTCATTGATTTCGCCACAGCCACTGCAGTGCCAATCCGGCTCGTTGCGATCAGAAAGGGCTGTTTCCAGAATCTCGCATGCGCGCCGGTAGTCGGAATCCTCAACCACCCATAATTCCACCCAGGCATCGAATGCAGACAGCTCGCCAATCACCCCGCCGGCAAATTCATTTTTAACCAACAGCTCTATGCCCGCCGATTCCAGCAAATTCCGCGCATTGCCCACCAGCATGCGGTTGTCGTTGGTATAAACCATTCTCATAGCGCTTGCCCCGGCGCAGGAACATCACTCTCATCGACATTGAGCTCAGCCAGCTTTTCATCGGCCCAGGCTTCATCATCCTCATCCGCTTGAATGGGCTCCTGCTCGTCCAGCGCCTTACCTTGTAACTGCAGTGAAGCGTAAAGCGCGAAGTGATCGGAACCGAAGTACGGCAATCTCTTCAGCTCACGCACGGTGAAGTGATCGCTGTGAAACAGATGATCCAGCGGCCAGCGAACAAACCAGTGATCGGCATGATAGGTATTAAACATGCCGCGCCCTACGCGCGGGTCCAGCAGACCGCTGATTTTGCGAAACAGACGGGTAGTGTCAGACCACGCCACATCGTTAAGATCGCCGGTGACAATGGTTGGCCGGCGGCAGCCCTCCAGGCTTTTCGCCACCATTATCAGCTCGGCATCGCGCTCGGTGGACTCTTCATTCTCGGTTGGGCTCGGCGGCGCGGGGTGCAGAAAATGCGCACGGATACGCTGGCCAGACGGCAGCTCGACATCTGCATGCATTGAAGGCACGTCGTCTTCAACCAAATACTCGATAGTGGCATCGAGCAGCGGCAAACGTGAATAAACATGCATGCCGTAAAGATTGTCCTGCGGGCATTTGAGGCTATAAGGGTAGCTGTCTTGCAGGCTATCGAGCTGGCCTTCCCACCACTCATCAGACTCCAGAGTGACGACAATATCCGGCGAATACTGTTGCACCAAGGCCAAAAAACCCCTGGCATTGCGATTGGGTGTTAGCACATTGGCGGTAAGCGTATTGATGGAGGCTTCGCTGCTATTCACCACATCGGCGTCGGCGGCCAGCACCTCTACCGGATAGAGACGCGTATAGGGCAGTATCCACCACAACTGGTATGCAAGGCACCCTAGTGTGACCGCCATCAGCATCCAGGTTGAAGACAACGTCAGGCTCAGGCAGTACTGTTGCACTATCAACAATGCAAACGCGAAGAAAGCAAACTGCAGGCGTGGAAAGTCCAAGCCCCTCACCCACCACACCTCAGTGCGCAACAGGGGAATCAGTGTAATCAGTAAGATCAGCAACGTTGCCGCAGAAATCAGGGATAGTTGCGTCAATACAAACCTCGCTTGCTCGCTCCCGAGTCACAGCATGACGCTGCTACCCTGCCTTACAGAAAACGGGGCCGCACGCCCCGGCGCCGAGAAGAAAGCCATCATAACCGGAAGCGGTCTTCAGGAAGCGCCCTTTCTCGCCAGCGACTGAGCACCTTCCATGATCATTTTAATCATGACGATGGTTTGCTCGGTCATCTCGGCGCGCCTTTCTACAGATTTACCGTCGGCAGCCGCGCCCATTGCAAACACCAGGCGGGTAATGGCTTTGGCAACCAAAGCCGGCTCAAGTGTGGGCTGCCCCGTTGCCTGCACAATCCGCTCCAGTTCGTCGCGCAGCTCGTCTTCAAAATAGGTTAATTCGCGATCAACGGCCTCACGAAAAGCATCGGACCCGATCGACATTTCCCGCAGAAGAATATGAACGTAGCGATCCTCGGAATCCAGCTGCTCCATAAAAGCCTCTACCGAGGTGCGAATGGCGCTGCGCTCCAGCGATAGCCGCTGCCGCGCCTCGCGGATAACGCCGCGCAAGCTGCGACCGGCCTGATCGATCAACGCTACCGCCAGCTCGTCTACATCCCGAAAATGCCGGTAAAAGGTATTGGGGGCAATACCCACCGCACGGGCTATTTCGCGCAGGCTAAGTGAGGACACACTTCGGTGTGACTCCAGCAAATCCACGGCGGCATCCATCAAATCCTGCGCGGTCACCTGTGCCTTGCGCTTGCCGTCAGCCGCATCTGCCCGCTCCGGCGCGCCTGAGCCGGCCAAACCTGAATCTACCGAGTTCATCTCTCTACCCACAACCACACCCTCACCCACATAGACTAGCGAAGCATGGCGCAGCTGTATACACGGCTGTATGAACAAGTATATATACATTTGTATTGACACTCGTATATACACCTGTATAGTTCGTTTTTTAAACAACTTCTCGAGATAGCCCATGCTCTCCCCAGCCACAATCAAGCAGATACTGCGACCACTGATCAGCCCCGAGCACTATGACTTCTGGGCCCGGGAACTCGGCAGCGTTGCCGCCTGGGAGCGCTGCTTTGCCCGCGTGGTCTCCCGGTCGGATGAGAGCCAGGACAGCTTTACCTTGCACCTGCGGCCCAACAGCAACCGGCCCGCCTACCAGAGCGGCCAGCACATCAACTTGTCTGCCGTGGTACAGGGCCGCCGCATTAGCCGCAGCTATAGCCTCACCAGCCTGCCCGGCGAACGGGATTTGTCCATCACCCTGAGACGGGAACCCATGGGCCAGATGAGCAATTGGCTCTACGACAACGCCACGCCCGGCGCAATTGTGGAAATCGGTTCGGCATTCGGCGACATGACCTTCGCCAAAGCGGGGGTAACCACCGACGACAATCTGTTGTTTCTCGCCGCAGGCAGCGGCATTACGCCGCTCTACGGCCTGATACGCGCCGCGCTGGCAGACGGCCACCGGGGCACAATCAAACTGCTCTATTGGGATAAAACCTGCGATCACTTTTGCTTCGGTAACGAGTTAAGGGAACTCGAACAACACCCGCAGTTTTCGGTGCAGCGTATTGCAACCCGCTCCGGCCTGGAGAATCAAAATACCAACAGCGGCCGCATATCCGAGGCTCAAATACAGGTGCTGGCAGCGGAGCTACTGCCATCGTCGCCACACATTTTTGCCTGCGGCGGTGCAGATTTTGTAGCGAAAGCACGCAAGATCGCAGACGGCCTCGGGCAGAGCCGGTTTTATGCGGAAAGCTTTACCGCCAACAACCCCGTTACCGATGACTCAGCCGAAACCTTTTATCAAATTGAACTCGCCCGTTCCCGCACCAGCCTGGAAGTGTCCAGCAAAACAAACTTGCTCGACGCGCTCGAAGCAGCCGGCATTGGCGTAGAGAGTGGCTGCCGGATGGGTATCTGCAATACCTGCAGCTGCCCAACCCGCCAGGGCAGCACACTCGACACCAGCACCGGCTTGCTAAATAACGGCCATTCAACGCGCCTCTGTATTAGCCAGGCCCGTAGCAACCTGATTCTCGACCTCTAGGACAACCAACATGACGCACAGCAAAGCACTCACCGCAACCGAACTCGACGAGTTTGGCGCCGCACTCGACGCCATTAAACAACGCGAACTGGCTGATGTTGGCGAAGCCGACGCGCGCTATATTCGCCGCATTCTCAAGGCGGTGCGTTACAGCGAAATGCTCGGGCGCGCACTGCTCTACATCGCTATTGTGCTGCCACCCCTTTGGCTGTTGGGCGCTGTCATTCTCGGCATCTCGAAAATTCTGGAAAACATGGAGCTCGGCCACAACGTCATGCACGGTCAATATGACTGGATGAATGACCCGCAGCTCAACGGCAAAAACTACGAGTGGGATATTGTCGGCACCGGCGACAACTGGCGCAAAACCCACAACTACGAACACCACACCTATACCAATATCAAAGGTATGGATTCCGACGTCGGCTACGGATTGCTGCGCTTGTTTCCCGAGCAACGTTGGCGCCCGTTTTATCTTATGCAACCAATCTCTGCCGCACTGCTCGCGGTGTTGTTCCAATGGGGCGTTGCCATTCAGGATCTGGAACTGGGCAAGGTATTCAGCGGCAAAAAATCAAAAGCGGAATTCAAGGCGGGCATGAAGCCTCTGGCCAAAAAAGTGAGAGCGCAATTGCTCCGTGACTACCTCTTCTACCCGCTGTTGGCGGGGCCGTTCTTTCTAACCGTGTTTAGTGGCAACCTGATCGCCAACCTGATCCGCAACCTGTGGACGTACATGATTATTTTTTGCGGCCACTTCACGGCCAACGCGCAAGTGTTTCCTTATTCAATACTGGAAAACGAGTCACGCGGACATTGGTATCTCAGGCAGTTACGCGGTTCCTCAAATTTGCGCGGCGGTAAACTCTTTCATATTTTGTCAGGCAACCTGAGCCATCAGATTGAACATCATTTGTTCCCGACGGTTCCCGCCAGACGCTACGCCCGTTTGTCGCTGGAAGTGCGCGCGCTTTGCGAGCACTACGGCCAACACTACAATGTAGGGTCTTTGCCCAGCCAGTTCTCACAAGTGCTGTATCGCATACTGCGTCATTCACTGCCCTCCAAACCGGCACCGCTTAAGCCTCTGACTACTCTGGAGCCGGGCGTTGCGGCATAAGGCGAAATTCGCTTGCAGGGCAAGCTCCTACAGATGCAGACCGTTTCTGATGAGTTAGTTTCGTCGGGAGCGTATCAGGCAATTCCGCGATGCCCGCAACGCTTCGCTTATGCGGGCCTACAGCAAATAACCTTGCACACCAACATCGGGGGGCTAACTAACCAAGTAACTGCAGAAAATTGCCCTGCTGACGATTACCACTACATTGACATGACACTTACAAAAAAGGCCAGCAAAAGCTGGCCTGAAAGCAGGTGGAGAAACGCTGCTAGTCGAATTTGATTTTAAATTCAGCGCCGATTACACGGCCTTTGTTAAGCGGTGAAAACGTAGTAACGCCCAACGCACCGAAGGGTAGCTGGGTGTCGCCACCCTCAGTCGTTTCGTCGAGCAGGTTTCTACCGTAGAGGGACACCGTCCACGTTTCGGAATTTGGCGACAACGAGAGTGTTGCGTCGACAATGTTCGCATCATTCAAGGTGCCACGGTTATTGTCGGTGTAGGCAGCCTCATCCCGATGGCTGTAACTCACCTGTGCCGTCATAAAACCAAAGTCGCCGATATTCTGGTCGTAGAGTATGCCCAAGCTACCGGTCAGGGGGGCCAGCCGCGGCAAATCCAGCTCGCCATCCTGTCCGTTCACCACCGAGTCGCCGTTAAGATCAAACTTCACTTCCCGGTACTCACCTTCAACGTAGCCCAGAGAAAGGTTCACGACGAGATTGGATAGCAGCGCATAACGCCCTTCCAGCTCAACACCCATAATTTCAGCATCGGCCGTGTTGCGGATAATCTGGACGACACCGGAACCGCCTGATGGCAGATTGACTTCGCGCTGCATATCTTCGATCTGGTTATAGAAGGCTGCCACGTTCAAACGGCCTCTGTTATCCGGCGTATCGTATTTAACACCGATTTCGAAGCTGTTTTGTGTTTCCTGATCAAAGGGTCCGGGTGAAAAGCTCGGGTCGGTATTTCGAAGATTGTAACCACCACTTCGAAAACCCCTGGTGAGAAAAGAGTAAACCTGCGTCTGGTCATTGGGCGTCCAGGTTACTCCCACTTTCGGGGTAACGCTTGACCACGACTTGTCATCCTTGAAGTCAAATGCGCAATTGCCTCCAATCACATCGCATTGCCCGGCCGGAACAACATCCGGCTGTCGGGCCGGGCCAATAATAGTGGGCTGCAAAGTGCGAATTTTTGCTTCTTTTTCTTCCTTGGAGTAACGCAGCCCCGCCGTGAGCGTAAGACGCTCGGAGAGCAAATAGTCAGCCGAGGCGAAAGCACCCCACGTGCTGTGGTCCTGAATACCACCACCATAGAAGTGGGCAAAAGCAACCGTGGGCGGCGGAACGGAAAAAGCGCGAACAACACGATTTTCCTGATATTTCACTTCCTGATCGAAGTAGTACAGCCCAGTCGTCAGGTCAATTTTCTGGCCAATTCGCCCATTAAAACGAAACTCGTTACTAACCTGTTCCTGCTGGGTTTCAAAGCCGGCGTGAAACAGGGTCGCGACGGAGGCATCAATATCACTGACACCCTCGCTATTATATTGACGAAAACCGGCAATATTGGTGATACGACCCTCGAGAAAACCCACATCGCGGGTATATTCAACAATGCCCTGATTCCAGGCGTTGTCATAGTACCCTTTCTCGTTGATTGCAAAGCGGAAGTCGTCCCGGTCAAACTGACCACGATTCTGCCCCGCAGGGCCATCGCCCACTGAATCTCCATGCTCAAACCGCAGGATGATTTCCGAGTATTCATCCGGCGCAATAACCAGCACCGGGCGTATGAGCCGCGTGCGAGAGTCGCCGTGGCTGTCATCACCAAACTCGTTATCGTGCCAGCCTTCATCTTCATTCAGGTACACCGAAAGCTTGCCGCTCAAGGTACCGTCATCGAGAATCGGACCGGAAACAGAACCTGAGTAATAACGGTTAAGCCCCGTTTCTACGGCGAATTTAGCCGAGCCTGCAAACTCATCGCCGGGCAATTTCGTTCTCACCAGAACCGCACCACCGGTGACATTTCGACCGAACAAGACCCCCTGCGGCCCACGTAAAACCTCGATACCTTCGAGGTCAAACATATCAAATACAACGCCGCCGTTGATGCCGAGATACATGCCATCAACAAACACACCAACCGTTGGATCAATTGAAGGAATGGAACTGTTAATGCCCAGCCCGCGGATAGCAAAGTTTGCCGTCCCCTTGGTGGTGCCAACATCTTCCAGCGCAACGTTGGGCATCGAGTAACTCAGGCTTTTCAAATCGCGAACTTTCAATGCCTCAAGCTGATCACCGCCGTAGGCAGTAATCGCTATCGAGGTATCCTGCACTTCTTGTGCAGACGATTTTTTCTGGGCGGTAACCAATACCTCCTCAAGCACGGTTTGCGTGGCGCGCTGCGCAAAGGCAGCGCCGCTCGCAAGTAGGGACAACAAAGAACCGAATAGCACAAAGCGATTAGCAGCGTTTTTCACTGGCTAGCCTCCACGGGGTCATTTTTATATACGTCTTATCCACTGTCTGGGAGACTGCGAGATGTACTACTTCAAGCCGCTCCTGACCTTACAATAGTAACCAATTGAAATTCTGTCAAAATACCGAGATATGCGCATAAGCCGAGAATAAATTACGACGGGTAAAAGGGAACACAAGCCGCAGAAACGTTGAGAAGATTATACTCAAGCAGACAAAACCCGTGATGCAGGTCTCGCTTTTTTGTCACCGAGCGTAACGGATGCAGGCGGGACGGTGATGTCGGGACGGTACAGAGTTTTTCAGCGGCGGCCGCTACATTACGGCAATGAACTCACCGTCAACCTGAGCGACCACGAAGTAACTCAAACCGGCTTGTCCGCGCCGACAATCCACATGGCAAAAAACTGGTTGTGGCCACCGTAGGCGTGCCCCATTGCCTTGCGCGCATTCGCCACCTGATGCTCGCCGGCCATGCCCCGCACCTGCAAGGCAGCTTCAGCAAAACGGATCATGCCCGATGCGCCAATGGGGTTGGAGCTGAGCACCCCGCCACTGCAATTCCAGGGAATATCACCACCGTCAATATGGGTTGCGCCGTCCAGCGTCAATTTCCAGCCTTCACCTTTTTCGGCAAAGCCCAGATTCTCCAGCCAGATCGGTTCGAACCAGCTGAAGGGCACATAGATTTCCGCGCAATCAAGCTCCTTGCGCGGATCGCGAATTCCAGCCTTCTGATATAGCTCCCGCGCACAATCCCGGCCTGCCGCCGGATCAACTTCATTGCGCCAGGGATAAAACGACGGCTCGGAGCGCATGCTCGTGGCGTGTATCCAGGCTGGCGGATTGGCGGAAGAGCCCGTGTGTTTACCATTGACCATCACCATCGCGCAGGCGCCGTCAGAAGACGGGCAGGCCTCGAGAAAACGTACCGGCTCCCAGAGCATTGGGCTGTCCTGAACCTGTTCCAGGGAAATGTCGTTTAACTGTAGCTGGGCGCGAGGATTGCGGCAGGCGTGTTGCCGGTCCTTGACAGCCACCCGGCAACCGATATCCTCAGGCGCCTTACTGATGCGCATATAGTCGCGAATAACCGGGGCAAACATTCCGCCGGCACCGGAATTGAAATGCGGACGAAAAGGCGTTGAGGGCGACAGTGCCCATTGCGCATTCGACTCCGACTGCTTTTCAAAGCAGACCGTCAACACGCGATCAAACTGACCACTCCTGATATGCTGCGCCGCCACAATGGCGGTAGAACCACCCACGCTGCCAGCCGTGTGCACGCGGATTACGGGCTTGCCGGTACCGCCCAATGCTTCGGCGAGCATGATCTCAGGCATGACCACACCTTCAAACATATCCGGCGCCTTGCCGATCACCAGCGCGTCGATATCCTGCCAGCCCAGCCCCGCATCGGCCAGTGCTTCCAGCGCAGCTTCACGCACCAGCCCGGCCAGTGACACACTGAGTTTGGAGCGGTAACGAGCGGTTTGCCCAACGCCGATAACGGCAACCTGTTCCGTCATTACGCGCCCTCCAGAATCGCCAGCATATTTTGCTGCAGGCAAGGGCCACTGGTCGCGTGGGCCAGCGCGCGGTCCGCTCGCCCGCTCCAGATTTCCCGCGCAGCAGCGCCAAATCGGTCAAGACCGGCAGCCATGAGTACATGGCCGGCCAGCGCACCCCCGGAGGGGTTTACGCGCGTGTTATCAGTCAGTTTTAGCGATTGCTGCAATATAAGCTGCTGATGGCTAAAGGGCGCATAGAGTTCGGCCACATCCAGCTTGTCGCCGTCGAGTTTCAATGTTCCTGCTGCCTTCATAGTAGACGTCGACGTGGTCAAATCGCGGGTACCAAGAAAATGTGACTCCATTCGGTGATTGATCCCGCGAAGCCAGGCCGGGCGCTCACACAAGGCCCGCGCCTTTTCTGCCGACGCCAGAATCAGCACCGAACAGCCGTCTGTTATCGGACAGCAGTCATGCTTGCGCAAAGGAGACACAAAGGTTTCTTCTTTCAACAAATCACTGGCGTCAAATTCGCCCTTTAACTGAGCGGCCGGATTGTGGATGGCATTACGCCGGCTGGCGGCAACAACCTCGGCCATATCGCGCTCGGTAAAACAGCCTTTTGCCAAAGCCATCTGCGCCTGAATAGCGGCCAATGAAATGGAATCGGGCCACAAGGGCTGGGTGTAATAGGGGTCGAGCTGCAGGCTGAGCACATCCGGCAAATCACCGGGGGCAGACTTGCCAAAACCGTAGATCAGCGCCACGTCAATTTCGCCGCATTGAAATTTAAGCCAGGCTTCGTAAAGGGCCCAGGCAGCGTCCATTTCAACATGCGATTCCTGGGCGCTGGGTGTTGCCCCCAGAGCGTCAACCGCCATCACAAAGGAGAAGGCACCTCCGGCGAGATAGTCACAACTGCCCGAGCAGATAAAGTCTATCTCCTTACGCGTTAGTTGTGCGTCGGCCAGCGCCCTGTCAATTACCGGCACCAGCATTTCAACATCCGTTGTACCGCCAGTATCGCGTTGTGCCGGCGACTGGGCATAGGAAACTACCGCAACATCACGCATGTCTGGCCGCCTCTTCAAGACGAAGCGCCCGATGCTGTTCAATATCTACCGCCGGCTCATCAGTCAGTACGAAGTATTCAATATTTTCGAGTCCGTAATCCCACTCTGCCTCCGGCTTCCAGTGGGCTCTCACGCGGGTACCAATAAGCACACGCTTGAGGTCGGTTTCCGAGATGATATGGCTGAAGGCTTGATCTGCACCGTCCAGCAAAATATTGGCAACCACAAAGGGTGGTTTTAAGCGACTGTTCGGGATCGGCAAATGCACGATGGTAAAACTCAGCACCGTACCCCTGTCGGGAAGCTCAATCAGATCCTGTGGCGTTAACGTACCGGATTCGGCACACACCCCGGGCGGTGGCACCAGCACTTTGCCCGTGCCGACGGAACGCACGCCCAGAATTTTTCCCTTTTTGATCGCATGCAAAAAGCGGTTGGCCTGCTCGCTGGCGCGATAGCGGTAGCGGAGGTAAATCGGGCGGTCAACCGCCTCTCTGGGTTCGGGCAACTTCATGATGTCAGCTCCTCGGCCGCTGGAACAAAGGCTGCTATATCGGTGATATCACCCAGAGGCTCTGCAACCCAAACCGGCTTGACCCGCAGCCCGACATGCACAGATTGCTCTTCACCAACACGTAGTTTGTGCAGAAAAGGGGTATCCGCGCCGTCGAGTTTGATTAGCGCCCAGGCAAAGGGCGCGAGTTCGCCATGTTTTTCGCGTGGCTGCTTCACCCAGCAGAAACCTTCCACCACACCACTGCTGCCAAGCTCCACCCACTCGCTCAAGGCCTCAGCCGTATCGGGGTCGTATTCCAGCGGCGGGAACAACACGCTGCCATCACTGCGCCGCATTCCCAAAAACCGCTTTTGCGCGAACGCAGCAAAGCAAGTGCCGATAACAGGCCCCAGGCTGCGCGAATAGGTAAACCCCAGCTCGAATTCAGCCTCCAGACGTTGCTCTGTCGCTGTCATATTTCTTTATCTCCAGCGTTTTCGCCAATGGTGATTATGCAGACCTGCCAACAAGGCAAGGTGACCGATTTGTAATTCAGTCAAATAACCTGAGCTGTTGATCGCTACTCATATGATCGGTGTGAAAGCGCAAGCCGACACCCAGCAAGCGCACGGGCTTTTTAAAGCGCATCCAGGCTTCGTCCAGCATGTTGCCGAACTCGGCATTGTCCAGCCCGCCAACCAACTGCCGGTCTACCGTAGTGGTTTCAAACTCGCAGGTTTTGAGTTTCACGAACTGACCGGTTATCGCTCCGCGCCGGGTGAGTTTGGCAAGCCGCTCCTGCAGCTGGTTTTGCAATGTCACCAACTGGTTCAGGCAGGCACGCTTGGTTGGCATATCGTCGGCATAAGTGCGCTCAACGCTCAGCGACTTTCGTTCGCGATTATTGGCAACCGGGCGATTGTCTTCGCCGCGTGCATAGCGATAAAGTGTCTCACCCATGGAACCAAACGCCTTGGCCAGCTCCAGCTTCGACCACGGCAGAATATCCTCACAGCGTTCAATGCCCTGTGCGGTCAGGCGCTTGTACATCGCCGGACCCACACCATGTATACGCTGCACCGGCAGTGCCATCACAAACTCCGCAACCTGATCCGGCGTAATGGTGGTTAATCCGTCGGGCTTGTCCCAGTCACTGGCAATTTTCGCGAGAAATTTGTTCGGGGCTACCCCCGCAGAAATGGTAATACCCACTTCGCTGATCACCGCCTCGCGAATGGCTCGTGCAATCAGCGTTGCACTTCCATGATGGTGCGGCGAGTCACTGACATCCAGATAGGCCTCATCAAGCGACAACGGCTCTACCAGCTCGGTGTAACGATGAAAAATCTCGCGCACCTGATAGGCCGCCGCACGGTATTTATCAAAAGATGGCGGCATCACCACCAGTGACGGACACAATCGTTTGGCATGGGATGAAGGCATGGCAGAACGCACGCCATAGGCGCGCGCTTCGTAGTTGCAGGTAGCAATCACGCCGCGTCGGTCAGAGGCACCACCTACCGCGAGTGGCACTCCGCGCAACGCGGGGTCGTCACGCATTTCAACGGAGGCATAAAAGCAGTCGCAGTCGCAGTGAATTATCTTGCGCAAGGCCGTATACCGCCCTCAGAACAACGCGTCTGGCCGGGGCTTATTGCCGAGCAAGCCGTCGATTTGTTCAACCAGTTGCGGTGTAAGTTTGTCGCGATGCTCAAGCGCCGCCAGATTATCCACTAACTGGTTCTGCTTGCTGGCACCGAGAATAACGGTGCTGACCTGCGGGTTCTGCAAACACCAGAGCAGCGATAAGTGTGTAAGACTTAAACCGGCCTGCTCTGCCAGTGTTTGCAAGGCCTGAGCCTGCTGTATACGCGCTTTTCCCGCTTCGCTTTCAAAGTGTTTTTTCATCCACTCATAGCCCGGCAGGTTAACCCGCGAATCAGTCGGAATACCATCGCGGTACTTGCCCGTGAGTAAGCCGCTGGCCAGCGGCGACCAGATCGTTGTTCCCAGCCCGTAGTTCTCATACAGCGGAGCGTATTCCTTTTCAACCCGCTCCCGGTGCAGCAAGTTGTATTGGGGTTGTTCCATGGTTGGCGGCGTCATATTGAGAGCGCGTGCTATTTCACAGGCTTCCGTCAACTGTTGCGCATTCCACTCCGATGTACCCCAGTACAAGACTTTACCCTGTTGAATAAGGTCATGCATGGTACGCACGGTTTCTTCGATAGGTGTTTCACTATCCGGGCGATGACAGAAATACAGATCAAGATACTCTACCTGCAAGCGCTGCAGTGCCGCATGACAGGCGTCGGTAACATGTTTGCGGCTCAACCCCCGCTGCGTGGGCTTGGCCCCGCCCCAGAACACCTTGCTGGATACACAGTAACTGTCGCGGCTCCAGCCCAGGCGTTTAAGCGCTGCGCCCATAACACGCTCTGACTCTCCGGCCTCATAGCCCTCGGCGTTATCGAAAAAATTTACGCCGTGGTCATAGGCACAGGCCAGCATCTCAACGGCCGAGTCGGTACCCACCTGCTTGTTAAAGGTAACCCACGAACCATAAGAAAATTCGCTGACTTTAAGGCCGGATTTCCCCAGCCGCCGGTATTGCATGCTCATGTGTGCCACTCCCGTTGTACGATGCCTTCAACGAGCAGCCTCGACACATTGAATAGGTGTCAAGGTGCGATTTCGTGTAGTCTGACTGTGAAAGGCAAATCCAATTCCTATACGCTTGACGTATCAGCAATCACCTGTCCAAAAGAATACTGGGGAGCAACATACCATGCAAAGCTTGATACTGCGCCTGGCGGCAGTGTGTATTTTATGCAGCAGCGCTCAAGTGTTTGCGCAATTTACCGCCCGGGCACAAATTTCGGATATTGGTGCCGGCGCGGAAGCCGGCTATCGCTGGGACAGCAAGTGGGGGCTGCGTATTGGCTTTTTACGCGGAACGCTGGATGTCGATTTCGACGCAGAGGATACCAACGGCTTTGAGGGTGATGAGCTGGAGTACGACAGCGACGTTGATCTTGAAAACAGCTATGTGCTGGCAGACTGGCATCCGTGGAACCGCTACTTTCGCATGACTGGCGGCATTTTTTTGAATAACAGCAACGCCACCGTTGTCACCCGCTGTAACGCCCAGGCGCTGGTGCCGGGAACAGCGAGCTGCGAATTTGGTAATTCACGCTTTCCCGCCGCTATTCTCGGCGACGTGACAACCAAGGTCGACTTTGACACCGTTGCACCCTACCTGGGCGTTGGCTGGGGCCATCGCCCGGCTTCGGGCTTTGCCTTCAATGCTGACCTGGGGGTTGTCTACGTGGGCTCAGCCAGCGTGGAGATGAGTTCGAGTGGCAGCTGCAACACCAATGAACAGTGCCGCAACGAAATAGAATCCGAAGAACGCGAAATTGAAGATGAGCTAGACAAGTATCGTTTTCTGCCTTTTGTTTCGCTCGGTATCAGCTATCTTTTCTGAGCACTGCGCCTTGCTGCCTGAACTGTCTTGGCGCAACACCCGTCCAGTTTTTGAACGCTTTGGAAAAATTGCTGGCATCGCTGTAGCCCAGACGGTCTGCTATTTGATCAACCGTTAACTTGCCCTGTTCGAGTAGCTGTTGCGCCAGACGCATACGCTGCTCATCTTTCAGTTGCTGATAGCTCACGCCCTCGGCTTTGAGGCGACGCTTCAGCGTAGCAACCGACATATTCATCAGCGCCGCAATTTCATCCAGCGGCGGCATGCTGCCATCAAGACGGTGCAATTGCTGGCTGACCCGTGCCGCCAGACTCTGCACTTCACTGGCGCGACGAAGATCACTTTCGCAGCGCGCTTCTGCCAAGCGACCCAGATCCTCATCGCGCGCAGGAATTTCTGCATCAATAATGCTGAGTGGCCAACACAAGCTGTAAACAGGCGCATTAAAAACGATGCGCGACCCCGCCGGTAATGGCGGCATCGGCGTAGCCGGCGGTTTGCCACGCAGGGTAATTGTGCTGGGAATGTTGCTGGCACTGCGCCCCAGTATTTGCCGGCACAGAGTTTCCAAGCACACCAGAAAATTCAGACAGACGTAGCTCACCACGGGGCCATCTTCAATGCGCGGGACCAGAATCAGCTCAGCCGCATCCGGGTTCTCGCCACCCTGCAGCTCGAAAAGTTCTATTCGGGTAGACACATAGCGATAAAGTTTGTCGGCTGCTTCCAGCAAATTGCGGCTGTGTTGCGCGGCGTATCCAACATAACCGTGTTTGGACATTGTCATGCGCCGCCCGCCTTCGAGCGCCGTCCAGAAATTACCGTCATATTCACAAAAATTACGCATGGCGGTCAGAAAAGATTCATGCCCGATACTGACATTTTGCTGCAGCAATACGCTGGCTTCCAGGCCACTGCCCTCAAGCAGGTCAGCCACCATCATGCCTCGCTCAAAAGCCTGTTCGCTCAGCGAAATCAGGTAATCACTGGAGACGGCAAAGCAGCCCTCACCCAGCATATCGGGGTTCATTTCAAACATTCTCCCTGATCTCAAACCACCGGAACTTGCGACAAAATAACCTGCCGCACCAACGTTGCCTGTGCGATATTTGCACCATCGCAGAGACCTTTCTACTGCCTGTTATTAACACACTGTATGACGGAGCCTTCCAAGATGGCAACTGAAAATACCATAACCGTTCGGCGCATGAACTTTGAAATCAACGCCGATATGGACAAATACTGGTTTAACGGCAACCCGTTAATTTCCGCATTCTTTTACGCGCTCTCGGCCACCTTTCCGGATGGCGAGCGCTTTTTTATTGATACGGTTCGCTACTACCAGAAAGACGTTGAAGACCCTGTACTCAAGCAGCAGATTCGCGCCTTTATTGGCCAGGAAGCTCACCACGGAAAAGCGCATGAAGACTTTAACGAAGCGCTCGAAGCAAAGGGCTTTCCGATGGCTGTCATCGCGGCAAAGGCCAAGGGGCTGCTCGATCTGGCCAAGGAACGCCTGAGCCCACAGCGTCAACTGGCCATTACCGTCGCACTGGAACACGTTACCGCAACGCTGGCTGAACATGCTCTACGTCACCCGGATTTACTGGAACAAATGGACCCCACGTTCCGCGATATGATCGTCTGGCATGCCGTTGAAGAAATCGAGCACAAGTCTGTGGCTTTCGATGTTTTCCGGGAGCGCGTGGGCAACGAGTATCTGCGACGCCGGGTAATGTTTATGACCCTGATTATGTTTTTCGGCCGGGTAATGTACTTTCAGAAATTAATTCTGCGAGCGGATAATCGCAAAGCCACATGGCGCGAATGGTGGCAGGCCATGAAATTTTTCTGGGGAAAAGACGGGCTGGTACGCGAATCGCTGATTCACTTTGCCAAAGCGTTCAAAAAAGGCTTTCATCCCAGCGATATAGACCAGCAGCCTTTGGTGAATGACTGGCAACAGCGCTATCCTGAAATTGCGGCGCTGCAGACGAATTAGTGAGCTCCGGCCGTTCGCCTGCAAGGCAGGCTCCTACAGCAAG
>Ga0213833_1001557_pt1 | contig 16261 bp, 24 predicted proteins | sample SWATP21_FD_160575 | JGI IMG/M metagenome (GOLD analysis project Ga0213833, IMG submission 160575) | Coastal seawater microbial communities from Marineland, Florida, United States - SWA TP2 #1 | ecosystem: Environmental > Aquatic > Marine > Coastal | place: USA: Florida | collected 2016-08-14
GGGGGGGGGGGGGCGGGGGGGGGGGTGGGACCAACCACCGCCTGCGTCGACGCCGACGCCGACGCCGACCCCGAGGTGCTGTGGCCACCCTCCTTCACCAAGGCAACCGGAACCTGAAACCGCGGCCCCAGCTGCGCCATGCCAGCCAGGGCCAGGGCCTGAAGGCCAAACGCCACCAGCTGGATGCCAGCGGACCGGGGAGTGTTCCACAAGCGCGGCCCAGCCCGGCGGCCGTGGCGGAAAAACCCGTACGCGATGGAGCCGCACGCCGCCGTGGACAGCGTGTTGTACACGCCATGGTACGTGGCGTCACCGAAGTTGGAGATGATCCAGCCACGGTTGTGGCTCATGATAAGGTTCTCAGCAATGAAAGCCGACCACCCGAGTGTGATCCACCTCACCCCAGCGTGCTGCCACACCGCTGCCATGCCTGCTGCGCCCGCCGCTCCTGCCGCTCCTGCTGTGCCAGTGACCACATGACCGGCACGGCCACTGGCACTGGTGCACGCTCGCTTGAACGACGACAACGGCACCCTGTGTGTGCGCTGTGTGACAGCAGGTACAAGTTGAACAATCTGACGCCTCGCAAACATGGTGAGCGCTAGTCCTGTGTGAGCTGCTGTGTTTGCATGACGCATGACGCACGGACGAACACGTGGATTGTTGTTTTTGTTGTTTTTGTTGTTTTGAAGTTGTTTGCAGTTGTTTTTGTGCCAGCGCAAGCGCCCGCCCCTGTGTTGATGATGAGCGCGCCAACGGAACGGAACCCGCTCCTGCGGCGACGCGCTGCGGCTGCAGCAGCGCCCACAAACAGTTCGGCCAGCGCACAGGGGGCAAGTCGGGGCGCTGCTCATGACGTTGGGAGTGTGGTCGGCCGCACCGTGTTGATCACAGGCGCGAACACAGGCATCGGCTTCCAATCTGCACGGGCCCTTGCACAGCAAGGCGCACACGTCGTCATGGCCTGCCGGAACGAGCAACGAGGAACCGAGGCGGCCCGGCGGATTGCAGCCCTGGTGGCTGATGACATTGGGGGTGAACCAGGTAGTGCAGGTACGACACGGGGGCGCAGCTGCAGCACGCACCACACACAAGCCAGCTGTGTGCGGCGCCTCAAAGCGCTCATGTTATTGGTACTGATTGGCCAGACCACACCCGTGTGAAAGAGGACATCTTGAGCCGTTTGACTGTGCGGAGGCTTGATTTGGCTTCGCTGCGCTCTGTGCGTGAGTTCGCGGACGCGTGGTTTGCACCGAGTGCAACATCATCAGCATCAGGATCAACATCCGCATCTCCCGCCGCTGTCTCAACAGCAGAGGACGTGCCCAACCCACCTGTGCGGCCGCTGGCTGGACTGATCATGAATGCTGGCTTGAATGGCTTTGGTGGGATGGACGACAAGATGACCGAAGATGTACGGAACGACGGAGGTGCTGTTTGTGTGGTCGCTTTGTCTTGGTGCTCACGACAGCGCTGGTCTTTCCACAGGCCTTGCAGCTGGTATACGGTGTCAACTTTGTCGCACATGCGGCGTTGTCCCTTCTAATGATGCCGGCGCTCCTTGCTGGGCGCCCGTCGCGCCTCGTAGCCCTGTCCTCCGTCACTCATCGAACCGGCGACGGCCGATTCGCGGAGGCCACAGTTGCTCCTGGCTACATCAACTACTCGAACTCCAAGCTGGCCCTGACCATGTGGACGCGGGTGCTCCAGCGTCGCTTGAATGAGAACGGTGTTACCGGGGTGACTTGCGTCAATGCAAACCCGGGAGGGGTTGCGAGTGACATTTGGTGAGACGGGAGATGCCGTGGTCGTTTCGCAGAGCTACGCGCGCTGTGTGTTGACACATTGACCGTGTGGATGGATCTGCGACTATGCCCCTCACACCTTTCCCTCCCTTGTGACAGGCGCCGTTCTCCAGCCCTTGCGCGCCGCGCCTTGAATTGCGTGCTCCTCACGCCACAGCAGGTACCTGGTTGTAGTTGTTTGTTGCGTCCGCCATTCTGTTTCGTTGTTGCTTTACTTGTGTTCGTCACGACTCGCTTGGCGTTTGCCGCTCGCCTCAGGGAGCTGCCACAAGTGTTGCTGCCATGACACGACCTGATTTGCGAGGGGGTGAATACTTGGTGCGTTGCCGTGCAGTTACCCCAACTGCTGTGGCAGCTGTTGGCATGACTCCCCTGTTCTGCTTGCTGTTGCCTGCAGACTCCGTACTACATCCCCAAGTGGGCTCAATCTTTGAGGTGGAGGGACACCCGAGTGGCTCAATACATCCAACTTGCCTTTGATTCTCTTGGCCCCTTCTGTGGAGCACGGTACGTTGCTGCGTGACGTGACGTGCCCCGTCGCCGTGGCAATGCGACTTGTGCCGACTCGCTGGTCGCTGGGTCTGCGCAGAGTGGCACGCTCGAGCACACTCAGCTACGACAGGAACGCGCAAGAACGCCTGTGGCAATCCACAGTGTCGACACTTCAGCGAGTGGGAACCACAACCCGGTACACGTGCTCCCGCAGTGTGGAGGGTGACAACGCCGCGCGTCCTTGGGAGCAGTGCGCCGCTGGTACATGTGTGACTTGCGATGTGCTCCGCACTGCTAGCTAGTGGTGGAATGTACCAGTGTGTAACAAACATAACACAGGAAAAGGGACACTGCTGCGGTCATCATTTGGCTGGCTCATGGCGGCGGCGGCTGCACGCATGCGACACGCGTGGTTGTCCATCAGCACCGCCCCCACGTCTACTTTTTCTTCTTCCTTCTGCCCACCACACGAGCTGCTTGGTCCGCAAGCGGCGTCAACTTGCGTGGCCGGCCACCTTCTCGCCGTAAATCGAAGCGGTGTCGCTCTCCTCTGCCGCCGGTACCCTCTCCACCGCGACCAACAGCCCCACCAGGGCTGTCGGAAGGCGGTCGAGCCGCCGCCTCCTCCTGCTGCTGGGTCTGCTCAGCGTACCTTGCCAGGGTAGCCTGCCACTTCTTCGACAGGGCCTCTTGCGGGGGTGGTTGTAGCAAAGGGTTGCCGCCAGTGCGCTGTGCAGCGGGCCTGTCGCGACTCCGATGCCGGCGTCGATGACGTCGGCGTGTCGTCGGTGTGTCGTCGCCTGTGGCACGTTGCGGAGACGCAGCACCAGACCCTGCTCGTGCTCGTGTGAGTGCCCTACCAGGTGTGTGGGTGTGGGTGTGGGTGTGGGTGTGGGTGTGGCCAGCTGCTGCTGCTCCAACCCCAGCCCCAGCCCCAGCCCTACCTCCCGTCGTCGTCGCAGGTGCCCCAGCCGGCCCGCTGGGCCCGACTGCGTGTGAGTGTGTGCGAGGAACCACGCTGGAATCGTCCATGGTCCGTGGCACTGGTGTTGTCGCGCGTTGTTGTTGCGGATGTGGCTGTGGCTGTGGCCGTGGCCGTGACGACGCGCTGCGTGCGGGGGCTGCTGGAGACGCACTGCGCAACCCCGAGTCGATTCGTACCAGGTCCGCCTTGCGCCGCCGGTCACCACCGGCGCGGAGCACAGGTGAGGTGGAAGTGGGGGCCACGTTGGGGGACTGCGTTGCCACAGTTCCGTCGGGCGGCGCGGCGACGGTGCCGCGTGACGGAGTGGTGCTGTGGCGAAACACCGTCGGCGATGCGGTGGTTCGCCGGTGGTCCCTGTCGCCGGGCTGTGTATCGGCCGTTGCTGGCGCTGCTGCTGGGGTGGGAAGCTTGGGATTGCCACGCTCCGTGCCGATGGAGGCCGGTGTCTGAGGATCGACCCGGGCTGCCGACTGGCTGTGGCTCGCTGGCGTTGCCGGTTGACGGGGCTCTTGCGATTGCGCCTTGCCATCGACCTGATTGCTCACACGCACACACACACACACGCACACGCCCACGCACCACGCACCACGCCACCAAAGTGAGGCCTCTGTGACTGCACACACACGCCACGGAATGGCTCGGTTCACCTACACTGTTGCCACCTGCTTCAGATGCTTGTCTCGGACGGGTCTGTGTTGGCAGCACCTGCAAGTTGGCAAGATTTGTGGGAGGCACGAGCCCAGCCGGATTCAGCAACCCCCCAGCACTAATGTCAGCCCCCGGTTGCTGCTGCCCCGTGATAGGTTGGGGCTGCATGGGCGACAAAGCACCCATCCCCATGGGCATGGCGTAGGGAGAATACATCGCCCCGTTTCCGTACGGATACGGCATCCACACCATGCCGTCCGCAGGAGCTTGGGGACCTGCTGCGCTGGCGGTGGTGCCATCACCACCACCCACATTCGACAGGTCCACGCCAGGGCGTGCAATGGGGAAGGGGTACGCAGCTGGGATGGGGTTCCCGGCCTGCTCTGCCACAGGCCTGGTGTCGCTGGGGCCACGGGAAGATGGTGCAGAGCCACCATCGACGGCGTACATCCCGGGCTGGGGTCCAAACCCACTGTGCAGTGCGTATGCCCTGGCCACATCCGGGTTCTGCTGGAACACTTGCTTCGTCATGCGCCTTTTCGCGACATGCTGACGCCAACAGACGTAGCAAATCAAGGACAGCAGCAACAGCGCCAAAAACACGCCAAGCATGATGACCAGTGTTCCAGCTCCCTCATCGAAAAAACCTTCGCCACTTGCATGGACAGTGTACTTGCCAAGTATAATGAAACCGCAGCACCCTCGGAGCATGCGGTGCGAGTGACCAGTTCCAGCAGGCCCAAGGCTCACAGGCAAACGTTGGTTCCACATCTTGTCAAGTGACACCAGGTGAGTCAACCCTCCCAAACGCAGTGTGGGTGCACAGCTGTTGCCAGCATTTCACAAAGAAGGGAGGCGCATTATGTGTCCTTCTAACTTCACCGACGCATGGTTGTCCCACACAAGCACAAGCCGCCGCTGAACGATGAGCGTGATGCCAAGTGCCGGCATGTGTGATGAGCACGTTCGTCCAAACGCGTTGGAGTTGATTGATTGGTTTCCACCAGCAAACACGCCCATGCATAATGTCATGTGGGCCATGTGTGGCCCACACAGCACACGCACGATGTGTAGGCACAGCGAAATGAAGGGGCAAGTGTGATCATACAACCATTGTGGCTCTTACTGCTGGCCTGTCCCGCCTTGTACAACGGACTGCGCTTCATCACGCACTTTGTCCAATCTCTGCAGGGTTGCCTGGATCTCGGCAATCATGCGCTTTCGTTCCGCCTTCACCTTACTTCCGCCCCGGATCTGCGGGATGAGAAGAACAAAGGAGGGTCAACGTCAAACAGTCCATGCCCGCGCGATCGCCGCCTACTCACCTGGTCCAACACGGACAGGAGCTTCTCGAGGTTGTTCTCTTCATACTTAATCTCGCCCAACAGTCCTTGCGCGGCGGCTTGCCTGGCCTCCTGTGAAGCTGGACGTGGTGGGGAAGGATCAGTGGATGCGGTTTGCACCGGTTCTGGTCGAGACTGCTCATCGTCGCTGTCCACTTCCGCCAACAACTTATCGTAGTCCATGCTGTCCCACTTGGTTTTCACCTTCTTGCCATCAGAGGTAAAGAAGTAGTACCCGCAATCCACTGCAGGCGACAAAGTTGCACCAGTCAGCGCACTCAACCGAGAATAATGTTGTCGCCTTGATGGGCAGTACCTTCTCCAGGCTTCTTCTTGCCAGCAAAGCTCCCACTGGCGACAGCCTTTGACTTCGATGCAAGCCGCTGAACAGCACAACGCATTGCATGGTCAGGCACGCCCACAGCAAAGCGGCAGCGCTACGAACATCCACCACTTTGGAGCCTTCATCTACATGATTCTGTACTTCCTTCAGCGCGCGCAGCGTCTTGGCATCCCGCAGTGCCTCTCTGAAAAGAGCCAAACCTGCAACCCTGAGAACATGCACACCACCTCGACGCACAACCTGCGACGCACCGATCACCCTCCCACACAACGAGGGCCAGTCTCCGTAGCTGTGGTACACAGTACGTAGCTACAGCGGCAACCCCAAGCCCTGCAGCCACCAAGGCCGCCTTCTGCGATGTCGTGAACGGCATCGTTGCGTCTGTTGCCTTTGTGTGCTGTCATTCGGTGTTCTCTTCTTTTCATTGTTTTGTGATATTTTCTTGTAGTTTTCCTTCCAATCAATCATATCGCGGCGGTTGCCTCAATGCACAGTAGGCGCGTGGCAGCTGTTGTTTTGAGGTCTGGCTGTGACCCTGCGCACAGCAGTGTCTCTTCGACCCTTCGACGCTCCTCCCGGCTGATACATTGTAGAGGTATGCATTTTCTGTGAAGGGCACCACGGTCAACATGGAGTTTCTAGGGCTCCTGACGGAACTGCAGCGCTTGACGGACGTGCTTCCAATTCCAACCATAGTCTCCACCCTCGACGAGTATGTACTGGCTCGTAGCCTTGTGTTGGTTCGAGTTCTCATGCACGCTGGTGTCGGTATTCGGCTGTCGAAGCAGGTTGTTGCAAGCATCATCAAGTGAAGAAGGCCACACCGCAGAAGCAACAACATGGAAGGTGCCGCACAGTCTCACGCCAGATGCTTTCGCCCTGATGAATTCTACCACAGCAATGGTGCGTCTGTCCATGGTCCCTCCCCCCTTTCGCGCAGTGTCGGCTTCATCTCACAGCAACGCCCGCGCAGTCCGTCGGCAGTGACTCTTTTCTGCGCTCCCTCCTCCTGGCGTTCACGTCCTTGCACGAATTGACGGGTACAACAGTGCACATCCGCGCGAGTTTGCCCCTTGCACCTCATTGATCGTGTGCGCCACTGTTGTCCAGACACGGCCAAGTCACGTTTGAGGGAGTTTGGGCGCATGCATGCCGTCGTATCCTCGTCACAGACCTCCAGCGGCCGTTCGTCTCAAGCGAGTAGGAGTAGTCGCCATCACGAGCTTCAACCGCCACCCAGCGCCGCCTTTGCGTCTCCGCGCCGACCTCGCCAGCCGCGCGCCCCTCGCCGAACACCCACAGCGACGCCTTCTTCTTCACGGCAACAAACAAGAATGCGACGGCCACAGAGTTCGGCGGCCTGGACTGGGACTGCGCAGGGCGGGGTGGCGACGTTTGTTGTGGCCGCTCAGAACAAGGACACGTTGGAGCGTCGAACCGCTGTTCGAGCTGATCGCGCATTCGCGAGCCTGGTGGAAGAGTGCAGCACGCAGGCGAAGAAACGAGCAGGTATGACCCAGCGTGGTGTCCTTGACAAGGGTGTGCTGCCCACGTGTGTTTGAATGGTGGCATGTGGCTCTTCGGACCAACATGCCGTTTGGTTATGCTTCAGCATCCCTTGAGGCTGTTTTCGAGCAATGTGGCCCGACAACGTTGAGAAGTACCAGCCCCGCGATGGTGCTAGGGTTCGTTTGTCCAGCCGCCACCGTGCACGTTGCACGTACCTGCGCTCACGTTCCGTTCGCCATGCGTGCCTTGCCTCCCCAACAGTGCCATGACCTCCGAGGTGTACGCCTTCATTGCCAAGGCGGTGTATGACGATGCGAAGGCAACGGACATGGACGTGTCATCTCGCGCTGAAGCGTGCTGGGAGCGATTTGAGGAGTTGGACCTCAAAATGGTTGGTCCTCGCACGGCAGTTGAAGCGTGGGGAAACGCCATGCTTGAAAAACTCGAGCCCTCCAAACAGCGTGCGTGAAGCCTGACTGTTGTTGGAAGAGTCGTGTGGGTTGTTTGACACCGTGTCTCTTCCTTCAGTAAAGCGGGGCTTCAGTGTGCGAGGCCGAACACAGCAGAACGCAGACAAGAAAGACAGTGTCTCGTTCGCTTTCATGGCCGGGGGCAGCGAAGACGGCATCAGTGGTGCCCTCCCGGTGACCACCAAGTTGGCACAGCCCACACCCATCCTGAAGCCAAGTTCGCACTCGCGACGCGGTTCTCGCACACCAGGTGTGCGTTTCAGCGCAACCCTGGTTCAGGAAGCTGGTAGCGAAATGTCAAGCTTGCGCAAGGGTCGGCAAGATTCCGACGACGCAGACGAGCCCCGACTCCCGCCTCCAACCCCTCCTTGGCATGTGGGCAAGGAAACGTCAGACTTGATCCACCGGATCGTCTCACTGGGGGATACCCCAGCGTCGGGAACCCCTTGGCTGTCGTCTGGTGGCCTCGATGAGTCGGATGACGAGTCTGATTCAGACGATGAAGCGAAGCAACCCAGCGTGTCATGGAACGAAACCACGTCTCCAACAACGAAAGAAGAAGAGACTGTGGAGGACACCGGCACAGTTGTCAAGAAAAAGCAACTGAAAGTATGGGGGCTGCTTGCTAGTGATCTTCACTATCGAATGCAATGTACGTGTGCTTCTTGTGCGCCCGTAGCTGTTGAGATGGTAACATGCACACCTTGGTGTGTCAGTGGAGCGACAACGTCGTCGCACTGCAAGACTGAAGCGACGTGCAGTCCGCGCCGTTCGGTTCGCATTGACCGAATCCCAGCACCGTAGCATGTTCATCACATGCTACAAACACGTTGCAACGTCAGTATGGATACTGTGTGTGTACCCCCGTTGTGGTTGGTCGTTCTGATGTTTTGCTCCCCGCACAGATTTGTTGCCATCGATCGCCTCATGGATGTGTATGTCACCTCGATCTTGGCGTTGGTTGTGCGGCTTGGCTTGGCACAACTGCTAGTTCCAACACAAGAAGGGGGGTACGTGTTGTGCTGACGTGTTGTGCTGCGCGCTCACACCAGGTGCACATTGCACTGTTCTTACTGTTCGCCATTTGAAATCAGTGTTGGGGCCGACCACTTGACGAATGCACAACGCATCTGCAGTCTGTTCATCAGAACCCTTCCACTGCTTGGTCGTTCGCTTGGGTTTGAGCCACACTTGGTGGACATCTTGCGTCTCCAGCCTTGGCCAGCCTCGGCACCCGTGTCGGTGTACCATCATGTGCTTTGTCGAGCTTTGGCGAAGGTGCGAGCATCTGACCGAATGCTTCGTTGAAGTTGGTTCACAACTTGTGCTGTTCGTCCAGATGAGAGTGTTCAATTCCTTGTGTATGACGTTGGACATGCGGCTGTTCCCACGGAGTCTCCGTGGACACCGTCATGGCACAAAGTGCATCACCTTGAGTAATACCACGTCTCACGTGGCGTTGACAGCAGGCTATGACAGGTTAGCGCGCTTGTGGGACCTCAACACAGGCCAGTGCCTTGGCCAGTTGTGTGGGCACCGATCCATCATCACCTGGGGAAGACTGTCTCCCGACGACTCGAGAGTTGTCACCGTGTCCCTTGATTGCACTGCCAAGGGTGCGACGTGCTGATAGCGTTTTCGAGCTACTGTGTGGTATCATGTCACCCTTGTTGACTTGCCATGCGTTGGTTGTTTTCCTGGACCAGTCTGGGACACCGGCACTGCGAGGTGTACAGCGACAATGGCAGGCCACAACGACGGAATTCTGGGCGCAGACTTGTCTAGCAATGCCCAGTTCTTGTTGACGTGCAGCATGGACGGGACTGTACGGTTGTGGGGTGTGTCAACAGGCGCTTGCTTCAGAGTGTACCGTGGCCACTTGCCTGGGGCTTGGATAAAGTGTGTCAAGTTCACGCCTGATGGCAGCGGTTTTGTGAGCGCGGGCCTCGACAACAGGTACATGTGGTAGGCTGGTCATGTCATGGAGCAGCTACTCATGCGTGATGTTCCCGCGCGAAAACGACATGCAGGTTAGTTCACTGGTCACTTGCCTCGGATGTAAAGCAGCCAAACGCCACTTGGCAAGCCCACGACGACCATATCCGTAAGTTTGTGCCGTTGGGAGTTGTGCAGCGTCCTCGCGGTACATAGTGCGGCTAACATAGATGCGTGCTGTGCCCACCAGTCTCCATTGCCGTCCACGATTCTTGCCTCGTGAGTTGCTCTCGCGACTGCAAGTTGAAGCTGTGGAACTTGCACGATCGGAAGGGCGCAAGTGATCCACTCGTGAGCATCCGGGGCACAGCTCGAAGCGGCCTTCGGTGGGAGAGGGTGCTGCCACTTTCTGCATGGTGCGTTGTGTGTGGGTTTCAAGCAGAGAGGGAACATGGCGCCTCATACCATTTCGCGCAGGGCCACCACCGTCGCGTTCGATGAAGCGGGGAGGAGCATTGCGTGTGGTTGCATAAACAACACCGTCATGGTGTACTCTCGCCACGGCGAGCTGCACCACCAGATCCGAGTCCACAACACGGGGATTCTATGTGTACGTCCGCAAAGCACGCACACTGGATTTGCATTGAGCCTTGTGTATGGCTGTAGAGAGTGCGCTCAGTGTGAACCGTGTCCATACAGGTCACATTCTGGAGTACCCCAGCCACCACTGACAAGCGCTTGGCAGAGGCGCCACCGGTCATTTTGTGTGGATCCTCGTCCGGCCACGTGCAACTGCTCCCGTTGCAGAGCAAGATCGAGCAGCGCGGATCGCGTGCCCCTAGCCCTGCACTGTTGTCGTAAACACCAAAAAACTGCCACACTCGTTTTATCTGTTCCATTCTCTCTCTTTCTCTTTCTCTTTCTCTCCCCTACCCGAGCGTTTTGCTCAATTTGTGGGACCTGCTTGGATCCCGTCGACGGCGATTTGATCGCGACCCTCCACCAATGTGCAGCGCGGGAATAGTTGACGACATCGCACTGTTGCCACCTTTCTTGCCAAGGTCCGTGGCCAATGGAGACGAGGCTCTGACTCGCTTGTGCTTTGCCATCCCACTGCTTGATCCATGGCTGCTGACCTTGCCAAGCGACTCGAGCGTTGCAGCGCGAGAGAGTGACTCTCCAACAGCTGTGTACGTGGCGCAACGGCAGTTAGTTGGTGATCACAACCCTGGCGCGGCGGCGCGCATACAAACCTTGCATATTCATCGCTGAGCGACGAAGAGCGTCCAGCGAAAGGGGTTTGAGAAGCTCCGGACCGGAGTCGAGAGACGGGCCCTCGCCGATGTTAAAGGTGTCATCAAGATCCGCCGTTGCGGCCAGAGCTGTGACAGTGGCCACCGTAGGGGCGACAACGTGGATGTGGGACAGCTTGCCAGTGCTCTCTGACGGTCCCTGCAGTAACTTGGAGGATGCCCCAAAACGAGGGCTGTCCGGCGATCCGCGTGGTCCATCGGCTGTTTTGGCACGCCCAGGCGTGACAGGTGATCGTGCCGAGGCCGCTCGTGAAGCAGGTCGATTCCCTGGACGCCACCATGCAGACAATGGTAAGCAAGGGGAACGGGAGAGAAAAAAACAACAACTTGGTAATCGGACCTGGGAAGGCGTGCTGCTTCAAGAAGCGCTTCAGCAACTTGAATACTTCGTTTTCTACGCTGCCAAGATACTGAATCATGTTCAGTTCCGTGAGTCCCGGAATATCCTCGTTGCTGCTCTTGTTGATACCGTGCAGGAACGCATACAGGTTTCCAATGCCCTGCAATGTCCAGACATTGTTTAGAAGGGGCCAGGCCAACAACACACCACGATACTGTGTGACACGCACCCTTCGGAAAGTCTTCGCAACATCCATAAGACTCGTGAGTCGCTCTTCATACCACAAGTACTTTGCAACCGTGGCATGAAGCTTCTTCTGAAGTTGCTCAGATATGCGCTTTCGCGGACGGTTGTCGGTACGACATGTTTCACTGATACAACCACCGACTCTGTGAGGGGCCGCAACATCAGTGGTACACAGACACGTCGACGTACACCACTGTCTTTGCCTTTGTTTTCACCCGATCAATCTCCTCCTCCAGCTGGGCAGCTTCTTCATTCAGCTGGTTGATGTGCTGCACGATTGCGAAGTTCTGATCCTCACGTGCGCTGAACGTTTCGTTGAACTCGTCTAGATCCTTCACGCCCAAGGCAATTTTCACCTCCGCAAACATCGTGCGGTAGCGTTGAAGTTTTTCGGCGAGCGTGGCTTCCTCCGTTGTTAAAAACGCGCTCTCCCACTTGGAAGACACCACTTTGTTCTTCATCTGTGCCACACAGCCGTTGTACATAAGGAAACCTCGCGCACAACAGGCACGCCTGAGCACAGCCAAGCAACCACGTACGCGTTGTTCTTGTGAAATGGTGAGATTGCCCACGCGATCCTCCATGTCTCCCCGGCTTTGTCCTCGCGAAGGAGACTTGGCGCTTGGTACACGGGGGAGTCGGGTTTGCTGCGTCTCGTTGAGCGCGTTGAGATTGATGTCGTCTGGATCTTGGTCCAGCTCTCGCCACCTCTCCTCTTCCTTGGCTTCTTGCGCGCGAAACCACTCCTTGTGACTTTCAATTTGTGCTTCGATTCGCTGCAGATCACGCTCTGTGAAACTAATGTCTCCCTCCAAAATACTGTTCGTATCTTCAACGTGCTTCAGGTCGCTCTGAATGCGTCGTTGCACCTCTGAAGCAACAGTGTTTAAGGATTTCCTTCCATACCCTGGCTAGGAGGCGACATTTCGTACCGAGTTGAATCATTCGATATCGACGTTCGTCGTTCACTGTCATCCTGAGCTGGCGATTTTGTTCGCAGGCGCGCATGTACTCAACCTGACCGGACACACATGCATGGTGAGGGATTGTGGATCATAGATTCTCCTTCAAACGCACCGCAGAGTTCTTCACACGCTTCTCCATGATAGAAACTTGGTGCTTGACGAATCTATCATTGTTTGTTAGAGCTGTCTCACCTCCCATGTTGCGCCTGTAGGACATGATTTTCCTGCGTTGCAACAAGGCATTAGCCAGGTTCCTGTCGATTCACTTGAAGCCAAACACACAACGAACCGCTTCGTGGCGTTAATCTGGAGCGACAGCTTGTCAATTTTCTCTCGATCTCGCAAGGTTTTGCGTTGGAAGACGCCAGTTTGGAGCTGAATGCGGCTGAGCTCTTCCGAAGCCCCGCCACCGCCTTCCTGCGCAATCAACAAGTATAAGCCTGGTACAACCGAAGCGCGGCCAGTGTGAACGTACGCCTTGTCGAGACCGTGCCGTACTACCTCCGTTCACAGAACTGCGACCTGTCGTGGCTGGGCGTGTTGCTGCATGCTTCTTTGGGGACGATGACCGAAGCTCTCTGGAGCTCTTGTGTGCCTTCTTGCCTTTGCGCGAACGTCGCACCTTGCTGGGATCAGCGGTCTTCGCGCGCCGCCCCATGATCACACGCGAGGCGGAAGCAGTTCAAAGGTTTGTTGTGTCGCCACACTTCGTTTTCCGAAGCACTGGTGCACGGATGCTTCGAACCGAGCACTCTCGGTTTCGTCCACGCGCAACGGTACCAGGTTGGGAAAAAACATCAACAACCTTGTCTCCAATAAATCACGCAATTTTCAGGACTAACAGGACTCTATCACATAGTGGTACATAATTGGAGATAATTAATCACAACAAATATGTGCTGAAAATGTTGCGCAGCTGCTACTGCCGTGTCACAACTCGGCGTGTGCTGCTTTCACACATCGTCCTGTGTGCGTACGCACCTGGGCCACCCTCTTGGCGGGCTTCTACGCGTTCTGGCGTGTTTTTAGAATGGCTGCAACGGCAGTCAAGGCATTGGGAAGTAATGCCCAGAGCAAGTTCCCGGTGCTCCTTTCCACTGCGGTGCGCCGCGCGACGAGAGGTTGTGTGTGATTGGGTCGTCCTAACAGTGGATATGTTGTCTTGCAGAGGCGCGTGGCACATGTTCACAGCATCGTAGTTCGAAACTTGTGGCTTCCAGAAACAGAAAGACCCTTTGCATGCTGCTTTTACCGTTTGCTGACTGGTTCGTGTTGTCCCGTCGTGTTTGGCCGAGCCCTCTCTCACCAGCATGTGCTTCCTCAGAGCATGGGGAGCTGATTCATGAAAGCGAATGCTCTGCCGACGCTGCCAACCCAGTATGGTTGCCCCTGAGTCCTCACAAAGTTGCGCAACGCCTGGCATCTGTTTCTGTTGTGGCACTGCGCATCTTTGCTGTCACGTCGTGCGTTCATGAAGGGGCTGCTTCCTGCCCCGCGAGTGTGGGCAGCCATGTGTGTCCTGCCGCTCTTGCGAACCCCGTACTCATCCACGAGGAGACGGTGCCGCTGTGTGATTTGTTTCACCTCAATCTTGACTTAATGGAGCTTCCTCTACGTGACCTCCCTCTCAACACAGTGCTGTTTCGCCTGACGGACGGGTTCTACGGACGACGAGAACAATGGGCGTTTCTGGTATGGTTCACTTCGGGCGCCCAGCAGTGTTTTTTCTTACTCCTTGCGTGTACATGTGTGTTTTGCGCTTGTGGACATACTGCAGCGAAGGAATAGGCTCATTCCGCAGCCCACGGCCAAGCGTGGCGCTTTGGCGGTTCTTACCGTGTCGGAGTTCTTCTCAGGCATTCGACAGTACGTGCTGGATCCAAATTGCTGTTTGCTGCATCCTGGTTTGGAGACTCATCAGGTGCTGTCAAACGCAGCATCCTGGAACGTAAACAAGCCCTTGATAAGCTTGCCACGGCGACTCAGGCAACCAAGCGGAGAGCCGCCGGACTGTTGAAGTCTAAGCACCAAAGGGAAGACCGTGCGTCTGCAGCAGTGTCCACGCAGCACCGAATTGCAGCATTGCGCGCACGAGTGAAGGCAAAGCGGCTCGAGGTGGTTGAGAGTACGTGCTTCTGTGCTTGAGGTTGTTTTGGTGCTGCCAGAGTGACTGTGCTTGTGGTGCGGTGGGTGGTATCAGCCAAGGCAATGCTGGAACAGCGCAAGTTGGCTCTCGCAGAGCGCACGCGAAGGATTCGGCAAGTGTTAGCCTCCGCAAAACCCTCAGGCGATATGAAGAAGGCCGAAGATGCGGATGTGGCCAACGAGCGGTACGTTGTGTGGCGTACCGTGTCCTATCAGAACTTGTAACGCGACTACCCTTCAGGCAAAGCTTCCGAATGGCACGGCAAATGCTGACTGCTCGGCAACTTTGTCTAGTGTCCGATGTTCGATACGTGTATCCCATTGCCGAGCTGCAACGCTTTCGCAAATACTCCATCCGCGGTGTTGTTCTTCCTGCAGCGGATCTTCCAGGTTGGTAGTCATGAGAACGAAGGTTGGTTGGCGTTCTTACCATACCTGGTGTGGACATCGTTGTTGTGCTCGCAGCTGGAGATGACGAACAGGTATCCACTGCGCTAGGCCATGTTGCGCACCTGGTGATGCTTGTGTCCAAGTACCTTCAAATTCCGCTGCGATACTCCATGCGATGCATGGGTTCACGCTCCACAATTTCTGACGACGTCTTGCGGCCTGGAGATGCGTGCGTGTGGTATTGTGAAGCTGCTTTTTTCTTTCCTCCTCACTTCGCTGCGTTTCCAGATTTCCACTGTTTGCCAAGTCACAGGACCGTTTGAGGTTCAATGTCGCAATTCGGTTCCTTCAACTCAATATTCGCCAGGTGGGTGGGTGGTGCCTGCGTGCGCTCCTCAAGACCATGCCTCAAACAGTCGGTGTTCACACCCTTTGTTTGCAGTTGCTTGTCGCCTCTGGTGAGAACCTCCCCGTGCATGACAACTCACATATGTTATCGAAGTTGCTGGCGCTGTTCGCACAGCTCCTCGGACCAGTTCTAGCCTTCGAAGCTTCGTAGCGCCCCCAATTTCACACACCCAATTGATATTCCGCAACTCTCACACAATTCATGTCAGCGCAAATCTCGATGCAGGAATGAAATGGATGAAAACAGCAGCATGAATGACAAAACCCGCCGTGTTGGTTGCTGCAGATCCACCACGAGCACACCGAGCTTCGGAAGCAAATGGCAGACCAACACACTCTACGTCAGGCAAACAAAACGCGACAAACACCAATGACAATCGACCGAACACCACGTTGTGAAGGCGGTGACACACCACCGACCACAAGAACCACCAAAGGGCACCAAGCTTACAGACCCAAACGCTTCAGCTCAGCGCTCAGAGCATCGTCGTAACGCTTCTGCTGGCTCTGAAGGCGGCTCAGGCGCTCCTTGTTGACACGGGCGATGTCACGCTTGACACCCCAGTGGTAAGTCTTCCAAACAACACCAGCGGCAGCAGCGGTCACGGCGGCAAGCTTCAACTCGCGCTTCACCATCGGTGCGATGGCGTTGAAGGCGGCAGAGCCACGCACGGCGTTACGGGGGATGATGTTGATCTCCATGTTTTCTGTGGGGGAGGAAGCGGCTGGGCTTTCAATGAAAGGTAAGGGGGCAACGATCGGTGCAGACCGCGCAGATGACAACAAGCTCCTGCACATCGAGCTGCCACGCAGAAAAATTCAATAAATGCACGGAGTCTCAAACCATATGTTTATACCCTAGCATAAAACAAAACATAAAATCATGGCACACGCGTGGCAATGCGCACGGAACGTGTGCTGTAC
>Ga0213833_1001558_pt1 | contig 16251 bp, 14 predicted proteins | sample SWATP21_FD_160575 | JGI IMG/M metagenome (GOLD analysis project Ga0213833, IMG submission 160575) | Coastal seawater microbial communities from Marineland, Florida, United States - SWA TP2 #1 | ecosystem: Environmental > Aquatic > Marine > Coastal | place: USA: Florida | collected 2016-08-14
CAGCGCGGTCAACGGACCACATGGTTGTTGCGTGTTGCGTGTTGCGTATTGCTGCGTGTGGTGTGAGGCGTGTGGCGTGTGGCGTGTGCAGTACAGCACGTACTTCAGTTCCATCAGTGTCACAACAGCGGTGAACAGTTCCGACGATTTCATGCCCTGTTGTTGAGCAGGCACAGCAATGTTGTACGCGCGGTGCCACAGACGCGGGTTGGGGTTGGCGAACAGTTTGGCGGTCTGCAGAGGTGGGTCACAAGCAATAGACACCGTCATGGGCCATGGGTCATGAGCCGAGCCATGACACTGAACAAAAACGGTATCGAAGAACATGATTCCTGAAGCCACCGTGCGGCACCCATGGTGTACGGTACACTGTGTACCTGGCAAAAGCTTGCAAACGCAGGATAGGTCATGCCACGGGATCCAGACCGAGCTCGGGACGGATTTGCGAGGTAGGCATACCTGTGCACAGGCGTGCAAGGGTGTGTGTGTCAGCGTCGTGGACAATGCACACAGCTAGTCCAGCACTTCTTTGGCCGCTAGCAAAGGCACAAACAAGCGCTGTACGGTACAATACGTACTGGCGATGGACACGAGTACACAGCGTTCGAAGAGCAGCTTCGTACGTGGGAAGCTCGTCATCCGACTTTTCTCGGCGCACAGACAACAGAGTTGCCAACGGCCCCACTGTGCGCAACAGCATCAACACCGAACGCTGGCCCTGCATACAGACAGATGCGTCCAGAACGTGAGCATGGGAGCAGCCACAGCTACAGTGTGTTTGCTACGCACCTGCTGCAATCGCAAGCGACTGCGTTTGCGCACGAGTGCCGTTTCCTTGTCAAGCAGTCCATGGAACGCGCACATGACAACGCATTGTGCGTACTGCCAGCGGGTGATGTGTCGCGTTTGCACCTGATACCGCAGGAGGAGCACATCTCGTGCCATCTGCAGGGTGCCATGAGACCACATTGACACAAGCAACAACTGCATGAGTGAGTGGTATGCACACGGGTGTGTGTGAAGTGATGGGTGAAGGAGCCATGGGAGAGGAGTGCGCGCGGAGGGAGGGGGGAGGGGCTGCGAAAGATGAGGTTGGTGCACCACTGGCATGTGCCAGTGGTGCACTGCACAGAAAGCAAGCAACCGTCGTACCGTCATAAACTCCGTGGAGTCCAACCGCGTGTGCAACTCGATACGCCGCTTGCGCAAGGCAAGTCGCAGCTCCGTCTCCGTGATGGTGTACCCTTCGGATCGCAAGATGGCAATCACAGTGCGAGGTTGGAGCTTGCCATCCGTGCCAGCAGCTTTGATGAACTTGTCGCCAAGACTTTGGTACAGCATGGACATGTTCAAGATGTGCCCCAGCGATGAGCCGTGCTGCGGTCACATCGACATCGCACACGCCAACCCGGGAAACACCACACAGTGAGCACATGCACGCAAGCCAAAGGCCCTGGGTTGTTGGCACAGGCAGCAGCGGACACGCACTGGTTCATGCCGCAGGGCTTTTAGCAACGGAAAACACCCCAAGAACACCTCCATCAACTTCACAAGGGTCTCTGGCTTCCCCAACAACCGCTGAGGAAGCAACCCCGTCTCGCACAACTGTACCACCCATGCACACATGAAGACACGTGGCCATCGACAGAATGTCAGTGTGCACATCGCAGCAAGCCGTGTGCGACGCGACACCAACAACGTGCACAGCACCACTTCAAAAGCTCCATACCGAACGCAAGAAGTCAACGTAGGACATGGTAGCACTGGTGGCTCGAGGCTGCCTGCCAACAAGTGGATAGGGCTGTGCCGCTTTCACCCGATTCATGAACTGTGTCTCCTCTTGCACCGGCGTGTGGTAGTGCTCAAACAGAGCGTCGAAGCTGGTTTCGAACCGCACCAGCACTGCCAGTGTCCGTGGGTCACCCAACACCGCCAGCATGTCTCGGTCGGCCCCCACCGACAGCTTTGGTGCTGCCAGTGCTGCAGCGCCGCTCCGTGAACCACGGCCTGTGCGCGACGACCTTGAATGACGCCTGGCTGCAGCGGACTGCGGCGAAGCTGCTGAAGTTGCGGTGGCGTGGGTGGTGCGGGCGAGTGATCGACGGCGACTTGCGCTGCGTGACGCCTTGCCCACTGGTGTGGGTGGGTGGGGTGAGCCAACAACCTGTGCAACGACAAGACAAGCCACAGACGCGCAAGATGAGCACCGACGGTGCGTTGTTGCGCAGCAGCAAAGTGGCTCCCCACCCAACGTGGTGTGCCGCACGCGAAGAACCACATGTGGTACGTGCTCACCTTGTGCATGACGTTCCCATCCACCACCGTTTCAAACACCAGCCTCCCAGTTTCAGGGTCCCGCACAAACTTGCCACGACCCGCCAGCGGATTAACGATCTTCACCGTGCCAGAAGTGGGCGCAGCCGGCACATCCACATGCACGTCTGATTCTGAGTGGGCGTCCTCATGAGTGGCAGGAAACGGCGGGAGAGAGGCCCATCGATCTTGTGGGAACATGTCGGCGCCTGCGCTGGCGATGACAGCTTCACGCGCGAGGGCCTTGTCATCGATGTCGCCGTGATGCATCTCTTCATAGTCGCTATCCATCCTGCAACGCAACACACAAGACAGGCCACACACAACCAGGAGCGTGAGGCATGTACACCATGGGCATTCACGGCGAACACGAAACAACCCCGCTCCGTTTGGGAGCAGAACCCGCTCGCGATACAAGCCTGGCGAATGCCTCCACAAAGGTCACTGAGTGACCGCCACTCACTCTTCATCGTTGACATCCATCTTGGGTCGAAACGAGGTAGGGGGCGCCCCGCCACAAGCCACATGGCGTCGCTGCGACAGCCAGAACACACGAAAGTGCGTCATCCACGTCGCCTTCCTCATCAGTCGGCCCGCCAAGCGCTGGGAGCGAGGTGTCGCAGTGGGGAGGCGCTTGGGGACTGATCGGGCCCGGGTGGCAGCGTCGACCAACCGAGACATACTGCCGGAGCTGCTGGAGGACAGTGTGGGAAGGTGCCCACCACGATTCCACCATGCCTGGATGAGACCGTGGACTGCTTTCAAGAAGCCTGGTGCGTATGGATACGAACGAACATGCACAGTGGGGGAGGGAGGGCAGGCATTCAGCCAGGGCGACAAGCCGCCATGACAAGCACGAGGCCAGACAGCCAGACACACGAGTCGTTGGGACACGACACTGTAAGGGGAGGGCACAAACAACACGCTGCGAGGGAAAGCAAAGCACATGCCAGGGGTGGCAAGCAAGCGCGCTCCACCCAAAACAACAACGTGCCCTCGTGGGTCATGACAAGGTTCCAGGAACGTGTTTCCACCGCGCCTTCGCCCGCGGCATCCATGACACCAGCGAGGGTGCCACTCACAGCGGCCCGGTACGTGTTGTTGTACCGAAGCAACAAATCTTCTTGGGCGATGCTCTGGCGGCCACAAAACCAGAAACATGTCACCACAGCACGACGCCACTGTGTGGTGCAGCACACTGTGGAGCCTCCACAGTGGAGGACGCACACACCTGGGACTGGCAAGCATTGCAGTAAATTTCTGCGAGGTGAGAATGCTCCAGAGAACCAGCATCATCTGAACAAAGTGGCCACCCCATCGCCCCATGTAAAGCAATCGTAAGTGAGAACGGCCCGACATGCTATGCGGCGTAGGCTATGCCGCTGGCACACGTACCAAGGCAACACAGGTCGCGCGTTAACAGGAGGAAGCCTCCAAACGTCATCAAAAACTCGTTGGAGTTGAAGCGACCGAGCACTGGCGAGACGTGGCGCCGTGCTTGGGCTTCAAACTGCCGCACTCGCTCCGACAGGGCAGAAATTTCGTCTTGGGCCCTACCAACGAAGCGAACATGCACAGAGAGAGGACTGGTGGAAGTGGCACCTCCGCGAGTGCTTTTGGACGAGAGACTTGGCAGCCCTGAGGCGCGGTCACACAGCAACAGTCACCGTCAGACACGACCCAGAACGTGAAGGCTGTGTGCTGACACTGTTGGACCGGAGTCTCTGGGCAACCAAAGGAACGTACGGAGAGGGTCTGCTGTGGTTAAATCCACAAGCGGCGCAACTTCACAGTAGAGCTGGAACACCTTGTCCAGGGTCCAGTTACCTTGCAGCTGGATGCATACAGCATGCAAACATCAAGGCATAGAGTCACACAAACACCTATGGATAGCGATCGTGGACGTGGACAATGTAGCGTCCCAGCAGCGTGCCGCACGCAGTGCCACACAGTGCCACGCACCCACTGGCCGTAGAGAATGTTGTCCATGTTCCGGATCACAAGGAAGCGACGGCAGGCGGCTTGCACCAGCACCACTCGACCAAGCTTGCGACGTTCTTCAGTGGCAATGGAATCGATGAGCTTTGAACTCGCTGTTGCCACAGCACAGACAGGACAACACCTCAACCCAAATGTGCACAGAGCACCCACACGATTCGAAGCTACTGGGCGAAACCGCAGCTACGCACATGCCATCTTCTTTCGCTGGTCTTCGATCTCCTTCTTTCGTCGTGCTCGGAAACGAACGTAGTACTTCTCATCTTCTCGTTGACCCACCGTGGGAATCCTGGCGGGCCTGTTGGCATTTGGAGTACTCCGCCCAGAGTTCGCACTACGTGGAGTCGACATTCTGCCCAAGTAAAATGCAACCCACCTCCAGGCGCTGCACAGACACTGCAGGCGCAGAGGCCTTTGGTAGATGTGGTGTCTACAGCGGTGCTGTTGCTCCGACGTGCATGGCGTGCCTGGACAGAAGAGAGTAGTTGCAGCACCAGCCCACAGCACAAACGGTGACTCGAATCCCAGAATCCCTGACGATTGATTGGATTGTAACAAACATCAATTATGCCCTGCTTGGGCTCAAGGTGCGCACTGCGCAGTGATTTGAGCAGCTGGAGCAAGGGGTGATGGGCGCATAGCAACAAGGATGGACGCTGTGAAAGCAGACACAGATGGTGGAAAGATCGAAGAGGATGCTCCAGGGACGGCATGCGCATTCGAACGCGATGGGTTCGTGGTGGTGCCGGCCGTGTTGCAGGGCAGCACACTGCGAGCAGCTCGTGCAGAGGCGACCATGCTGAGTTCCACTCGCACAGAGACACATGAATCGTACCCGGAGCATGTTCTTGACATGTTTGTCGACACTACGGTAGGTACATGTGCAATGGTGGGCGGTGCCTGCCCCTGCATGGCGTGTTGACGTGCGTTCGTTTCTGACAGCTTGGCAAGCAGGCAAGGCAGTCACAAAGCATGTACTTTCAGCACCGAGAACGCCTGAGCGCAGGCCAAGAGCCTGCACTTGCTCGTGCGCTGAGGAAACTCATCACACAAACTCTGCCGCAGCACGTGGCGCTGGCAACGGGCTGGCGGTTGGCGGAGTTGCGGCTGTTCAATGAACACTACATTGTCAAGTCCCCGGGATCCCATGTTTCCTTCAGATGGCACCGGGTATGGCCTTTCCTGTGTTGGTGTGTGGTGGGATGAACCTACAGATGTATGGCATGGCGAAACGTAATCATGAGTGTGCTCGCAGGATGCTGACAAACAGCTCGCAATGTGCTTGAATCGGGACAACTGCCACTACGTGTCTGCCTGGTGCCCTCTCGACGACACCACTCTGGAGAACGGAACACTGGTCGTTCTCCCAGCACACAAGGAGCCAAGTGTGAGTGTTGACGAAGATGTAGGGCCTGTGCCCTTGAAGGACGGCGACCAAGCCGGCGTGCAACCGTTGGAGGTGGCAGCGGGGGATGTGGTGCTGTTCACGTCATCCTTGTGGCACTGCAGCCCCCCAAACCTGACCAAACGAGTCCGGCGAGTACTCTACGTCCAGTACAGTCGTGGGGTAATCACACCGACCTTGTCCAGTGTTGACCCGTTGAATCTGGCCGTTCCATGTGGGGCGTGTAGTCCCTCGAAGCATCGGGCAGTCGCGACACCAACAACGGATCCTCCAGACAGCCAGGACAGGGGTGGCTCGTGTGTGCAAGGTGGTAGCAAACGCTTGAACGTTTCGGAAGCCGATGCATGTCGAAAGCGCAAAGGACCAGTGGCACAAAGTTCTCCGAGCCAAGTGAAGCGGACCCGCGGCTTGATTTGATCCCAGCTGACGGCTGATGAACGCAGGGATGTTTTTCTTTGTTTTTCGTGAGCAATGCCACTGTGTGCTATCCATGCCTTGAACGATCCATGCCTTGAACGCATCCACAAAGTCCAGTGTTGGCACCACTCTGATATGCTTTGCATGCACCGGCACACATCACCGTGGCTCCGACCGTCAGAGTACCCGTCCTGTTGAAGGCAGCGGTGTCAGCGCTAACACCGCTTTTTTCCCTCATGTTTTCCCCGTTATTTCTGAGCTGTCTCCTCACCGTTGCGCAGCCAGCCGAAGTGGTAGGTCACATGGTCACCCTCAGGGTCAACGCTGTCTTTGTCCACAACACATTTGCAGCGTCTGGTGCGCATGTGGGTGTGCCGGCTTGATGAAAAAGCGTGGGCGCCGACGGTTCTTTGTTCCACGCGACACCGACGGCAAGCACACGAGCACAATCACGATGGCGACGTTCCGGCAATGGCTGTGACAACATCTCATTGCAATGTCGTTTGCATGGACACGCTTGCCATTGGCCATGGTACAACAGTAGGTGGTGCAATGGAGTGGAACGGCCAGGATCGTCTCACTGAGACGCATGTTCGCAAATTGGCGTGACGTTAGACTGCATGTGATGTCTCAATTCTGAAACAGTGCAGTCCATTTCTGAACTGTGAAGCTGAACGCGCTGCAAGTGTCACATGTGCGAGCCAGGAAGACGGGCATCTCATCATGGCACTTGCTGTGCCGGCGACAGATTGGAGAGATGATACTTCACAGACGAGTTTGAATGGTGATAATGAAGAAGCTGTGGCGCTATCCAAGGCTAGCGGAGCCAAAGTGCAAACAGTACCACGGACATGGCGGAGCAACAAAATGGTCGCGTCTGGGATTGTACGTGCGCTCGGCAACACAATTTCTTCTCCTTTCTTTTCATCATTGTGAGCTGCTGTAATTCACTCATGCCTTCTGCCATGCTGTGTCATGTTCGCGGGCGACGCAGTACTCTGCCGCTTTTGTTGTGCTTGGGTCCTTAATCGCGTCGCTTGGACCTGCCCTGCTGGCCTTGGGACACCAAACTGATGGCTCCACATCCGAGATGGGAGGTGTATTTACAGCACGATCGTTTGGGTGAGTGGTGGCGTGGCGTTGGGTTCAAGCTGGTGCTTCCCCGGGCTGTGCCTCTGAGAGCTCGGGCATGCGGTGCTGACACCGCTGCGCTCATCGGTGCTGCACACAGCTACCTCATTGGGAGCATCGCTGGTGGCTGGATATTTGACCATTGGGACGGAAACAAAGGCCTTGCTGCATTCATGCTCATGGCTGGTGTCGGCACTTTCCTTGTGCCTGTGGTGAAGCACGTCTGGCTGTTGGCGCTGTGCGTGTCGGCCACGGGGATGGCGATGGGGGTGATTGACACAGGGTGCGTTCAACGGAGTGGGTATCGTCTCGCGCGTTCATGTTACTTCACCGTACTCATTCCATGCCTGTTTGGTTTGGCTTCGCTGTGTGTCCATATTGGTATCCAGGGCGAACGTCATGCTGTTGTGGCTCCACCGTGAAGCGGTGGGCCCGTACATGCAGACCATGCATTTTTGCTTCGCCCTGGGCGCGTTTGCCTCGCCACTCGTGCTCGAAGGGCTCGGCAGCGGTGCATATGCCACCGCGTTCATTATTTTTGGATGTGCGTGCATGGTGGTTGTCCCCGCCTTGGCACTGCTGGTGTCGCCAGTGGCCCCGCCGAGTGCCAGTGGTGACAACGACCATCAGCATCATCCCAACACTCGGGGCCTCCCTTCACCTCCTCGTGTGCATCAAGAATGGATGCTGGTTTTGTCTGCTGCAGCAACGTTGTTTGTGTACGTTGGCTTGGAGACGGGGTTCGGTGGATACCTCGTTACGTTTGTGGTGCGGGGGCCACTGCAACAGTCAGAGTCCACGGGGCAGGCGATGTCATCTGCATACTGGGGCGCCATTGCGTTTGGGCGTTTCCTCTCCATTTTCGCCTCCACCAGGTTTTCTCCGTCCCAAATGCTGTGGACGTCCACCACCATGTCTCTAGCTGCCATGCTTGTGATGGTGCTGCTCCATTCTTCACTTGTAGCCATGTGGGCGGGGTCCATGGCTTTTGGGGTAGGCATGGCGTGCATCTTTCCTACAGTGATCGCACTTGCAGAAACGTACATGCGGGTGCATGGCAAGCATGCCACAGTGTTCGTTGTCGGAGCAAGCATCGGGGAAATGGTGATCCCCTTGTCTGTGGCCGAGGCTTTCGACCCCGTCGGGCCGATGTCGTTCCTTGTCATTTTGTGTGTCGGCTGCGTGTGTCAGCTTGCCGCACTCCGCGTGATGACCTCCAGAGGTGCCAGCCTGGTGCAAGACTCGAGTTCCTGCGCCGCGGACCAGCCCGTGGTGGAACTGGTGGAGGCGGCCTCCAACCAGAGCGACCCCATCAGGATCCCGAGCGCAGTGTAGTTGAGCGTTGCTTCCAGAATATTTTCGTAACGATAGAGTCAGTGCAGCGCTGACTGTCGAGTAGCCATGTCTGTGGTACACCTCGTCACCTGGAGCCCTCAAACTGACCAACCATGGCGTGTTATCTTGATAGCGACCCGCCAGCATTGTTTGTGGACGGCAACATACTGTGATTGGCGCCGTTGGCATGGGAAAATGGGCCAGAAGACTGAGCTTGCAGAAATGATCTTGCCATCAACATCCTGTCAAACACTAACCGATCTACCATTGACAGCGTGTGGGGAGTTCAGTGCTTCGCAACCGACAGCCTGCTGGTGCCACGTTTCGTCTTCGCTTGGCGGTCCCGTGTGCGCTTCCGCAAGTGTCGCCAACCGTGCTCTGCCATGGGCATCATCGAGCGCTATCTGCGCAACCGGAGCAAGCTTCAAATCTTCACGAACCTTGGCTCCATTGTGGGTGGCTCCATCTTCGCGTTGCAGAACCTCACCACCAATTGGGGCGGCAATTACTCAGATGATCCATCGCTGACTGACGCCGCTAAGGTACGCCGTACGCTGGTGTGGCCGCATGCTATGTGTTTCGTTTCATAGCCTTGTGCCGTTTCCAAAGCGTGCGGGGGCTGCGAGAACGCGGGGGCACACGCACCAACGGGGCTCACGCGCGTTTCTACTCTGGAATGGCACGCGGGTCTTGTGCAGGCGAACCACTCGGCGGGCCTAGCGTGGGACAGTGCCCAGCTGCAGGTTGGAGCCATGCAAGTTGCTTGGGTGTTGTATGTCCTGGGCGCGGAGCTGCAGGGTAACCTCAGCCACGGTCGCTACAAGCGCATCATGACCTGGTGCATCAATGTGCCAACGTTTGTGCTGATGCTGGGCAACATCATCCTGTCCACCAAGCGCTACGACGACAACATCGAGTCCGGCAGCGCCCACACCATCAACGTTGTTGTTGGTGTGCTGTACGTGTTGTTTTCGGTCGCCAACGTGGTGGTGTTCCAGAACCACGCGGCGTACAAGGGGGAGCCATGGCTGCAAGTGGTGTGCAAGGTGCAGCACAATGACCCTGCCACACCGGCTACTGGCTCTGCGAACATTCACAACAACCGTTGCTGGGCTCAATTCATCCTGCATCTCGTCACGATTGCTTGCTTGTTCTACTTCACCATCGTGGGCCTGGCGTTTGTGGATGCGGACAAGGGCTGGATGCTCACGGACGCGTACGTTGTGCCGCACAGCTTGTGCCTCACCACGAGGAGTGTGTTGCATGCGCACGGGACTGTGTGTGCGCGCGCTTGGATTGCGTGCGTGTTGTGCGCTTGGCCTTGTCTGTGTGGCCCCCCACTGCCCTCGTGACTCACCCGACGCTTGCATGTTTTGATGTTTTGTGGATATTTGTGTTGTTTTGTACCCCCCCCCCCCCCCCCCCCCCCCGCCGCAGCTACGCCAACATCCCCGCAGCCGTGCGCATGTGGGATGTTGCTGGCGGCGCCGTTGGCATCTCTGCGCTGGCAGTCTTGCTCATGTTCATTGGCTTTGAGTTGCAGGGCGACCTGCCGCCCATGAACTTCAAGCCGCTGGCTGTATTCGTCGGCTGCAACGCCGTGTTCATTTCCTCCATCTTCCTCTACTCCACGACGTGGGACGCTTTTGACGGCGGCATCATCACCACGCACGTGATTCCTCTCATTGTCATGATCCTGGTGTGCCTGTGGGCGCTGTTTTGCGTGTTCCTGTACGCCTGGCGCGACGAGTGGGCGGACGAGGACTGGCTGGTGCCGCTGGCGCCGCCCATCGAAGACGACCCGCCAGCCGCCGCCGGTGACAAGTACACGCCCAACTCGGCGTTGGTGCGTTCGGAGCAGCTTCCCGTGGACTTTGCCCCGACCGTGCGCCAACAGGAGCGTGGGTACCGCCACGTCACCATCACCTGGACGCCGGTGCCCGACGTGGACCCGACGGACGTGCAGTACCGCACCACGGTGCAGCGTGCGTCGGACACAGGCCTGGTAGCCACCACCGACGTGGCGCTGGTGCCTGCCGGTCACGACTACCAACACGTCATCGACACGTTCCAGGCCTCGCCGGTGAACCCTGGCGACAAGTTCCTGGCCAAGGTGGACTACCAGCTCCGCAGCGCGCGGGACGGCGTGTGGCACCCGACGCAAGAGGTCCCCGCGACCCCCGTGTCCACCCTGCCTCCCGCAGGCACCACACTGCGCCTGCACCAAGCCGCCAACGGCGAGACGTTCATCATCGTGGACTGGTCGGCGCCGCCGGAGGCACGCAGCCAGGACATCCGCTTTCGGTTGCGGCTGCGCGCGCCGGGGGGCGCACAAGAGGAGATGGTGGTGGTGCCCGGCACCCAGCGCACGCTGCGGGTGGAGGAGTTTCAAGGCAGCAACCTCACGCCGGGTCAGGAGCTGGAGGCACGCGTGGAGTACCACTACCTGCGCGACGCCGAGGAGCCGTTGGGCGGCTGGCAGGGCTCGTCGCCGTTTGTGCCGCTGCAGACGCAGGCCGACACGTTGGCCGGCGCCATGCTGACACCCCGTCAAACCGACGCCGGCACGCAGCATGTGACGGCGCAGTGGCGGGCACCCGACGGCGTCAACCTGGCAGAGACGCAGTACCGCGCCGTGGTCACGGCCGGCGACGGCGCGACACAGCGCACCGAGGAGCACGTGTTGCCGGGTGCCGAGCCGCAGTTGCGCGTGGAGTCCGTCGGCGGTCGTGCGTTGGCGGCCGGCGAGAACATCCAGCTGCAGGTGGGCCTGCGCAGCACGTCCAACGCAGGTCGCGCCGACGGCGGCTGGCGTGCGACCAGCGCCCCTGTGCCGTTGCTGTTGGCGTCGTCGCCGGGGGCACGGTGGGTGGTGGAGCCCCGCCAGGATGCGGCGACGCAGGTGACGGTGACGGTGGGGTGGTCGCCCGCGCCCCACGTGCCGCAGAACCTGGCGCAGTACCAAGTGGCGGTGCGCCACCCAGGCAGCGGCAACGACGCGGTGGACACGTACCTGGTCGCAGGAGACGCGGCGGCGCTGACGGCCGACAACCGGCCGTGCATTGTGCTGGAGGCCTTTGACGGCCGCGCCTTGGCGCCCGGCACCACCGGGTTGGAGGTGGAGGTGTCGTTCCGCCACACCGCGGACGCGGGGTACCCACGAGGTGGCTGGGCCCACACCGGCCGCACCACCGTCGGCACCGACCGCCCCGTGTTGGGGGTGCACAGCCCGGTGCCGCAGCTGCAGGAGATCGACCCGTGTGTCGTGCGTGCCTCCTGGGCCGCCGCGCCCAACATGCCGCCGGAGGACGTGGAGTACCGTGTCACGGTGTCGGCGCCGCACTCGCACTCACAGCCCTCGCAGTCCGGGCAGCCGGCAGAGCAGCCGGAGGAGCCGGCGACCGGGACCAAGGTGGTGCCGGGCTCCCGCACCGCGATGGACATTGAAGACATCGCCGGCGCGCCGCTGCGGCCAGGGCAAAGCGTCGCGGTGGAGGTGGCAACCCGCGATGTGGCGCAGGCCGGCGCACCGCACGGCGGCTGGCAGCCCACCGCCGGCCCCTCGACGCTGCGACTGGCGCGGCCTGAGCCGCCGCGCGACTGGACGGCCGACCCACACCCGGTGCGGGCGACGCCGTCGGAGGTGGAGGTGGAGTGGGACGCGGCGCCCGGGGTGCCACCCGCAGACGCGGAGTACCGGGTGACGGTGTCGGCGCCAGGCGCGACGCGCCAGCAGGCGGAGGTGGTGGTGACGACCACGCCGTCGCACACGATTGGGTCGCTGCACGGCGAGCCGTTGAAGCCGTCGCAGCACCTGGAGGTGACGGTGGACTACCGCCACGTGACCGACGCGGGGCGGGGCGCGCCGCAGGACGGGTGGGGGCACAGCGGCACCAGTGACGTCGCCACGGACCGTGCGCATGTGGGCGAGTACAAACTGGTGCCGGAGCTGCACGAGGAAGACGGGCGGGTGGTGCGTGCGACCTGGAACGCGGCGCCGGGCGTGGCCGCCAGCGACGTGGAGTACAAGGTCTCCTTCTCCGACCCGGCGACGGGCGCCGAGGACACCAAGGTTGTCGCCGGCAGCCACACCTTCTTCAAGGCCGGAGACGTGGCGGGGCAGCCGCTGCGGCCAGGGCAGACCGTGGCGTTGGAGGTGGTGGCACGCGACACGGTCGACGCGGGAGCCGCAGACGGTGGGTGGAAGCCCAGCACCGGCCCGGTGGCGCTGACGCTCGCGACGCCCACCCCGCCCGACGGCTGGACGGTGCGCCCGCGCCAGGGCAAGTCCACGGAGAACTCGGTGGCGGTGGCGTGGCGGCACCCACCGGGTGTGCCCCCCAACGAAGCCCAGTTCCGGGTGCAGGTCACCACGCCTGGCGCAGGCGCAGGCGCAGGCGCAGGCGCAGGCGCGGGTGCGGGTGCGGGTGCGGGTGCGGGTGCTGGGGATGGCACCGCGTGCGACACGATCGTGACGCCGCCGGGCGTGGCGTCGGTGGTGTTGGATGCCTTCCGCGGGCGTTCCTTGCACCCCAACCAGCACCTGGCGGTGGCGGTGGCGTACCGCCACATCGCCGACGCGGACAACGACACCGCGTGGGAGCGAGAGGGCGGCGTTCACGTCGCCACCGAGCGAGCGCACCTGGGCGACGTCCATGTGCCGTCCCGCGCGCACGAGGAGCCGGACCAGGTGGTGGCGGTGGACTGGGATGCGCCGGTGGGCGTGGAGCCAGAGGACGTCGAGTACCGCGTCGTGGCACAGGCCCTAACCGCCCCCGGTGGCGCCCCAGTGGCGTCGACCGCCGCCGTGACGCCGGTGGCACCCGGCCACACCTTTGCGCGGGTGTCGGAGCTGCCGACGGCCGGTGGTGGCGGCACCACCACGGCGCCACTGCGCCCGGGACAGACCGTGCGCGTGGAGGTGCAGTGCCGTGACCAGGCAGACGCCGGGGCCGGCCGGCCAGCCGGCGAGTGGCACGCGGGTGTGCCGTGCGACGTGACGTTGGCACACCTGCAGCCGCCGCGCGGCTGGGCGCCGGCGCCGGTGGCGAAGGACGTGACGCGGCACAGCATCACGGCGCAGTGGACCAAGGCGCCGGTGGTGCCGGAGGCGGAGGCGGAGTACCGTGTGACGCGGCGCACACGCGACGGGCGGTGCGACACGGACGTCGTGCCGGGGTCGCAGGACACGCTGGCGTTTGACACCGTCGGCGGCACGGGGTTGCTGCCGGGAGAGGCAGTGAACGTGGAGGTGGAGTACCGCCACGTGGACGACGGCAAGGACGGCAATGGCCACACCAACCCGGACGCCGGGTGGGGTCGTTCCGGGGGTGCCACCACGCTGCACACCGTCGGTGACGACCTGCCGCCGGGGTGGAAGGTCACGTCGTCGCTGGTGGCGCGTGGGACGCAGCGCCTGGAGGTGTCGTGGGTGGCGCCGCCGGGTGTGCCGTCACGGGACATTGAGTACCGGGTCACGGTGACGCTGCCGGATGGACGGACGGAGACGTGGGTGGTGCCGGGGGCGACGACGCGGCAGGCCATCGACACGGTGCTGGAGCAGCCCTTGGCGCCTGGTAGCTCGGCCATGGTGAACGTGGCGTTTCGGCACGTGGGCGATGGCGACGGCGAGTGGCAGTGCGAGTCGGGGTTCGTGGAGTACGAGTGCCTGGAGCCGGTGCCGCAGGCGTGGTGCCCGGCCATGGACGTCGTCAACGTCGAGCAGCGCGCGGCGACCGTGACGTGGTCGCCGCCAGCGCTGCCGGATGTGGACGAGGCCAAGGAGGGCCCCGGCGTGCGGGTGGAGTACCTGGTGCAAGTGGCGGCGGATGAGGCGGGCAAGGCGGCGCCAGATGGGACCGTGTGCGCCGGGCCGCCGTTCCAAGTCAAGCAAGTCAACGGCGCGCCGTTGGAGCCGGGCCAGACGGTGTTTGCGCGCGTGGCGGCACGTCGCAAGGCAGACGCGGGTGCTGCAGCTGGCGCGGGTGCAGGTGCGGGTGCGGGTGCGGGTGCGGGTGCGGGTGCGGGTGCCGGCGGTGGCGAAGAAGGGTGGCAGAGCCACTCGCCATGGCAGGCACTGACGACGGTGAAACCAAAGCCGAAGCCGGTGCGGGCAGCGGATTGGAAGATCAAGGCTGTGGTGGAGGAAGAGGCATTGGCTGACATCGTCATCGACTGGGACGATGTACCTGGTACACGGCCGTCGGAGGTGGAGTACCGTGTGGTGGTGGTGGAGCATGGCAAGGACGGAGAGTTGGATGTGGGAGACGAGACGGCGGCTGTGATTGTGCCGGGTGAGAACACGGCATACATGATCGACGAGTTCAAGGGCGAGCCCATTATTCCGGGTGAATCGTTCACCGTGAACGTTGCGTACGTTCCCCCGACAGTGCTGGTGTTGTTGTCATTGGGATGGTGTTTGTTGGTGTGCTTTGCACGATGATGGCGCTGTGCATGGTGCTTCGTTCCTCGTCGCTGATGTGGTGTGTGTTGTTGTGTCCCCTGCTGGCTGTTGTGTTGTGTTTTGTTCCTTATCTGTTATCTTTCTGCAGGTGGCGGTACAAGAAGGACGCCGACAAGCCTGACGGTGGATGGCAGGGCCACTCTGGCCCCACAGACGTGGCCACGAAGCGCATGACACGCCCTGTGGAGTTGCTCAAGTCACGCGTGCCGCGTATCTTCTTGAAAGAGTCCCTGGGCTTCAAGTCCAACTCGGATCGCATCACGTCTGGGTTGGACTCGCTGCCGGAGGTGTACCGCCTGATGCTGGAGTACCCCGACATGGTGGTGTCCGTGGAAGGCCACGTGAACTTTGGGCAGAAGGACAAGGCTGCGCGCCGGTTGTCGCTGGCGCGTGCCAAGAAGGTGAAGCAGCAGATCGTGCGGTACGGCATGGATGCGGAGCGCTTGTCATGTGTCGGACACGGGTGGACACGTGCACGCTTCCCGCGTGGATCGGAGCACACCAAGAAGAACCGCCGTGTCGAGTTCCGTGTCCAGCCCGGGTCTGAGTTGTATGAGCGACTGGCGGCAGAGGCAGCTGCTCGCCGTGAGCGTATCATTTCCACGTTGTAGCCTGCAACTTGTACACAGTGTAGTCTGCAGCTTGTGGTGCCGTCGTCCCTTTTGGCTCACAATGTTTTGAGTCGACGATTCGATAGTCGTGTTAATCTTGAAAAAACGGTGCCCTGCCACACCACATCACTTCCATCCCAACAACCACCTGCACGCTCTTTCTGGCACTACATGCACCCACCGGGGTCTGCGGCGCATGATACATCACTCGCAGTGTGTCGCAAAGATACCGCACCGTCATGTTTAGAAACGATAACGAGTGAGACATCCACCTTTTGTGCGAGACAGATTGCGCTTGGCCAGCCCTTCTTGCTGTTTTGCGCAGCGCCGGCTGGCCATGGAGCAGGAACATGCGCGCGCCCTACAGCGTGCCCTGTCGGGGTTCATAAAGGGCAACCGTGCGCTTGCGGATGTCGAGGAGGCGTTTGCTGCGTGCCCGCGGCCTCCCAAGCCTGTGCAGTGTCGGTGTGGCCGCACCGCAGCGTCCTGGCGGAGACTTCGGCGGCTGCATGATGCGCCGTTTGGCGTGGCACTGCTCCAGTTCGTGGAAGTTGCTGGTAGGATGCTTGTTGGGGGGA